>OGGW01000789.1_pt1 | contig 28282 bp, 17 predicted proteins | sample 1571291 | NCBI WGS metagenome assembly OGGW01 (sample SAMEA2582028, study PRJEB24529) | metagenome | biome: Human gut stool | place: China | collected 2011 | reverse complement strand
TGCTTTCCCGTCTGACGGTGGATGAGCGTCAGCGGTTCTATCTGGACAATATGAAAACCTCATCGGAACATCTGCTGAAGCTGGTCGTTGATTTGCTCGACTTCCATCGTCTTGATTTGAACAAGGCCGAAGTCAACCGGGTCACCTTTCATCCTTCCCGCCTGCTTGAAGAGATACACGTCAGTTTTGAACCACTTACGGCTGCCAAAGGACTGGCGCTTCATTGCGACATTGCCCCGGAGCTGGGCGGTACCTATATTTGCGACCCCTTGCGTCTGCGCCAGATTATCAACAATTTGCTGTCCAATGCCGTGAAGTTTACGGACCAAGGCAGTATTACCATGACTGCCCGTTACGAGGACCGTCGACTGGTAGTTGCCATTGCTGATACGGGTAGAGGTATGGAACCTGCCGACCGTGAGCGTATCTTCCAGGAGTTTACCCGCTTACCGGGTGCTCAGGGTAAAGAGGGGTTCGGACTCGGACTTTCCATCGTCCGTATGCTGGTACAGTTGCTTGAAGGCACGATTGATGTAGACAGTGTGCCAGGCAAGGGAAGCACTTTCACCATATATATTCCTATCTATCCCGTAAGGAGTGAAGGACGGAGAATGAAGGATGAAGAATCGGGATGTGTTACCACGCCGAATGGCAATTCTTCATTCCCCGTTCCTCATTCTTCACTGAAGAATGTCCTCCTTATTGATGATGACCGTATTCAGCTTACCCTTACTGCCGCCATGCTTCAGCAGAGTGGTATAAATTCTGTCTCTTGTTTACAACTGGATGAACTGCTGGATGCCTTGCGCACTGCAACCTTTGATGTTCTGCTTACTGATGTGCAGATGCCTGCTATTAATGGTTTTGATTTACTGAAACTGCTGCGTGCTTCGAACATACCGCAGGCACAGTCTGTTCCGGTGATTGCTGTCACTGCTCGCAGTGACATGCAGCGTGAGGAATTTACGGCGCATGGCTTTGCCGGATGCCTGCATAAGCCGTTTACCGTCAGTGAATTGCTGCATGAATTGAATGTGGAGGACAAAGGGAAGGAGGTTACGGAAGTTTCGGAAGCTTCGGCTTGCCCGGGGTATAAATTCTCTTCGCTCACCGTTTTTTCGGTCGATGACCCCGAGGCTGCAAAGTCCATTCTGGAAAGTTTTGTGGCTGAAACCCGTCTCAATGCGGAGCGTTTGCAGAAGGCTGTGGAGAATGAGGATGTGGACGAGATGGCTGCTGTCTCCCACAAAATGATTCCCCTCTTTACGTTGATTGGAGCTACGGAACTGGTTGCATTGCTGAAACTGTTGGAAACTTCTCATGGAGTGCCTTTTACCGGAGAGTTGAAAGAACACGCCCTTGCCGCCCTCGTTTTGATAGAGGATGTCATTACTCAGGCAACAGCTTTTCCGTAATGGGGGAACAGAGAAGAATACGTGATTTTTCTCTGTCGGGAACCAAATGTCGAAAGAAATTGTTTACTTTGTAGGACTTTTAAATACGATGAAAGATTGACGTTCCGATGAGAAGAAAATGGTTGAGAATAGCACTGTGGGTGCTGCTTACTCCTATTATACTGTTTATAATATTGATGATACTGCTCTATGTGCCTCCCGTACAGAATTTGATACGGAAGCAGGCTACAGCAATTGCATCAGATGCTACGGGTATGGACATATCCGTGGAGCGGATTGACCTTCGCTTTCCTTTGAATTTGTTGGTCCGCGGTGTATTGGTGGTACAGCCTGCCGACAGTGCTGTTGATGTGCAGCATCCCGATACCTTGCTGAATCTTGGAAGTTTGAACGTACGGGTACAGGCATGGCCTTTACTCAAAGGGAAAGTGGAGGTGGATGACATTACCTTGAAACAAGTTGCTGTCAACTCCTCCAATTTAATGGAAGGTATGTGCATCAAAGGAGTACTGGGGCATTTCTTTTTCGAAAGCCATGGCATAGACCTTACAAAAGAAGATGCCATCCTCAATAATATAGAATTGAGCGATACCCATGTGCAGGTGATGCTTGCAGATACCACTGAGACTCCCAAGGACACTACTGACACTGCGTTAAACTGGAAAGTCACACTCCATACTCTGAAGTTGAAGAACGTCTCGGTCGATTTACAGATGCCATTGGACTCCATGGGGCTGAAAGCCCATATAGGAGATGCTGAGATTGCGGACGCTGCTGCCGACCTGAAACACCAGTTCTATGGCTGGAGAAAATTCCTGCTGACTGGAACTTCTGTCAATTATGATACCGGCGGCCCGGGGAGTGCGATAGGCTTCGACCCCTCGCACATTGCTCTTCGCGACATTCGTATGGGCATTGATTCTGTGATGTACTACGGTAGAGATATGAATGCCGTTATCCGGGAATTTTCCATGTATGAGCGTTCCGGTTTAAGTGTGACTTCCCTGACCGGGCGGTTATTTGCCGACTCTACCGTTATCCGTATCCCTTCTTTGAAGTTGCTGACACCTCATAGTGAGATGAACTTTACGGCACAGACTTACTGGGAACTGATAAATATACCTACCACCGGCCGTCTGACAGCCCGTTTCAATGCCCGTATCGGCAAACAGGATGTACTGCTTTTTGCCGGTGGCCTGCCGGAAACTTTCAAGGAAGCCTATCCGTTCCGTCCGTTGGTGATTCATGCCGGTACGGAAGGAAACCTGAAGCAGATGCAGATTTCCCGTTTTACGGCTGAGCTGCCCGGAGCCTTTTCGTTGAATGGGGGAGGAGAATTCTGGAACCTGACCGACAGTGTGAAACGCAATGGAAACATGGACTTCGAGATGCATACGCAGAACTTGAACTTCTTGACCGGACTAGCTGACATTGCTCCCGATGGCTCCATCATCGTGCCGGACAGTATGCACCTTGCGGCACGTGTCGGTATGGAGGGGACGCAGTGCACTGCCGCCTTGAAACTGCTGGAGAAGGAAGGCGTCTTGAATCTGGACGCTGCCTATAACCTTGCTACGGAAGCCTACCATGCCGACCTTGCCATCAACAACTTGCAGGTGCATCACTTCCTGCCCAAGGACTCTATCTATACTCTTACGGCAAAGATGTCCGCTAAGGGGCAAGGGGTGGATGTGGCATCACGAAAGACTGTGGCTGCTTTGAATGCCTCTTTGGAAAAACTACAGTATGGGCATTGGGACATTTCCGGTGTGGAGGCGCATGCCGGACTCAAGTCATCCGTTGCTACCGTCCGTCTTGCCAGCGATAATGTTCTTCTCAAGATGCAGGGAAATGCGGATATGCGTCTTGACCGCAGCTATTTGGATGGCGCTTTGGATTTGAATGTGGAAGAGGTGAATCTGCATAAGCTGGGTTTGGTGCCCCGACCGTTGAAACACCCGTTTGCCTTTACAATGGGAGCGGAGGCACGTCATGATTCTCTCAAGTTGAGGCTTGACGCCGGTGACTTGAATCTGCGTTTCCGCGCCCACAGCACGTTGAAGAAGTTGATGGAACAGTCGGATAAATTTGTCTCTATCCTGACAAAGCAGATTGATGAACGGCGTTTGGACCATGCCGCTTTGCGCCAAGTCCTTCCTTCAGCGGGCATGCATCTGGAAGCCGGTAACCAGAATCCCGTCAGCTATTTCCTGGCTGCAAAGGGTATTTCCTATAATGATTTCAAACTGAGCTTCGGATTTACTCCGCAAGTCGGCATCAATGGGCGTACAGCTGTTCACGGATTGCGCATGGACTCCTTGCAGCTCGATACGATATTTTTTACAGTAAAGCAGGATACTGCCCGCATGAAGTTGCAAGGTGGTGTCATAAACGGTCCCAAGAACCCGCAGTTTGTGTTCCGTAGCACACTGACGGGTGAAGTCCGTAATGAAGATGCGGAACTGACTGTGGATTATGTGAATGGAAAAGGGCAGACCGGTGTTCTATTCGGTATTAATGCCCGTCCGTTGACCGAAGGACATGGTCGCGGGGATGGTGTGCTGCTGAACCTTATTCCTGCCGAGCCGATTATCGCTTTCCGTAAATTCCACTTTGCGGACAATAGTAACTGGATTTATCTGCATAAGAATATGCGCGTCTATGCCAATATTGATATGGACAGCGACGATGGTCTGTGTTTCCGTATGCAATCCGACAAGAATGATACCCTTTCCTTGCAGAATATAAACGTAGAATTGAGCCGATTGCGCCTGGATGAACTTACGGAGGTACTTCCTTATATGCCCCGGCTTACGGGATTGTTCTCCGCCGAAGCAAATTATATACAGACTGCCACTTCCCTGCAGGTGTCCGCCGAAGCCAATGTAGAGAAACTGACCTACGAACGCCAACCGGTTGGAGATATAGGTCTGGGGGCTACCTGGTTGCCGGGCGACAAGAATACGCACTATTTGAATACCTATTTTACACATGATAACGAAGAAGTGATGATCGCCGACGGTATCTTGACGCAGAAAAACGGAAAGGATACTCTGGAAGTGTCCACTCGTTTCGAGCATTTCCCATTGAAGATGGCCAATGCATTCATCCCTGACCAAATGGTGGCCTTTACCGGAGATATTGATGGAGGGCTTTATATTTATGGTTCGCTGGACAAGCCTCAAATGCATGGTGATATTGTTTTGGACAGTGTGTCTGTCTATGCACGCCAGGCGGGAGCACGTTACTGGTTCGACAACCGTCCGGTACAGATAAAGGACAATCAGTTGATATTCGATAAGTTTGCCATTTATACCACCAGCAAGAATCCGTTTACGATTGACGGTAAGGTTGATTTCCGGAATATGGAGCGTCCTACTGCCAACCTCAATCTGCTGGCAGAGAACTATACGTTGCTGGATGCACCGCGTACCCGCGAAAGTCTGGTATATGGAAAGGTGTTCGTTGATTTGCATGCCACGGTGAAGGGACCGCTTGACGGGCTCACGATGCGTGGAAACATGAATCTGCTGGGCAATACCAACGTAACCTACGTGTTGACCGATTCCCCTTTAACGGTGGAAGACCGTCTCAGTGGGCTGGTTACGTTTACCTCGTTCACCGATACGACGTCGGTAAAGGCGGATGAAGTTCCTGCCATGTCGTTGGGAGGATTGGAAATGTATATGTCCGTCCATATTGACGATGCTGTCCGTCTTCGTGCCGACTTGAGTCCCGACCGCAGCAAATACATCGAACTGGAAGGTGGCGGTGATTTGAATATGCAGTATACTCCCCAAGGGGATATGAGCCTTACCGGACGCTATACCCTTTCGGGTGGCGTCATGAAATATTCGCTGCCTATCATCCCCTTGAAGGAGTTTCAGTTCAATCCCGGCAGTTATGTGGATTGGCGAGGGAATATTATGAATCCTACGCTAAGCCTAAAGGCTACGGAACGTATGCGTGCTTCTGTGGCCGACGGTGACGGGGACGGTTCGCGCATGGTGAACTTCGATGTTTCCATTTCCATCAAGAACAGGCTTGACGCTCCCGATTTGATATTCGATATTTCGGCGCCCGAAGATGCCGCAGTAGAGAATGAGCTGCAGGCAATGGGTGCAGAAGAGCGTAGCAAGCAGGCCATTGCCATGCTTGCCACGGGTATTTACCTGAACAGTGGTGCCAAAGGAGGAGGTTTGTCAATGGGAGCCGCCTTGAACTCAGTGCTTCAGAGCCAGATAAACTCCTTGGCGGGAGGTATAAAAGGGGCCAATATCAGTGTAGGTGTGGAAGACCGTACCTCTGCTGAAACGGGTGACACGCAGAAAGACTTCAGTTTTCGTTATTCCCAGCGTTTCTTCAACGACCGCGTACAGATAGTCATCGGTGGAAAAGTGTCCACCGGGGCCAATGCCACGAACGATGCGGAATCATTCATTGACAATATATCGCTGGAATACCGTCTTGATGCGTCGGGTACTCGATATGTCCGTGTATTCCATAATAAAAACTACGAAAGCATACTCGACGGTGAGATAACCGAAACGGGTGTCGGCCTTGTGCTGCGCCGGAAGATGGACCGATTGAGTGAACTCTTCATCTTCAGGAAGAAAAAGATAAAACCGGAGGCTGAAAATAGCGATATGAAAAAGTAGGAATGTGATATGAAACGACTGATATTATATATTGCAGGATTGATATTTCTGGCAGGTTGCTCCACCACGAAGCACTTGCCCGAGGGGGAGATACTCTATACCGGCCAAAAGCCGATGATTGTATTGAACCGCAGTGAAACGTCTGTTGGTGAGATTGCTATGGAAGAGGTGGAAGCCGCCCTTGCTACGGCACCGAACAATTCGTTGCTGGGAAGCTCTACTATCCGCTATCCCTTTCCTTTCGGACTGTGGATTTACAATGGTTTCCAGAAGTATGAGAAGGGATTCGGAAAGTGGATATTCAATAAATTTGCCGCCACTCCGGTGCTTATGTCTACGGTGAATCCCGATATACGCCAGAAGGCGGCGGTTAACTTGCTGCGCGATTATGGCTATTTCAACGGAAGCGTCAGCTACAAGACATTTATCGACCCGAAGGACTCGCTGAAGGCAAAGTTGCAATATACGGTGAACATGCGTAACCCCTACTTTATAGATACGGTATATTATCGTGGTTTCAGCGAGCGTACCACTCGCATTATGGAGCTGGGACGCCGACGTTCCCTTATCAGTTCGGGAGAACAATTCAATGTGGCTGATTTGGATGGGGAGCGTACCCGTATCAGTACCCTGCTGCGTAATGTGGGCTGTTATTATTTCCGTCCCGACTACCTAACCTATCAGGCCGATACCATGATGGTTCCCAATGGGCATGTCCAGATGCGCTTGATTCCCGTTCCCGGTATGCCAAAGGTAGCCGAGAAGCAGTTCCGTGTGGGGCGTAAATCCGTCTATCTTCTTGGAAAGCAGGGGCAGGAACCCAATGACAGCATGGATTACAAAGGCTTGACCATACATTACTACAACAAACCTCCGGTACGTCCCAACATGCTTTACCGTTGGTTGAACTATCAAGGTTATCGGCGGAAACGTCAGATACAGGACAGCGCAGGTATTGCCCGCCAGCGTTCTATGCAGAGTTTGTATAGTTTGTACCGTCAGACCCGTATTCAGGAGCGTCTGGCAAGCGTCGGTATTTTCCGTTATGCGGAGATGCAGTATATACCGCGTGATACGGCGTTTGTGTCTGATACATTGGATGTGAGGGTCATTGCCGCGCTCGATAAACCCTACGATGCGGAGTTGGATTTTAATGTCACCATGAAGAGCAATAACCAGACGGGACCGGGTGCCGCTTTTACGGTGACGAAGAACAATGTCTTCGGTGGCGGTGAAAGCTGGAATGTGAAGTTGAACGGTTCGTACGAATGGCAGACGGGCAAGGCAAGTTCTTCCTTGATGAACAGTTATGAACTGGGTATCTCCACTTCGCTTATCTTTCCGCGCGTGGTGTTTCCTAGGATGGGCGACCGTGAGTATGACTTCCCGGCTACAACGACTTTCCGTTTATATGCCGACCAGATGAACCGTGCCAAGTATTATAAGCTGTTGGCTTTTGGCGGTAATGTCACTTATGACTTCCAGCCCAAATCGACTTCCAGGCACAGTATAACTCCTTTCCGGTTGACATTCAATGTACTGCGCAATCCTACTGCCGCTTTCGATACGTTGCGTGCCGAGAATCCGGCACTCTACGTTAGTTTGCGCGACCAGTTCATTCCTGCCATGGAGTACACCTATACTTATGACAACGCTTCCGTGCGCGGCAAGCGTAACCCCATCTGGTGGCAGACCACCGTTGCGTCGGCCGGTAACCTGACTTCTGCCGTCTACCGTATTTTCGGCAAGCCGTTCAGTGAGGAAGGAAAGAAGCTTTTCGGGGTACCTTTTGCACAGTTCTTGAAGCTGAACTCGGAATTCAGGTACCATTACCGGATAGACAAGAACCAAATGATAGCCTCGCGTATTGCCGGAGGGGTGATATGGTCGTATGGCAACGCTACGACTGCACCTTATACGGAACAGTTCTATATCGGCGGTGCCAACAGTGTGCGCGCCTTTTCTGCACGCAGTATAGGTCCGGGCGGCTATCCTCCCGAGACGGATAGGAAATATACCTATATCAACCACGTGGGTGATATTCGCATAGAAGCCAATATCGAGTATCGCTTCCGTATGATTGCCGACTTGCATGGAGCGGTGTTTCTGGATGCCGGCAATGTATGGCTGATGCGTAAAGATGAAAACCGCCCGAATGGTGAATTTACGTTGAAGAATTTCCCGAAACAGATTGCTTTGGGCACGGGATTTGGCTTGCGTTACGATTTGGACTTTCTTGTTTTTCGTCTGGACTTGGGTATCGGGCTGCATGATCCGTATGATACCGGGAAGTCGGGGTATTATAATATTCCCAAGTTCAAGGACAGCATGGCGTTGCATTTTGCCATCGGTTATCCGTTCTAAATGTACCTTTTTGAACGGATAGTGGTAAAGAATGAACTAAAACTCCCTTCTGTCAGCCATAAATTTTTGTACATTTGCAGCCGTTATCAACTGTGATATACTAACCTTTTTAAATAATAACTAAATATGAAACCAACTTTATTCTTATTGGCAGCCGGCATGGGCAGCCGTTATGGTGGCTTGAAACAATTGGACGGACTAGGCCCGAATGGCGAAACTATCATGGATTATTCTATTTACGATGCCATCAATGCCGGTTTTGGAAAGCTCGTTTTCGTAATTCGTAAAGATTTTGAGCAGGATTTCCGCGACAAGATTATTTCCAAATACGAAGGCCATATCCCCTGCGAACTGGTATTCCAGTCCATCGATGACCTTCCCGAAGGCTTCACCTGCCCCGAAGGCCGTACCAAACCTTGGGGAACCAACCATGCTGTAATGATGGGTGCCGATGTGATAAAGGAACCGTTTGCTGTTATCAACTGCGACGATTTCTACGGTCGTGATTCCTTCCAGGTAATGGGCAAATTTCTTGCAGCCCTTCCCGAAGGTTCCAAAAATGTATATTCCATGGTAGGCTTCCGCATCGGTAATACATTGAGCGAAAGCGGTACCGTATCCCGTGGTTTGTGCGGAACGGATGCAAACAACTTGTTGACTTCTGTAGTAGAGCGTACCAAGATTCAGCGTATGGACGGCGAGGTGAAGTACATCGATGATAACGGTGAATGGACTGCCACTCCCGAGACGACTCCGGTCAGCATGAACTTCTGGGGCTTTACTCCCGATTACTTTGCTTACAGTGCAGAGTTTTTCAAGAGCTTCCTGAGCGACCCGAAGAATATGGAGAATCTGAAAAGCGAATTCTTCATCCCGCTGATGGTGGATAAGCTGATTAACAATGGCACTGCTACCTGCGAAGTGCTCGATACAACCAGCAAGTGGTTCGGTGTGACTTATCCCGAAGACCGTCAGAGTGTAGTCGACAAGATTCAGGCTTTGGTGGATGCGGGTGAGTATCCTGCGAAGCTGTTCTAAAGTAAGACGGAAGGATAACTTGATTCGCATTAATTTATTTGGGTAAAAGAACAAAAGGACAAATATGGGGAAGGCGTTTGCCAGAGCTATATTTGTTCTTCTGTTTTCTGTTCACGAGGTGTCTGGTGCAAGCATACTGAAATGTTGGAACAGAACCCTGCATTGGGCTCACCGATATTGGAACCTTTGAAATCAGATTACTCCAAGTATGTCCGGAACAGCGTAGGGAATTGGTTAAATGATGCAAGTAAGACGCAATCCGGATTTGTAAGGAAGCTTTGCAGGCGTTGGGAAAGTGAAACGAAAGAGACCAAGTATATCGTTAAGAAAGCGCTGAGGACTGTCGGTAAATGAGTGTCTGTTCCAAGGTATGGGGTGAGTTTTGGGCTTACTGAATCGATGTGCGGGAAAAAGGGCATTATATCCTCAAACATAAATCGTTATAACCAAGTGATGAAACAATTAATTGCATGTTGCGGGTTGGATTGCGAAAATTGCGCCGCCCGTATAGCCACTGTCAATAATGACGATGAGCTGAGAGAGAAAACTGCCAAAGAGTGGAGTGTGCTGAACAATACGCCGGAAATTACGCCGGAAACCATCCATTGTATGGGGTGCCGTGCAGACGGGGTGAAGTTTGCCTATTGCAGCGATTATTGTGCTATCCGCAAATGTGTGTACGAAAAAGGTTTCAATACTTGTGGCGACTGTAAGGAACTGGATACTTGCCAGGTGGTAGGTGCGGTTCTTCAGCATGCGCCCGGTGCAAGGGAAAATCTTTATTAACCGTAAAATCTTTGATTAAATAAAATATTGCGTATCTTTGCAGTATGACAAAGACATTTAAATCGGATTTGGTTTTGTAAACAATCTGTGTTCCCTGCACAGATTGTCCCCCCTTCGTTTACTCTCGGATAACTTCTTTCGAGAGTGTTTTTTTATTGTTATAATTCAAGTTTAATCCGCATATTATGCTGAAGGTATTGTGATACTTTCCGTATATGCAAAATATAGTAAGAAAATGAGTAACGAAAATAAAACTATCCACGATTTCGAACTTAATTTAATCTGTGACTTTTTCTCCAATATGGAACGACAAGGCCCTGGCAGTCCTGAAGCGACGTTGAAGGCATTGAGCTTTGTAGACGGTCTTACCGATGAATCCTTTATTGCCGATATCGGCTGTGGAACGGGTGGCCAGACAATGGTAGTAGCTGGCCATGTGCCGGGGCGGATTACAGGAATTGACCTTTTTCCCGGCTTTATTGATATCTTCAACCGTAATGCAAGGCAGTTAGGCTTGCAGGACAGAGTAAAAGGAATTGTCGGTTCAATGGATGCCCTTCCTTTCGGTGAGGAGGAGCTGGATATGATTTGGTGTGAAGGTGCTATCTATAACATTGGCTTTGAACGTGGCTTGAAGGAGTGGCGTAAGTATCTGAAACCGGGAGGGTATATTGCCGTATCCGAGAGTTCATGGTTTACGGACGAACGTCCTGCGGAAATCAATGACTTCTGGATGGACGCTTACTCTGAAATGGATACACTTCCCAATCAGGTGACCAAGTTGTACAAGGCGGGTTATCTCCCCGTTGCTACATTCATTCTGCCGGAGAATTGCTGGACAGAGCATTACTTTGCTTCAAAGGTTGCGGCCCAGGAGATTTTCCGTAAGAAATATGCCGGTAATAAAATTGCCGAAGAGTTCAGCTCACTCCAAATGATTGAGGATGAACTATACGGCAAATATAAGGAATTCTACGGTTATGTGTTTTTTATTGCTAAGAAGGTAGATTGATGGCAGACTTCTCTTATTGAGGAATGCGGGTATTCTCATGGCAGAATATCCGCATTTTGTGTTTTGAGTGGATTTTATTGTTTTGAGGATGTGCGGAACTTCTGAGGAGGTATTCCCGTATGACGTTTAAAGAATTTGTTGAAGAAGGCCGCATTATTAAAACCTAGACTCACGGCTATATCCTTTATCGGAGTGTTGGCGGTACAAAGTTGTGCTTTGGCATCCATGATGATAGTATTGTTGATGATTTCCATGGCTGTATGTCCTGATTCCTTTTTGACAAGGCGGCAAAGAGCTGCCGGTCTCATATTCATTTTCAATGCATAATAGGACACTTGATGCTCCCGGACATAGTCTGTGTGTACCAATCGGATAAAAATGCGGTATTGGTTGAAATGCCTGCTGCCCGGAGTCTCTTTTATTCTAGGGCGTTCCGGACAGAGTTCGGATATACCTTGTAACAGATAGGTCAGTAGAGTTTGCAATGAAACTAGACTTGAGGGGCTTTCTGTTCTTTGGTAGAGGTGTGACAAATAGGTCATGAACTCGGCATAAAGCTGGAAGTCCGTTTTCGATAGAGGAAAAATATAGTGTTTGCCTATAATGTGAAACTTATCCATCATGACCTTGCCGGCCCCTGAACTCTGGATAAGTTGTTGGGAAAATATGACGACATATATTTCAGCATCGTCTGACGTGTGTAGCAATTGTACGAAGGTCTCGGGAGGAATAACTAGGAGGGTGTTAGCTTCAACCCTGAATTGAGTATGGTTTATGATGGTTTTCAGAACTCCTTTGGTGCATAGAGCGAAGATACTGGCCTTGGTGTGGTATGGCTTTTCCACTAGCGGATTCAGTTCATTGGTTGTGATATGATTGCAGGCAATGAACTCGGCATTTATATTGAATTCGGATATATTCATGTTGGAGATTTTAAGACACAAAAATGGGGGATAATAATGTATAAATGACAGAGATAACAGTTAAAATCAATATTACGCTCAATTTGTCTCTGTTAAATAAGGTAAAGTTGTGAATAATAGAATATATACATGCTAAAACGGAATATTGATTTATAAGGGTTTGTTTGTGGCATAAGCATTTTAGCCCGAACTTTGCTCCTTGTATGATAAAACAATTCTGATGAATCCGAATGTTCCTCAAGAAGTACGTATAATAAATGCCATCTCCGAGCAGTTGTTCAACTCATGGCCCGTCAGCATTATTATGATTGATTTGGAAGATTGTATCTGGCGTCTGAATCAGCAGGTGATGAATGAACTCCATTTGAATGAGTATGTGATAGGGCGGCGTATCACTGACTTATTGGAAGTGGTATGTGATAAAAAGAATGTGTTAGAAGACCTTTTGCTGCAACTTCGGGAGAGGGATGTGCGGATTATTCCCTTAGATATCAATTGCTTTATACGTGAATTGAAGAGTGGTATCAGTTTTCTGATACAAGGTGCTATGGTGGGAATTCATGAAGATGGACAATTGGTGAGGATTGTACTCTATTTCAGGAATGTGTTGGAAGAACGGACACAGAAGCATTTGCTGAATATTGCGCTGAGCCGCACCCAGATATTTCAATGGTCTTTCGACATGGAACATAATCTGATGATTATAGAACCGCGTTATTTTGAATATTTGGGGATTCCTACGCGTGACTATACGCTGACGCCTGAGGAATTCGCATTTCTGATTCATCCGGACGACCGGAAGGGAGTGTTTGATGCTTTGGCTTTACAGTTGCATGGTAATTTGTACGAACGCCCAGTGGAATACCGTCTACGGAGGGGAGACGGCAAGTGGGAGTGGTTTGAGGCGCAATCTACCTATGTGGGGCAATTGACGGATTTGCCGTTCCGTATCATCGGTATTTGCATGAGTACGCAGAAATACAAGGATACGGAGAATAAATTGAACGAGGCTTTGCAGAAAGCGCAACGTAGCGATGAGTTGAAGAGCGTATTTCTTGCTAATATGAGCCACGAGATACGTACGCCACTAAATGCCATTGTGGGCTTCTCTACACTACTGGCTTGTGGGGATGCCGACTTGTCGCGGCAGGAGATTATGGAATTTACGTCTTTGATTGAAAAGAACAGCCAGTTGTTAATGGTGTTGATTTCAGATATTCTGGATTTGTCCAAGATAGAATCGAACACGATGGAATTCCATTTTGAGAAGGTTTCTTTAAATGGCATATTGGAAAGCATTTACAGTGCGCAGAAGATGAATCTTCGGAAAGGAGTGGAGTTACTGCTAGACCTTCCGGACCGGGCGGCAGTTATCTATACAGATCCTACGCGTTTGGGGCAAGTTGTCAACAATCTTATCAATAATGCGGTGAAGTTCACTGCTGAAGGACGCATAACCATAGGGTATAGGCTGAAGGACTTTGCTACATTGGAAGTCTTTGTGGAAGATACGGGAACCGGCATGTCGGAAGAAGTTCTGGCGCACATTTTTGAACGTTTCTATAAGGGAGATGCTTTTGTGCAGGGCACGGGATTGGGATTGGCCATTTGCAGGACTATCGTTGAAAGGTTTCATGGAAAAATAGAAGTGGCCTCAACTCTTGGCAAGGGGAGCCGCTTTGCAATTGTCCTTCCGCAGGAAATGCGGGAGTAGTGTTCTCTTTCTTGGATATTTGATGTAATTATGTGAGCGTATGATATTGTATAACGTTGAAAATCGCTACCTTTGCAGTCTTGAACGATAAATTCATTGACACTATGATATCTGTAGAAGGACTGAAGGTAGAATTTAATGCCACTCCTCTGTTCGAAGACGTCTCTTATGTTATCAATAAGAAAGACCGTATAGCTCTTGTCGGCAAGAATGGTGCCGGTAAGTCCACCATGCTCAAGATATTGGCTGGCATTCAGCAGCCCACTGCCGGCGTTGTTGCCGTTCCCCGTGAATGTACTATCGGGTATTTGCCCCAAGTGATGATACTCAGTGACAAGCGCACCGTAATGCAGGAGGCTGAACTTGCCTTCGAGCATATTTTTGAGATGCAGGCGGGCATCGAACGCATGAATCGGCAACTTGCCGAACGTACCGATTACGACAGCGAGGATTACCAGAAACTGATTGACCGCTTCACTCACGAAAACGAACGTTTTCTGATGATGGGCGGCACCAACTACCGTGCCGAAATAGAGCGCACGCTCCAAGGGCTGGGCTTCAGCCGCGAGGACTTTGACCGCTCTACAAGCGAGTTTTCCGGTGGTTGGCGTATGCGTATAGAGCTTGCCAAGCTGTTGCTTCGCCGTCCGGATGTGTTGCTGCTCGACGAGCCTACCAACCACCTTGACATCGAGAGTATCCAGTGGTTGGAGAACTTCCTTTCCACCCGTGCCAATGCGGTGGTGCTTGTCAGCCACGACCGCGCCTTTTTGAACAATGTCACTACGCGTACCATCGAAATAACTTGTGGACGCATTTACGACTATAAAGTGAAATACGATGAGTTCGTGGTGCTTCGCAAGGAGCGCCGGGAGCAGCAACTGCGTGCTTACGAGAATCAGCAGAAGCAGATACAAGATACGGAAGACTTTATCGAGCGTTTCCGGTACAAAGCTACCAAGGCTGTGCAGGTGCAAAGTCGCATCAAGCAACTTGAAAAGATAGAACGTATCGAGGTGGATGAGGAAGACAACTCCTCTTTGCGCCTGAAGTTTGTTTGCAGCAGCCGTAGCGGTAATTATCCCGTCATCTGCGAGGATATGGAGAAATCCTACGGTGAGCACATTGTTTTCCATGATGTGAATTTGACCATCAACCGAGGAGAGAAGGTTGCTTTTGTCGGTAAGAACGGCGAAGGAAAGTCTACGCTTGTAAAGTGTATTATGGGTGAGATTACGGATTATACCGGAAAACTTACACTGGGACATAATGTGCAGATTGGATATTTTGCCCAGAACCAGGCACAACTTTTGGATGAGAACCTAACTGTATTCGATACGATTGACCACGTGGCCGTAGGGGATATCCGCCTCAAAATTCGTGATATTCTGGGTGCTTTCATGTTCGGCGGTGAGGCTTCGGATAAAAAGGTGAAGGTGCTCAGCGGTGGAGAGCGTACCCGGCTTGCCATGATAAAACTGCTGTTGGAGCCGGTGAATTTCCTGATTCTCGACGAACCTACGAATCATCTTGACATGCGTTCCAAAGATGTGTTGAAGGAGGCTATCCGCGATTTTGACGGAACGGTGATAATAGTCAGCCATGACCGTGATTTTCTGGACGGACTTGCGACTAAAGTGTACGAGTTTGGTGGCGGACTGGTGAAGGAACATCTGGGAGGAATTTATGATTTCCTGCAAAAGAAGCAGATAGAGAGCCTGAATGAGTTACAGAAATCCCCTTCACTTTCCGCTTCGCCCACTGCCGGTAAGGCGGCATCAGGAAATGCTGGTGCAGAACCGGTTCAACCCTCGGCAGCCAAACTCTCTTATGAGGAGCAGAAGGAGCTTAATAAGAAGCTCAAGAAACTGGAACGTCGCGTTGCCGATTGTGAAGCGGAGATAGAGCAGACGGAGGCTGCCATTGCCATTCTTGAGGCCAGGATGGCCACACCGGAAGGTGCTTCGGACATGTCGCTTTATGAGCAGCACCAAAAACTGAAAGAGCAGCTTGACCGCGTGATGGAAGAGTGGGACGCGGCTACTGTAGAGTTGGAGAATCACTAACTATTATATTTTATATGTTTATGAAAGCAAATCATTTGTTACCCATTGCAGCATTCTGTCTGATGACGGCTTCCTGCAACACCGGCAAGCAGCAGGCTGAACTTACAGCAGGCATCCAGCTCGCCAATCTTGACACAACGGCTCTACCCGGAACTGACTTTTACCAATACGCATGTGGCGGTTGGATGAAGAACAATCCGATTCCTGCTGAATACTCACAGTACGGTTCTTTTACTATCCTTGCAGAAAACAACCGCAAGCAGATTCAAGGACTGATTGAAGAGCTTGCCGCCACCCAGCACGAAGCCGGCAGCGTGGCACAAAAAATCGGTGACTTGTACAAAATCGTGATGGACAGCGTGAAGCTGAACAAGGACGGTGTAGCCCCCATCAAGGCTGAACTCGACCAGCTGGCTGCTTTGAAGGACAAGAAGGAGCTTTATGCCTTGCTGGGCGATATGCAGAAGAAGGGTATCATCGCCTACAACGTGCTGTATGTTGGCGCTGACGAAATGAACAGTAGCATGAATGCTGTACAGACCTATCAGACCGGGCTGAGCATGGGCGAACGTGAATACTATCTGGAGAATGATGAGGCTACTGCCAAAATTCGTGATGCTTTCCGTACACATGTACAGAAGATGTATCAGTTGGCTGGTTTCGACGAGGCTACTGCCAAGAAAGGTATGGAGGTGGTGATGGATGTGGAAACACGTCTTGCCAAGGCTTTCCGCTCTCGTACGGAGTTGCGTGACCCGCATGCCAATTATAACAAGATGAGCATGGAAGAGTTGAAGAAGAATTATCCTACTTTCGATTGGGATGCTTATTTGTCTGCCATGGGCTTGAAGGATGTGAAGGAAATCATCGTAGGCCAGCCCGCTTCACTGAAAGCTGCTGCCGATATTCTGGATACGCTGCCCATTGAACAGCAGAGCCTTTATCTGCAATGGAAATTGATTGATTCTGCCGCAAGCTTGCTGAACGATGCTATGGCAGAACAGAACTTCGACTTCTACAGCCGCACCATGAGCGGTACACAAGAGATGCAGCCCCGCTGGAAGAGAGCGGTAAGCACTGTAAGCGGCGCGCTGGGCGAAGCTGTAGGTCAGATGTACGTGGAGAAATATTTCCCTGCTGCTGCCAAGGAGCGTATGGTGACTTTGGTGAAGAACTTGCAGGAAAGCCTGGGCGAACGTATCCAGAATCTTGCTTGGATGGGTGATTCCACTAAGGTGAAAGCTCTGGAGAAACTGGCTACCTTCCATGTGAAGATTGGTTATCCCGACACTTGGAAAGACTACTCCACACTGGAAATCAAAAACGACTCTTACTGGGCAAACATGGAACGTGCCAACGAGTGGAGCCATGCCGAAATGATAGCCAAGGCCGGCAAGCCGGTGGATAAGGACGAATGGCTGATGACTCCGCAGACCGTGAACGCTTACTATAACCCGACTACGAACGAAATCTGTTTCCCCGCCGGTATCCTGCAATATCCTTTCTTCGATATGAATGCGGATGATGCCTTCAACTATGGTGCCATCGGTGTGGTAATCGGTCATGAGATGACTCACGGATTCGACGACCAGGGTCGCCAGTACGACAAGGACGGTAACCTGAAAGACTGGTGGACTGCTGAAGATGCCAAGAACTTTGACGAGCGTGCTCAGGTGATGGTGAACTTCTTCGATAGCATCGAGGTTGCTCCGGGCGTATATGCCAACGGACGCATGACATTGGGTGAGAATATTGCCGACCACGGTGGTCTGCAGGTTTCTTATCAGGCATTCAAGAAAGCTACGGCTGCCAATCCGCTGCCGGTGCTGGATGGTCTTACTCCCGAACAACGTTTCTTCCTGGCATACGCAGGTGTATGGGCCAATGATATCCGTCCCGAAGAAGTGCTGAACCGCACGAAGAGTGATGTGCACTCATTGGGCGAATGGCGCGTAAACGGTGCATTGCCGCAAATCGGTGCTTGGTATGAGGCATTCAACGTGACAGAAAAAGACCCGATGTTCTTGCCGGTAGAAAAACGTGTATCTATTTGGTAAACCAACAAAATAACCCTTAAAAAAAGGCGGCAGACTGGAAACAGATGCCGCCTTTTTTAATTATACCTAATTTATTGTGTATGAATGTATGTATGAATAAACAAAATTTGTAACTTTGCGCATCAAATACTAATATACGCATACTTTAATACGCAAATCCATGTCTGAAACAAAAAGAATCAAAACAGCTCTGGTATCTGTTTACCATAAGGAAGGTTTGGACGAAATCATTACCAAACTGCATGAAGAAGGTGTAGAGTTCCTCTCAACCGGTGGAACCCGTCAGTTTATAGAATCCCTGGGTTATCCCTGCAAGGCAGTGGAAGACCTCACTACATACCCTTCCATCCTGGGCGGACGCGTGAAGACTTTGCATCCGAAGGTTTTTGGAGGTATTCTTTGCCGCCGCGGATTGGAGCAAGACATGCAACAGATTGAAAAATATGAAATCCCCGAAATAGACCTCGTCATTGTTGACCTCTATCCGTTTGAGGCTACCGTTGCCAGTGGTGCCGAAGAACCTGCCATCATCGAAAAGATTGACATAGGTGGTATCTCCTTGATTCGTGCCGCAGCCAAGAACTACAACGACGTGGTTATCATCGCTTCGCAAGCACAATATCAGCCGTTCCGCGACATGCTGATGGAACACGGAGCCACTACTACCATCGAAGAACGCCGTTGGTTTGCCAAAGAGGCTTTCGGAGTGTCTTCACACTATGATTCTGCCATCTTCAACTATTTCGATGGCGAGGAAGGTTCCGCTTTCCGTTGCTCTGCCAACAGCCAGAAGACTTTACGCTATGGCGAGAATCCGCATCAGAAAGGTTATTTCTATGGCAATATTGATGCTATGTTCGACCAGATTCACGGTAAGGAAATCTCTTATAACAACCTGCTCGACATCAATGCTGCCGTTGACTTGATTGACGAATTCAAGGATACGACTTTCGCTATCCTGAAGCATAATAATGCTTGTGGACTGGCTTCACGTCCCACTGTGCTCGAAGCATGGAACGATGCGCTTGCCGGTGACCCGGTATCCGCTTTTGGTGGTGTGCTCATCACTAATGCCGTGATTGACAAGGCTGCTGCCGAAGAAATCAATAAAATTTTCTTTGAGGTGATTATCGCTCCCGATTATGATGTGGATGCGTTGGAAATCCTCGGTCACAAGAAGAACCGTATTATCCTGGTCCGCAAGCCGGCAGCTTTGCCTAAGAAGCAGTTCCGTTCTTTGCTGAATGGCGTATTGGTTCAGGACCGCGACCTTAAGGTGGAAACTCCAGAAGAATTGAAGACTGTAACTACGAAGGCTCCCACTGCACAGGAAATTGAGGATATGCTCTTTGCAAACAAGATTGTGAAGAACAGTAAGTCGAATGCCATTGTGCTGGCAAAAGGAAAGCAGTTGTTGGCAAGTGGTGTAGGTCAGACCAGCCGTGTGGATGCTTTGAAGCAGGCTATCGAGAAAGCCAAAAACTTCGGTTTCGACTTGAATGGCGCTGTAATGGCAAGTGACGCATTCTTCCCTTTCCCCGACTGCGTGGAAATTGCCGGCAATGAAGGCGTAACAGCCGTCATCCAGCCGGGTGGAAGCATCAAGGATGAACTCTCGTTTGAATATTGCAACGAGCATGGCATTGCCATGGTGACTACGGGATTCCGTCACTTTAAACACTAATTCGGATTTACGATTTGACGATTTACGATTTACGATTGAAGTTACATCGTAAGTCTGAATCTCAAATTGTAAACAAGAGGAATATCAATCGTAAATCGTAAATAGTTAAATCGTAAATATTAATGGGATTATTCTCCTTTACACAAGAAATAGCGATGGACCTTGGCACAGCCAATACCATCATCACCACGAATGGCAAGATTGTGGTGGATGAGCCTTCGGTGGTGGCTTTGGACCGTCGTACCGATAAGATGATTGCCGTGGGTGACAAGGCAAAGATGATGCACGAAAAGACCCACGAAAACATACGTACCATCCGTCCGTTGCGCGATGGTGTGATTGCCGACTTCTATGCCTGCGAGCAGATGATACGTGGACTTATCAAGATGGTGAACAACCGTAACCGTCTTTTCTCTCCGTCACTCCGCATGGTGATTGGTGTTCCTTCGGGCAGTACCGAAGTGGAGCTGCGTGCCGTGCGCGACTCTGCCGAGCATGCCGGCGGGCGCGACGTTTATTTGATTTTCGAGCCGATGGCTGCTGCCATCGGTATCGGTATCGATGTAGAGGCTCCCGAAGGCAACATGATTGTTGACATAGGTGGTGGTTCTACGGAAATTGCCGTTATCTCTTTGGGAGGTATCGTAAGCAACAACTCCATCCGTATTGCCGGTGACGACCTGACTGCCGATATTCAGGAATATATGAGCCGCCAGCACAACGTGAAGGTCAGCGAGCGTATGGCTGAGCGTATTAAGATTAATGTGGGTGCTGCCTTGACGGAACTCGGTGAGGATGCTCCTGAAGACTATATCGTTCATGGTCCGAACCGCATCACGGCATTGCCCATGGAAGTGCCGGTATGCTATCAGGAAGTGGCGCATTGCTTGGAGAAGTCTATCTCTAAGATTGAGACAGCCATCTTGAGCGCATTGGAAAATACGCCTCCCGAATTGTATGCCGACATCGTTCACAACGGTATCTATCTTGCCGGTGGCGGTGCATTGCTTCGTGGACTGGATAAGCGTCTGACTGATAAAATAAACATACCGTTCCACATTGCGGAAGACCCCTTGCATGCCGTTGCCAAAGGTACGGGCGTGGCATTGAAGAACGTTGACCGCTTCTCATTCTTGATGCGGTAATGCGAAATTTATTAAACTTTCTCATTAAATATAATTACTGGTTCCTCTTTCTTCTGTTAGAGGTTGCCAGTTTTATTTTATTATTTCGCTTTAATCATTACCAGCAGAGTGTGTATTTCACCTCTGCCAATGGCGTGGCGGGGAAGGTTTATGAAATATCGGGTGGCATCACTTCCTATTTCCACTTGAAGACGGCCAACGAAGACCTGCTCGACCGCAACATGTGGCTGGAGCAGCGGCTTTCGTTTCTGGAAAATGTCCTGAAGGAGAAAGGATTGGACTCCGCCAGGTTGTACAGCATGGAACGGCTTGCTCCTACGGAGTATCAGATATTCAAGGCGAATGTCATAAAGAACAGCTTGAACAAGGCTGACAATTATATCACTTTAGACCGTGGAACAACAGAAGGTATCCGTCCTGAGATGGGAGTTGTAGATGCCAATGGCGTGGTGGGTATTGTGTATAAGACCTCTCCCCATTACTCGTTGGTCATTCCGTTGCTGAACCGCAAGTCGCGCATCAGCTGTAAGATTGTGGGCAGTGATTATTTCGGTTATTTGAAGTGGGAGGGAGGTAATTCCCGTTTTGCCTATCTGAAGGATTTGCCCCGGCATGCTGAATTCAATCTGGGAGATACAGTAGTGACCAGCGGCTATTCCACCGTGTTTCCAGAAGGTGTCATGGTGGGGACGGTGGATGACATGTCTGACTCGCACGACGGGCTTTCGTATCTGTTGAAGATAAAGCTGGCTACGGACTTTGGAAAGGTGAGCAATGTGCGCGTCATTTCCCGCAACGGGCAGGATGAACAAAAGGCATTGGAGTCGAGGGCAGACGAGAAGTGACTAAGAAATTAGGGATTAGGGGTTAAGGATTAGGGATTAATCATCTTTATATCTTATAACTTATACACTCAATAACTTGTAACTCGTAACTTATAACTCATTAGCGTTGTTAATTAATTATCTGCATAAAATAGGATGGTTCATAGGCTTGGTACTGTTGCAGGTGCTGATATTGAACAATGTGCATATTGCAGGATATGCCACTCCATTTCTGTATATCTACTTGATACTGAAGTTTGAGTCGGACACTCCCCGCAATGCGTTGATGTTGTGGGCATTCTTTTTAGGGCTGGCTGTCGACGTCTTTTCCGACACACCGGGGATGAACGCTGCCGCTACGGTGTTGCTAGCTTTCTTGCGCCCCACTTTCCTGCGGCTGTTCGTGCCTCGTGACACGCTGGATACACTGGTTCCGGCCATCCGTACAATGGGGATTCTTCCTTTCCTGAAATATCTGGTTGTGAGTGTGCTGGTACATCATGGCTTGTTGCTTACCCTCGAATTCTTCTCTTTTGCCCATATTGGTACGCTGTTGTTGAGAATTGCGGCAAGTACCCTGCTTACTGTGACTTGTATTATGGCTGTTGAGGGAATAAGAAAGAAAGGATAAAGGGATTAAGGATTAGGAATTGATGAAAGACTATACACTGGAAAAGCGGAAATATGTAATTGGAGCGGCGGCTATTGTCATCGTTCTTATTTACGTGTTCCGGCTGTTCGACCTGCAAATCATGACTGATGACTACAAGAAGAACGCGGACAGTAACGCTTTTCTGAACAAGATACAATATCCATCACGGGGGGCTATCTACGACCGTAACGGTAAGTTGCTCGTGTTTAACCAGCCTGCCTATGATATTACGTTTGTGCCTCGGGAGGTGACGCAGCTGGATACACTCGACCTTTGCAGTGCCTTGAACATTACCCGTGAACAGTTTGACAAACGGATGAAGGACGTCAAGAACCGCTGGATGAACCCCGGTTATTCCAAATACACCCATCAGGTGTTCATGACGCAGCTTTCTGCCGAAGAGTGCGGTGTGTTTCAGGAGAAGCTGTTCAAATTTCCAGGTTTCTATATTCAGCGGCGTACTATCCGCCAATATACCTATAACTCTGCCGGCCATTTGCTGGGAGACATCGGCGAAGTGTCCAAGAAAGACATTGAGAACGATGACTATTATATTCGCGGAGACTATATAGGCAAGCAAGGCATCGAGAAATCCTATGAAAAGTATCTGCGTGGAGAGAAGGGGGTGGAGATTCTGCTTCGTGACGCTCACGGGCGCATCCAGGGACACTACATGGACGGACAGTTGGACCGTTCCTCCGTACCCGGCAAGAACCTGACGTTGGGCATCGACATTGACCTCCAGATGTTGGGCGAACGGCTGCTTCAACACAAAATCGGTGCCATTGTGGCCATCGAACCGGCTACGGGTGAGATACTATGTATGGTTTCCTCGCCTACCTTTGACCCTCATCTGATGATAGGGCGCCAGCGGGGAAAGAACCACCGTCTGCTGCAGATGGACAAGCGGAAGCCTTTGCTGAACCGTGCCATCATGGGAGCTTATCCGCCGGGCTCCACCTTCAAGACGGCGCAGGCGCTGACCTTCCTTCAGGAAGGGATTATCCACGAAGATTATCCGACTTTCCCTTGTGCGCATGGCTTCAATCATAAAGGCCTTCATGTGGGATGTCACGGACATGGTTCGCCTCTGTCGCTGATTCCTGCCATCGCTACCTCTTGTAATTCCTATTTCTGTTGGGGATTGTATCGCATGTTCGGTGATAAAAAATACGGTTCGCCGCAGAATGCCATTACCGTATGGAAAGACCACATGGTATCGCAGGGCTTCGGCTATCGGCTCGGTACCGACCTCCCCGGCGAACAGCGTGGACTGATACCGAATGCAAAGTTCTACGACAAGCCCTATCGGGGTTCGTGGAACGGTCTGACGGTGATTAGTATCTCCATCGGGCAGGGAGAGATTCTTGCCACCCCGTTGCAGATAGCCAATCTGGGTGCCACCATTGCCAACCGGGGGCATTTCATTACTCCGCACATCGTGAAGGAGATAGAAGACAATGAACTGGACAGCATCTATCGCAATCCCCGTTATCCCACCATCGACCGCGAATATTATGAAATGGTGGTGAAAGGCATGCGTGCCGCTGTAGACGGAAGTACGGGTAGCGCCACTTGCCGCATGGCGGGAGCCATCCTGCCGGGTGTGGAGGTCTGCGGAAAGACGGGCACGGCACAGAACCGCGGCAAGGACCATTCTGTCTTTATGGGCTTTGCCCCGATGGACAACCCTAAGATAGCCATTGCCGTCTATGTGGAGAACGGTGGTTTCGGTGCCACGTATGGCGTACCTATCGGTGCCATGATGATGGACCAGTATCTGCATGGAAAGCTGTCGCCCGAGAATGAGATACGGGCGGAAGAATTCAGTAACCGGGTGATACTTTACGGAGATGAGGAGAGATGATGATGAGGGGTTGGGGATTAAGGATTAGGGGTTAGGGATGAACGGTGAGTGACTTCAATAGTAAATAGTAAATCGTAAAATCGTAAATAAATTGGTGACAAGGAGAGATAGCATATGGAAATCATTGGACTGGGTGACGATTGTCGTTTACCTGCTGCTGATTGTATTCGGCTGGTTCAGTGTCTGTGGGGCGAGTTATGATTATGGTGACCGTGACTTTCTGGACTTCTCTACGCGTGCCGGCAAGCAGTTTGTCTGGATTATATGTTCCTTCGGGCTGGGGTTTGTGCTGCTGATGCTGGATGATTCCCTCTATGACATGTTCTCCTACCTTATATATATAGGGCTGATGCTGTTGCTGATTGTCACGATATTCATTGCGCCCGACACGAAAGGGTCGCGGTCGTGGCTCATCCTGGGGCCGGTCAGTTTGCAGCCGGCGGAGTTTGCCAAGTTTGCCACGGCGCTGGCGCTTGCCAAGTATATGAGCGCCTACTCGTTTACGATGAAGAATTGGAAAAGCTCCCTTATGTTGGCTTTCCTGATTCTCTTCCCCATGTTGCTGATTATCCTACAGCGGGAGACGGGTTCGGCATTGGTGTACTCTGCATTTTTCCTGATGCTTTATCGGGAGGGAATGCCGGGCGTGGTACTGTTCTCGGGTATATGTGCAGTGGCCTACTTTGTGGTGGGCATCCGTTTTGATGCGGTGATGATTGCCGATACACCGACGCCTATCGGAGAATTTGCCGTACTGCTGATGGTACTGCTCTTTGCCGGAGGTATGGTGTGGGTTTATAAAAAGCGCTGGGAACCCACACGGAATATTATCGGCGGTTCGCTGGGAGTGCTGCTCGTGGCTTATCTGATTTCGGAATACGTGGTACCCTTCAACTTGGTGTGGGTGCAGTGGGGGCTTTGTGCACTTGTTGTCGGGTATCTTGTCTTTCTTTCTTTAAGCGAGCGCCATTTATCTTATTTTCTGATTGGGCTGTTTGCTTTGGGTTCGATAGGTTTCCTCTACTCCAGCGACTACTTCTTCAATAAAGTGCTGGAGCCCCATCAACAGATACGTATCAAGGTGGTGCTTGGTATGGAAGAGGACCTTGCTGGTGCCGGCTATAACGTGAACCAGTCGAAGATAGCCATCGGCTCCGGGGGGCTGACCGGCAAAGGTTTCTTGAATGGTACGCAGACAAAGCTGAAGTATGTGCCGGAGCAAGATACGGACTTCATTTTTTGCACCGTGGGTGAGGAGGAAGGATTCGTAGGGTCTACGGCTGTACTGTTACTGTTCCTTATTCTTATTTTACGGCTGATTGTCGTGGCCGAGCGGCAGCAATCTCCCTTTGGCCGGGTGTATGGTTATTCTGTGCTTAGTATATTCTTGTTCCATCTATTCATCAATATAGGCATGGTGCTGGGGCTGACCCCCGTCATCGGTATCCCGTTGCCTTTCTTCAGTTACGGAGGTTCTTCTCTCTGGGGATTCACAATCCTGCTGTTTATCTTTCTGCGGATTGATGCGGGACGTAATCGTCGAATTTAGTTATGACCGTTTCCTTGTGGGACATACGAATGGACTTGATTATCATTACATTGCATTTACACATTGTTTACATCGTAATGTAACGGCCGTTACACCGCATTGTAACGTCCTTTACGCTGTATCGTAACGACTTTTACGCTATATTGTAACGCCCTTTACATGCTGGTGTAACGGTCGTTACATCCTGGCGTAAAAGACGTTACGCTATGAGGTAAGAGGGCAAGTTATGATACCCCGCCCGTTTCCGCTTCAAGGAGACGTGAGTGGGAGACTGAGGTGGTTGTTAGAAGAAGGTAATAAAGAACAATAGGGAGTTCCTATCTCTTCAGTTTGATGCCGATGTCATTGATTCCTTGCAGCCTTTCGTCCGGTAGCGTATAGGCCACTTTAAAGAGGTAGGTGCCGGGTTTGCCGATTCGAACGCTTCCTGCGGAGACGGCAGTCTGATAGAGACCTCCCCAGCCGTCACCTTTCCAGATTCCTTCTTTGTCCGCGAGGATTAGCTGTATGGTGTCCGTGGGTGACGGAATGGAATCTGCGGTGGTGTAGCAGATGGATAGAGGTAGATTCTGATAGGGGTAGTTGCTTCGGTTACGAACTTCCAAAGACAGTTTGTAGTAGGTCAGTGAGTCGGTGACCTTCACGTCGAAAGAGAGCGTGTCTTCGCGCAGCCAGCCTTCGGTGGGAAGGGATTGGAAGGAATGGTATACAGTCTGTTTGTCGCAAGCGCTCAGCAGGCTTGCGACAAACAGTAGTATGATACCTTTCAGGCAGAGATTCCTATTCTTGAGCCGGTTTGTCATTTTGGGCAGGTCTTTCACCTTGAGGTTTGGGCTTATTGTTACGGGGCGGACGACGGTTGTTATTGTTCCGTTGTTGACGTTCGCCTTGTTGCTGTTCACCTTGTTTGGGTGCTTGCCGGTCTTGTTTCTGTCTCGGTTGCCGGTCTTGCCTGGATTGTTCTCTCTGGTTGTTGGATTGCGGAGCACCCTGCTGCTCACCTCCTTGCGGACGACCGTTTCCACTCTTTTTCTTTCTCTTGTTACGGCTGTTGTTGCTGTTCTCGCCACCGTTGCCGTCACTGCCACTCTTGCCTTTCCGGTTGCGGTCAAAGCGAGTGAGACTCTCTTGTTCCAGCAAGTCCACCGGCTTTTTGGGTTCGGAACGATGGGTTTCTTCTATCAGGCTGTCGGGCTTGATGCCACGTCTGTTCAAACCGATAATCTCGAAGGCGCGTCTGCCGCTGATGGTCACCAGGTTGGCGGGGATGTTCTTGTCGCTTGAGTAGGTTATCTGGTTGCTCAGAATGTCGGCTTTGAAGAAGAAGAACTCACCGTCTTTGGTCTCTAAGGTAATCTCGCGTGAGGGCAGGCGTTTCTGTGCTTCCACGTAGCAGTCTACTTCGTAGTTGAGGCAGCACTTCAGTTTGGCGCATTGTCCGGCAAGCTTCTGCGGATTCAGTGAAATGTCCTGGAAGCGCGCCGCGCTGGTGGATACCGATACGAAGGAGGTCATCCAGGTGGCGCAGCACAGCTCGCGTCCGCAGGGACCGATACCGCCGATGCGTCCGGCTTCCTGGCGGGCACCAATCTGTTTCATCTCGATACGCACGCGGAAAGCGTCGGCAAGTACCTTGATGAGCTGGCGGAAGTCCCCCCGTTCGTCGGCTATGTAGTAGAAGATGGCCTTGTTGCCGTCTCCCTGGTATTCCACGTCACCAATCTTCATGTTGAGGTTGAGGTCCAGGGCAATCTGGCGCGAGCGTATCATGGTGGCGTGCTCGCGGGCTTTTGCTTCGTTGTACTTCTCCATATCTACGGGCTTCGCCTTGCGGTAGATGCGTTTGATGTCTGCCTCAGACTTGATATTGGCTTTCTTCATTTGCAGCGGCACGAGACGTCCGGTCAGGGTCACCACACCGATATCATGTCCGGGGGTGGCTTCTACGGCTACGATGTCGCCTTTCTCCAGAGGTATCTTGTTGCTGTTGCGGAAATATCCCTTGCGGGTATTCTTGAACTGAACCTCTACCAGCTCGCTCTCATCGGCATTGCCCGGAATGTCTGCCAGCCAGTCGTAGGTGTTCAGTTGCTTGTCCTGCCTGCCGCAACTCTTGCAGCAGAGACCTCCGCTTCCGTTATGTAGTTTAAATTCCATCATCTATTTATTTACTATTTACTATTTACGATTTGATACTTTGCATTTCATTATTTTGCCACTTTTCATTGTTTCAATAAAACAATCATTTTGAGAGAGAAGTCGAAAAACACCATGCGGGCGTTTACGTTCTGCTCGATGTGGCGTTGCGCTTCACTTAGTTCGTCCATGATACCCATGACGTTCCGTTCGTTGACAAAGGGGGCGAAACGGGTGGCGAAGTTCTGTTCGGGCAGCGTCATGTAGTTCATCTCCTTGCGGTGCAGGTTGTAGATGAAGTTCTCGCGGGTCATGCGCTGGCAGTAGTCCAGGAAGTTCTCCTACCAGCGCAAGATACGGGAAATGAAACAATGGAGCGAGCAGCTTGCTGC
>OGGW01000781.1_pt1 | contig 28606 bp, 27 predicted proteins | sample 1571291 | NCBI WGS metagenome assembly OGGW01 (sample SAMEA2582028, study PRJEB24529) | metagenome | biome: Human gut stool | place: China | collected 2011 | reverse complement strand
GTAAGGCAACGGATTCTGATTCCGTCATTCGCAGGTTCGAATCCTGCTACCCTAGTTTAAGAGAGTCTGAAAAGACTCTCTTTTTCTTTGTATAAAAACAGATTTATGGAATCGTCGGAAGAAATTTCGACGATTTTTTGCGTTTTTTCCAAAACTTTTTTCAAAACAGTTGTCAGATTTCATTATTTTTCGGAGAATAGATAGATAAAGGGAGGAGGGATTGCATGGACGAAAGAAGTCTGCTGACCTTATTACAGAAAAGGCCGAATGAGGGCATGAAGGAATTGATGCGGCAATATATGGGGTATTGCTATTACATTGTGAGAAATAAGCTGGCGGAATTTCCGCAGGAGGACATCGAGGAATGTGTGAGTGATGTTTTTGTGGACGCGTATCGTTATCGGGAAAAGATTGATTTGGAAAAAGGCGGATTTCGTGTATTTTTAGCAACGCTTGCGCGGCGGAGGGCGGCAGATTGCTATAGGAAAAAGGCGGAAAATCTGCCTCTGCACGAAGAAATACAGGAGAATCCGAAGGAGGTATCCTTTGAGGACAGGGAGGTGCTGCTTCAAGCAATTCGTTCCTTGGGAGAACCGGATGAAAAAATATTGATTTGGAAATTTTATTATGGCTATCCGACAAAAACGATTGCGTCCGCGTTAGGGTTAAAGGAGAACACAGTAGACCAGAAGGTGCGGCGTGGCTTGGAAAAGCTGAGAAAAGCATTGGAGGGAGGGGGATTTTATGAAGGATGTATTTGATTATCTGGAGGAGGAAGATCTCCTGCGGAATCTGCCGGAAGCACTGCCGCAGATGGAGGATGAAACAGCGGCGAAGCGGATAGAGAAAATGGCACTGGAGAGGCTGCAGACGGAAACAAAGCAGCAGAAAAAATGGCAGAAGAGGCGTATTCTGATTGCGGCGGTCTGCTGTCTGGTTGCGGTCGGGGCGTTTGCACGCAAGCCAATTGCGGCATATTTCCAGCGTATCCTGCATTATCTGCCCGGTGTCGGGGTTTATATCAATGATACAGACGCGGAAATTTATGAGGTGCAGATTGACAACCCTGTGCAGGAGAAGGATGGCGTGCGTGTGGAGCTGAAAGGCTTTTATTGTGAAAACAATATGCTGATAGGGGATTTTGTATTCACCGGAGAGGGTTTGCCGATGGCAGAAGATGAAGAAGATGATACGACGAAAGATACGATTGATGACGAATTTATGGAAAAATATCAGGTTACCTATTATTATGGGGAGAAAAACAGGGAAATCAGTTTTTTCAGTTACGGTCGGTTGACAGAAGATGGAAAGGTGCGGAGGTACACCATGCACTGCTCGGAACGGCTTTATCTGAAGGATGGCTGTTATGACTACGCGTTTTCGATTAAGGGCTTCGATGAGAAAATTCATTTGAAGGTAGTGAAAGCGAAAACAACGGAAAACCCTGAAGACTTTGGGTATTCGGTAACGAAAAACGGTACATCCTTAATCGCGAAAGCCAATCTGGATGGGGATACCATTCAGTTGGAATATTATCAGATTCCCTCTGCTGAGGTGGCGCAGGCGATGGAGGATTATTATCAAACGGGGATTATCCTTTGTCCGTATCGGTTTGCGCCTTTAGAGGACTATGCGTATATTCAGAATGCGGCAGGAGAACGAATGCGGGGACATTTGGAATCGTTGGAAAACGGCGGAAGGTATACGTTAAAGGGAACGGAAAAGGATTTTCCTCTGACACTGCACCATTCAGCCTATACAGGAACAGACAGAGAAAAGCAAGAGGTTGAAATTCCATTGACAGAAGGAGCAGAGCTGCCGCAGATGAAATTCCATTACGGAACAGTTGAATTTTTATCCGCTATGCAGGAGGATGTCATCTGGGAGGATGAGGATTCCGAACGGACGGAGGAGGCAACAAAGGTGACGGTGAGATACAAAACGGTGCCTGCAAAGGGAATCCGAAAGATGTATGCGGCAAATCTGCGTTATCTGAAAGAGGATGATTTCGGCGTGGAACGTGATTGGGAACAGACAAATGAATTTCTGATACAGGAGAGAAGTGTTTATCTGCCCAGAGGAAAACGCGAAAAACTGACCTTTTCGCTTGAAAACCCTTCCTATTGGGTTGGCGGCTCCTATGATGTGGTGATTGAAAAGCCGCGGAGCAAAAAATAAATAGCTTGGAGAGAGGAAGAATTTGCATGCAGATTCTTCTTCTTTTTTATGGAAAAGAGAAAAATAGCTTTCAAAATTGCATATACAATGGTATACTATTAACATCTATACATCTGTAAAAAAATAGCCGAAGGTTTTTAGAATAGGAGGCTGGTCAGTATGGCAGCAAAATTAGAAAACGAATATGGCGTTATCAGTATTGATCGCGAAGTGATTGCAAGGATTGCAGGCTATGCGGCGATTGAATGTTACGGCATTGTCGGCATGGCTGCAAAAAATGTGAAGGACGGCTTGGTGCAGCTTTTGAAGCTGGAAAGCCTGACAAAGGGAATCAAAATGCGCATTGATGCAAATAAGGTAAGTATTGATTTGCATATTATTGTGGAATATGGTACCAATATTTCTGCCATTGCAGATAATATCATCAGCACTGTGAAATATTCCGTGGAAGAATTTACAGGGGTTGAGGTTGAGGATGTAAATATTTTTGTTGACGGCGTAAGGGTCGACAACTGAGCAAGAGGAGGAACTATTGGTGAGCAGTACAACGAAATTGAACGGTGTTCGCTTAGGCAGAATGATAATTGCCGGTGCGAATGAATTGGCATCAAATAAACAGCTGGTAGACGCAATGAATGTATTCCCCGTACCCGATGGGGATACCGGCACAAATATGTCTCTGACCGTTATGGCGGCGGCAAGAGAAGCAGAGAAAAACGGCTCTTTACAGGTGGCGGATATCGCAAAGGCGGCATCCGGCGGAGCCCTGAGAGGTGCAAGAGGGAATTCCGGCGTAATTACTTCTCAGATCTTCCGTGGCTTTGCAAAGGCATTGGAGGGTATGGAGGAAGCAGGTGTGCAGGAGCTGGCTGCGGCGGCAGAGCAGGCAGTGAAAACAGCATATAAGGCAGTGATGAAGCCCAAGGAAGGCACGATTCTGACGGTGGCAAGAGGCTGTGCGGAGGCTGCGGTAAGGCTGGCAGAGGAAACAGACGAAATCGAGGTATTCCTGAAGGGTATTATCGAGGATGGACACAAGGTTCTGGCGCAGACACCCGAAATGCTCCCCGTATTGAAGCAGGCAGGCGTTGTGGACGCAGGCGGCAGAGGGCTGCTGTATATTCTGGAGGGCGCACTCAAGCAGCTGGGCGGTGATTTGCCTGTAACCCTGCAGGACGGACAGAGCGCAGCAGTTGCACCCGAAACGAATTTCGCTTCTCTGGCTTCTGTGGAAAATGAAAGCATCACCTTTGGCTATTGTACGGAATTTTTCATCAATGTAGACCATCCGGATGAAGCCGTAACCACAGGACTGAAGGCTTATCTGGGTACGATTGGGGATTCCATCGTATGTGTTGCGGATGATGATATCATCAAAATTCATGCCCATACAGACCACCCCGGTATGGCAATTGAAAAGGCACTGACTATCGGCAGTCTGAGCGGCTTGAAGATTGACAACATGAGAGAACAGCATACAAATAAAATCAATTTCAGCGCAGAAGCACCGAAGGCAGAAGCACCCAAGGCGGAGCAGCCTAAGAAGGATGTCGGCTTTGTTTCTATTTCCGCAGGTGAGGGGCTGACGAAGATTTTCAAGAACCTTGGTGTGGATGAGGTTATCGAGGGCGGACAGACCATGAACCCCAGCACAGAGGATATCCTCAATGCGGTAGATAAAATCAATGCAGAGCATATCTTTATTCTGCCGAATAATAAAAACATCATTTTGGCGGCAGAGCAGGCGGCAAAGCTGAGCGAGGAGAAAAAGCTGCATGTCATTCCTTCCCGTTCCGTTCCCGAAGGGATTAGCGCGATGTTCTGCTATGAGCATGACGCAGACCCCGATGAAATGGAAGCGGCAATGAAGGATGCCATTCAGCAGGTGGATACCGCAACCGTAACCTTTGCGGTCAGAGATACCTCCATCGGTGATAAGCAAATCAAGGAAGGCAATATCCTTGGGATGCTGAATGATGAAATCGAGGTAGTCGCAGAGGATGTGATGGAGGGCACGAAGGAGCTTTTGCGCAATGCCATCACAGAGGAAAGCGAGGTTGTCAGCATTTATTACGGCGCGGACACAGCAGAGGAGGACGCGAAGGAATTGTCTGCCTTTATCGAGGAAGAATTCCCCGATTGCGAGGTAGAGGTGCAGGACGGCGGTCAGCCTTTGTATTACTACATTATTTCTATTGAATAAAAATAACAAAACAAAATGGGGAGATTCTTAGATGAAATCTCCCTGTTTCTTTGTAGAAATCTTTGCGGAAAAAAGAAGGGAGGTGTATCTCATGCGAGGACAGGATACGGTTTCCGTGCTCAAGGGCGTTGGCGAGCAGAGAGAAAAAAGGCTGCATAGGCTGGGCATTATGACAGTGGAGGATTTGCTGACGCATTACCCCAGAGAATACAAGGACAGAAGCGAAATACTGAAAATTGCAGACCTGCCGCCGGATGAACCTGCTACCTTTCTGGCGCAGATAAAGGAGGAGGGGCAGAACAGCCGCCACGGCAGGCTTGTGTATACCAGAATGAAGGTCTACGACGAAACAGGCGCGGTTGGGGTGCTGTGGTATAATCAGCCCTACATGAAAAGCAGTCTGAAACTCGGCGAATGGTATCTTTTTTCCGGCAGGCTGCAAAAAAAATACGGCAGAACAGAGGTGGTTTCCCCTGAATGTGAGCGGATTGGGGAGAATTTTGCAGGGGGGCGCATCCTTCCGGTTTATCCTTCCGTAGAGGGGCTTTCGCAGAAAATGCTCCGCAATCTGATGGAGGAGGCCTTGAAGGAAATGAGCGGCGGCAGGAGGAGCTGCCCCTCTGGCTGAGAAAGGAATATCATCTGGCGGAACGCAATTTTGCGATAGAAAACATCCATTTTCCGAAAACGGAGCAGGGCTTTTATGATGCCAGACGGCGTTTGGTTTTTGAGGAGCTGTTTTTGTTGCAGACGGCACTCTATCAGCTGAAAAGCACGCTTGAGGAGAGGGGGGAAGGGATTCGGCTGAAAAAGAAAAAAGCCTTGCAGGATGGCGAAACGCTTCTTCCCTTTGCCCTGACAGATGCGCAGAAGCGCGTTCTTGCGGAAATCGAGCAGGACATGACCTCGGGCAAAATCATGAACCGTCTGGTGCAGGGGGATGTTGGCAGTGGCAAAACGGCGGTGGCAATGCTTGCGGCGTATTGGACAATACAGAATGGCTATCAGGCGGCAATGATGGCACCGACAGAGGTTCTGGCAAGGCAGCATGCGGCATCCTTCCGTGAGCTGCTGGAGCCGGCAGGGATTACGGTTGTTTTGCTGACGGGCAGCCTGTCGGCGAAGGAAAAACGGGAACGTCTGGCGCAGGTCGCTGATGGCACGGCGCAGATGGTGATTGGCACCCATGCCGTGATTCAAAAGGGTGTGGCATTTCAGAGGATTGGCTTGGCAATCACGGATGAACAGCACCGCTTTGGTGTGCGCCAGAGAAGTACATTGGCGGAGAAGGGCGAAAATGTGCATACGCTCGTTATGACGGCAACGCCCATTCCGAGAACCTTGGCACTGATTCTTTATGGGGATTTGGATATTTCCATCATTGATGAGTTGCCGCCCGGCAGACAGAAAATTGACACCTTGGCGGTAGACAGCAGATATCATCCGCGGATTTATGCCTTTATCGAAAAGCACGTTGCGGCAGGCAGACAGGCGTATGTCATCTGCCCGATGATTGCGGAAAATGAGAAATTAGAGGTGCAGTCTGTTCTGGAGTATACCGCGGAGCTGACAGAGGAACTGCCGCATTGCCGCGTTGCCTGTGTGCATGGAAAAATGAAGGCGAAGGAAAAGCAGACAATCATGGACAGCTTTGCGGCAGGAGAGATTGATGTTCTTGTATCCACAACAGTCGTTGAGGTCGGCATCAATGTGCCGAATGCAACCATTATGCTGATTGAAAATGCGGAGCGGTTCGGCTTGGCACAGCTGCATCAGCTGCGCGGGCGCGTTGGGCGCGGTGCGGAAAAATCGTACTGTATTCTGGTGAGCGATACAAAAACAAAGATCGCGAAGGAGCGCATGAAAACCATGACCGAATCGGAGGATGGCTTTGTCATTTCCGAGAAGGACTTAAAGCTGCGCGGACCGGGGGAATTTTTCGGCATCCGTCAGCATGGTCTGCCGGAGCTGAAGATTGCAGACCTCTGTCGGGATTTGCCGATTCTGAAGGAGGCGCAGGCAGCAGCGGCAGAGCTTTTGCGGAAGGACAGGAATCTGGAGCAGATGGAGCATCAGCCCCTGAAAGCGAGAATCGCGGGATATTTGGACGGAAAACGTCTGGAAATGTGAGTTTTTCTGTGTTTTTTCTCTTTTTGGTTGTCAACTGAAAATTTTTTTGCTATACTCTAAACGATATCATGTAAAATCAGGTTTTTTGGGTGGTGCAGACAGTATGCGTGTCATCGCAGGAGCAGCAAAGGGTCATAATCTGCAAACCATCGAAGGGCTGGCAACCAGACCGACGACGGACAGAATAAAGGAAACCCTCTTTAATATCATAGCGTTCGATTTGCCCGAGGCAAGCTTTTTTGATTTATTTTCCGGCAGCGGTGCGATTGGGATTGAGGCACTTTCCAGAGGAGCGGCGGAGGCTGTTTTTGTGGAAAATGCGGCAGAATGTCAGAAGGTTATTCAGGCAAACCTTGTGCATACCAAGCTGCAGGAAAGAGCAAGGCTTTTGCAAACGGATGTGCTTTCTGCGTTGGACAGGCTTGCGGCGGAAGGAAAGAAATTCGACATTATTTTCATGGATCCGCCCTATGAAGCGGGGCTGTATACGTCCGTACTGGAAAGAATTGCGGAAACTGGTTTGTTAAAGGCGGAGGGGTATCTCATTGCAGAAGGCTCCTCGCAGATTGCGCTCACAATTCCGAAGGGTATGAAAATTTTGCGTGAAAAGGTGTATAAGACAACAACCCTGACGTTCCTGTGCGCGGAGGAAGAAAACGTATGAAAAAAGCAATTTATGCAGGCAGCTTTGATCCTGTTACCTTAGGGCACATGGATATCATTGAAAGAGCCGCAAATTTATTTGACTGTCTTGTGGTGGCAGTGTTGGAAAATCCCAACAAAAAATCTCTTTTCACGGTAGAGGAGAGAAAGCATCATCTGGAATTGGCAACAAAGCATATTGAAAACGTAGAGGTCGCTTCCTTTCAGGGGCTTCTGGTGGATTTTGCAAAGGAAATCGGCGCGAATATCGCAGTCAGAGGGCTGCGTAACACACTGGATTTTTCCGCGGAATATCCCATGTTTCTTATCAATCGCAAGCTGTATGATAAAATCGAAACGGTTTATCTGGCGGCGGATGAGGAGCATCTTGCCCTAAGCTCCACGAATGTGAAGGAAGTTGCTGTGTTTGGCGGAGATATCAGCTTTATGGTACCCGCTGAAATTAAACCTTTTATTATAGAAAAATATCAGAAGTGAGGGAGATAGAATGGATTCTGTATTGCAGTTATTAGATGAATTGGAAGATGTTATGGACAGCAGCAAGGCCGTGCCGTTCAGCAGTAAGGTTACTGTAAATAAAGAGGAAATTTATGATATTATCAGCGAAATCCGCATGAAGCTGCCCAATGAGCTGAAGCAGTCCAAATGGGTTATCGAGGAAAGAAATAAAATCCTGATTGATGCGCAGAGAGAAGCGGATGAAATCGTAAAGAATGCGGAAGACCGTATGGTGCGCCTTGTGGATGAAAACGAAGTAACAAAGAAGGCTTATGAACAGGCGGCGGCAATCATTGATTCTGCAAAGAAGACCTCCAAGGATATGCGTTTGGGCGCAATGGAATATGCGGAAAGCGTGCTGGCGGATGCGGAAGGCAAGCTGAAGGAGCTGAAATCCGTTGTTTACAGCGAAAGCATCAAGACAGATGATTACTTCGCACAGACACTGGATGTTCTGGCGGAAAATATTCAGGAGCTGCGTATGGGCAAGTGATTTCCCTTATCCTCTGTCAAAAATTGCATAGCAAAGCACCGCGAGGAAAAACAGGCTTGGCAAAAGCCAGAGAAAAGAGAGCGTAAAAGAGGTTTCTGTGAGCGAAAAAAACGCAGGAACTTCTTTTTGTGCGTATGGATAAAAAAACGGATAGAGCAAGAAGAAAGAAAGACTGCTGAAAAGGGCATTTGGGCATTTCCCTTTGAGGTAGTCTTTTTTTGATATGGGCATGGCGGCAAGCACGCCGAAGGTCTGTCCCAGAATGGAAAGACCGCCGAAGGAAACGAGAAATGCGACCAGCGTCAGCCGCAGACGCAGACTATCGGGGGAGAGGCTTAGGAGATGCGCTCCGTTTGTCATTTCCAGAATACCGCTGCAAAGGCCGCGCAGTGTTTCTGTGGAAAGCGGCAGAAAAAACAGCAGACGGGCGAGCAGAGAAAATAGCCCTGCCTGCTCCATTGCCGCGGAAAGCACCGCAAACAAAATGAGATACCCTCCAATCAGCAAAATGGTGCGGAGTGCATCTGCAACAGAAGCGGAAAGCACCTCCGTCAGAGGTTGATAGGGGGAAGCAGAAGCGGAAGGGAGGGGTGCAACGGATTTTTTTCTGCGAAAGAGAATACCTGTGGCGACTGCGCCGAGAAAAGCGGAGAGCCAGAGCAGATACCCAAAGGCAGGCATGCCGAAAAAGCCAACGCCAACCGTGCCAATCAGAAACAAGGGCCCGGGGCAGTTGGAAAAGGCAAGAAGCTGCTGTGCATCGGCGAGGGAAAGCTGCCTTTGCTCATAAAGCTGCGCGGTCAGCTTTGCTCCCATGGGGTATCCGGAAAGAAGTCCGAAAAAGAAGGGGAAGGCGGCAATGCCCGGCAGGCGAAACAAGGGCTGCATCAGAGGGCGCAGAGCCGCACCCATCCGCTGCGCCGCACCAATGCGCAGCAGGATACCGCAGGCAACCAGAAACGGAAACAAGGAGGGGAATACCTTCGTCAGCCAGAGCTGCACCCCTTCCGCGGAAGCGGCAAGCATTTCTTCTGGAAAGCAAAGCAGGGCAAAAATCAGAAAGCAGGCACAGCCGCCCAACAGCAAAGTCCCCTTTTTCATGCAATCCCTCCCATAAAATAAAAAAGCCGAGGAAATCTGAATTCTTCGGCTTTTCCTGTTTGATTCTATTTTATGCCGCTGCCGGTCAGAGAATGACAAGGGGCTTTGTGAAATCCTGATTCGGCGCGCGATAAATCGGGTTGGGGTATGCCAGAGCGTGCAAATCGGTCGCTGTTTTTTCCAGAGCAAGCATGGCAAGCCCATCCTCATTCAGAAGCGCGGGGGCTTTTTTCAGATTTGTCAGAACGGGACATTTTGCCTGCTCCGTTAAATCTGCGAGAATATCGGAATGATCCTTCTGAAAGCCCAATACACGCACATAGGGCATTTTCGGCAGATTGAGGAAATACGAAACCTCGGATTCCTTGATATCCAGAAGAATATGAAGCAGGATACGCTGAATTTTCGTGCGTGTGTAGCGCTTTGTTTTGATGAAATCCATCATATCCTCAAAGGAATAGCAGCTGTCAATGGAATGGAGAATCCGATTTTCCAGACCCTCTGTCACCTCTGCAATCTCCTTCAGCTCCTCAATCGAGGTGGTGCGCAGCTTATAATGCAGGGCAGGCATGAGTGTATCCCAGAAAACGGGTGCTGTGCCGATGGAAAGTGCTTTATTATAGAGATCATGCGTATTTTCGGGCAGATGCAGCATGGCTTCGGTGCTGTTTTCCTCTGTCAAAGCCTTCCGCACTGCGCTTGCGGACGCATAGCCGCTTGAAAGAGAAAGGCTGTTGTAATCGCCCTTGCGGCGGATGGTCAGCGGTGCAATGGGAGAGGAATAATAGTCAAACGCCTTGAGATCCTCCAAGCCTAAAATGTCATTTGGTTTGGAAAGAATGGCGCTGTTAATCTGCGAAAGCGTTTCCAGAACCTTTGCGCGCGCGGCAGGGTAGGAAAGCCCCTCGCCGAGCAGCTCCTTTAATAGCCGTTGAAATTCCTCTGTTTCGTTTGCAAGAATTTTCGCCGCCTCCTGCAGCTCCTGCAGGTTGCCGTTTTCGGAGCCAAAGGCAAGCGTATCTACAATGCCGCTTTCTGTCAGCAGGCGCACTGCCCCTCTGGCAAAGGTTTCCGCATTGGCTGCGGCAAAAAGCACAGGCAGCTCCAATACTAAATCTGCACCGTTTTTCAGCGCGGCGGCGGTTCTTGTCCATTTATCGAAAATGGCAGGCTCCCCCCGCTGCACAAAGCTGCCGCTCATGATGACAACCACGCGGTCGGCATCGGCCTTGCGTTTTGCTCGCTCCAGCATATAGGCATGCCCCTGATGAAAGGGGTTATATTCGGTAATGATACCAAGGGTTTTCATAAGAAAGTCTCCTTTCTGATGTTCAATTTCTGATTAAAATAAAGTATACCATATTTTTTCTGTTTTTTTAAAAAAATCGTATGGCAATTTTCTCAATTTAGGTCTATACTTGTGATAACATGGGCGGAGAAATGGGATTTCTTGTTTCTGCGTCTCCATGCGTAGGGGTAAAATCAAAAACAGGATGAAAATTCTTTTATGATAAGAGGATGATTAGGTGGAGCGGTTTGTTGAAAATCCGGATTTCCTGCAGGAGCTTTTTCTGGAGGAAGCGTGGAAAAATGTAGATAAAATTGATGGATTTATTGAATTCAAGGCAAATACAGAGGAATTTGAGGTGACGACGGAGGAGGTCAACAGCCTGTACCGCACGATGCACAGCATCAAGGGCTCTGCGGCAATGATGGGCTATCCTGCCATTTCCGAAACAGCGCACGCGGCGGAGGATTTATTTTCCTACCTGCGAGAGGAATCCGCGCCGGCGCAGAAGGATTTGCAGACGATTTTGCAGCTTTTGCGGATGGTTTCCGGCTTTTTGAAGCGGGAGCTGCGCCGTCTGGAAACGGATGACGAGGTAACGGATTTCGGATGGGCGGTGGTGCGCCGCATTAAGAATTTCCTTTCCCATGTGGACAGTGAAAATGAGCCGGAGGGCCCAAGCTATCAGATTGCCTATACCAGAAAGGGGAAAAAGCGGATTCCCTATACGAATTTTGAGGCACTTCTGCCGCAGATGGATCGGCTGGCAAAGGTAATGGGCAGAGAATTAAAAAAGGAGTTTACCGTAAAAATTTCCGGCGCGGATACGGAGGTGCCCAGAGATATTTACGATAAGGTTTCCATGGCGGTTTTGCAGATGATGAAAAACAGCATGGATCATGGTCTGGAATCCAAGGCAGACCGCGAGCAGATGGGGAAAACCCCTGTCGGGGAGATTTCTGTGGAAATCAGCAAGGCGGCGCAGAAGGTTTTTGTTGCATTCCGCGATGACGGGCGTGGTCTGAACCGCGACCAGATTTTGCAGAAGGCGAAGGAAAAAGGACTTCTGAAAAAGCCTGAAAGCGAATATGAGGACAGCGAGATTTACGCATTTCTGCTGCGCCCCGGCTTCACCACAAAGGCAAGTGCGACGCTGTTTTCCGGCAGAGGGGTCGGTCTGGATGTGGTGAATGCGGCGGTGGCCTCTCTTGGCGGCAGTATCCGTATCGAAAGCCGGGAATATATGGGAACAACCTTCTTTATGGAATTTCCCGTAGTGGATGAAATGCACGCAGAAGGCTGAGAAAAAGCTTTTTTTTGGAAGGGGACTTGCTTATGGATGGCGGAAAAAGAGTTTCTGTAAGGAATATCGTAATTTCGGTGCTTTTGATTGTGGTTGGGATTGCAATGCTGATGCTTGTCACAGAAGGCATCAAAAGCGGATGGTATGACGCACATAGTGCAAGACCTGCGAAACGAAAAGGCTATGCGGCTTTACTGCCGGTGCTTCTGGTTCTTTTGGGCGGCTTTAATCTGTACCGAGGGCTCAGAGGGAAGGCATTTCAGATGGATATCAGCAGTATGTTTTCCGGTCATAAGGACGGAAGTCCGTCTGCCTGTCCACATTGCGGCGCGCAGCTGCAGCCGGGACAGTTTTCCTGCAAAATCTGTGGCAGAAGGATTTCCTGAGGTTTTCTGACGGGGAAAACAGAGGGAATTTTTCAAAAAAATATGATTTTTTGGCGGCAGACCCTTGTATACAGGGATTGTTTTGTTTATAATAAAGTAGTTTGGTATGTCCGTTTGAAAGAATCGGACTGCTCGATAAAAGAAAAAGTAAAAAAATATTTTATAAAAAATAGGAGGTAATACCTGTGGACTTTTTAAGCACAATGAAAGCAAAAGCAAAGGCAGACAAGAAGGTAATCGTTCTGCCTGAGTCCTATGAAAAAAGAAACCTGGAGGCAGCGGCTGAATGCCTGAAGGAAGAACTGGCAGATATCGTTCTGATTGGTAAGAAGGATAAAATCATGGAAGCTGCCGGCTCTTTTGATGTTTCCAAGGCAATTTTCGTAGACCCCGAAACCTACGACAGAATGGACGAAATGGTTGCAGGCCTTGCAGAAGCAAGAAAGAGCAAAGGCATGACACTGGAAGAAGCAAGAAAAATCCTGATGGATGATTCCCTGTTTGTTGCAGTTATGCTGGTTAAGATGGGCGTTGCAGACGGTATGGTTTCCGGCGCAATCCATTCCACAGCAGATACACTGAGACCTGCGCTGCAGATTCTGAAAACTGCACCCGGCACAGAGCTGGTATCCTCTTTCTTCATCATGGTTACAAAGACACCTCAGTATGGCGATGACGGTATCCTGCTGTTCGCTGACTGTGCGCTGAACCAGAACCCCAACCCCGCAGAGCTGGCTTGCATCGCAGGCGATTCCGCAAAATCCTACAATGCTTTCATCGGCAAGGAAGCAAGAGTTGCTATGCTGAGCCACTCCACAATGGGTTCCGCAAAGCATGCTGATGTAACAAAGGTTGTAGATGCAGTGAAGATTGCGAAGGAAAAATATCCCGAGCTGAAGCTGGATGGCGAAATTCAGTTGGATGCTGCTATCGTGAAGGAGGTTGGTGAACTGAAGGCTCCCAACAGCACAGTTGCAGGTAAGGCAAACGTTCTGGTATTCCCCGATATTGATGCAGGTAACATCGGCTATAAGCTGGTACAGAGATTCGGTAATGCAGAAGCCTTCGGTCCTATCCTGCAGGGGATTGCAAAGCCCGTAAACGACCTGTCCAGAGGCTGCTCCGCAAACGATATCGTTGCAGTTGTTGCTCTGACAAGCGTACAGGCACAGGTAATGGCTAACAAATAAAGAGAAAAACCGTGGGACACTGTCCCACACCCTGCTAGGGGAATGATTCCCCTAGAACCCCCATTGGCAACACCATGTATATGGTGTTGCGTATCGGGTCGAGGGGATGATCCCCTCGTGGGGGAGTTGGGGGCAAAGCCCTCAAGGTCTTAAGAATAAAGGTAGAGATTAAAGGAGAGAAAAAAATGAAAATTCTTGTACTGAACTGCGGCAGCTCTTCCCTGAAGTATCAGCTGATCGATATGGAAACAGAAAACGTACTGGCAAAAGGCCTGTGTGAAAGAATCGGTATCGAAGGCTCCAGACTGAAACATCAGCCTGCCGGCAAAGAAGCCGTTATCTTTGATGATTATCAGGAAAACCACAGCGTATCCGTTAAAATGGTTCTGGATGCACTGACAAACCCCGAATACGGTGTTGTGAAATCCATGAAGGAAATCAATGCAGTTGGTCATCGTGTAGTACACGGCGGTGAATATTTCGCAAACTCCGTAATCATTACACCCGAAGTTATCGAAGCAATCGAAAAATGCTGCGATCTGGCACCTCTGCACAACCCCGCAAACCTGATCGGTATCCATGCTTGCGAAGAAATCATGCCCGGCGTACCTCAGGTAGCAGTATTCGATACAGCTTTCCATCAGACAATGCCCGAAAGAGCTTATATGTACGCTCTGCCTTACGAATACTATGAAAAATATAAAGTAAGAAGATATGGCTTCCACGGTACATCCCACAGATTCGTATCCGAAGAAGCTGCAAAAATGATGGACAGACCCTATGACCAGACAAAGACAATCACTTGCCATCTGGGCAACGGCGGTTCCGTTTGTGCAGTAAGAAATGGTAAATCCATTGATACTACCATGGGCTTCACACCTCTGGAAGGTCTGGTAATGGGTACAAGAGCAGGTGACGTTGACGTTGCAGCTGTAACCTATATCATGAAGAAGGAAAACCTGACCGTAGACGAAATGGATAATATCCTGAATAAGAAATCCGGTGTACTGGGTATCTCCGGCGTATCCTCCGACTTCCGTGATATCGAAGAAGCAGCAGAACACGGCAATGACAGAGCAGAAACAGCTCTGGACGTATTCGCTTATAAAGTAGCTAAGAGAATCGGCGCTTATGCAGCAGCTATGAACGGCGTGGATGCAATCGTATTCACAGCAGGTCTGGGTGAAAACTCCGGCACAACCAGAAGAGCAATCTGTGATTATCTGGGCTTCCTGGGTGTTCATATTGACTCCTACAATAACTCTCTGAGAGGCAAAGCACTGGAAATTTCTGCTACAGATTCCAGAGTAAGAGTATTTGTTATCCCTACAAACGAAGAACTGGTTATCGCAAGAGATACAAAGGAATTGCTTGACAAATAAGATTCGCTTTAGTATAATACTATGGTATGACTATTTAGGGGTGATTTAATGATTATCGAAATGGGATATTTGTTCAATAGAAATGGGGCAACCCTTCCTGTAGAGCTGGTAGAACAGATTGATGATGCGAAGGATTATCCCGATGTCGTGGAATTTGCAGAGCCTGTAAAAATTGAGGGAACTCTTAAAAACGAGGACGATGTTTTCGTTCTGGATGCAAAGGGTGAAACGGCAGTGCTGATGGAATGCAGCTGTTGCCTTGCACCGGTCAGAAAAGAGCTTTGCTTCGAAATTAAGGAACGTTTTGCTCATACAGGCAGAGAAAACGAAGAGACAGAAACTTTTACGGGAGATCAGATCGATCTTGCGGATTTTGTGAAAAGAGGTATCATTGGAGAACTTCCTATGAAAGTGCTTTGTAGGGAGGACTGCAAGGGGCTCTGTCCTGTCTGCGGCAAGGATCTGAATGAAGGCGATTGCGGATGCGACCGCACAATTAGAGATCCTAGGTTCGAAAGTTTGAGGGCTCTTTTCAGTGATGACGAGGAGGTGTAGAAATGGCTGTACCCAAAGGTAGAGTGTCTAAATCCAAAAGAGACAAGAGAAAAGCACAGAGCTGGAAAATTGCAACACCCAATCTGGTAAAATGCAGCAAATGCGGCGAACTGATGGTTCCTCATCAGGTATGCAAGGCTTGCGGTGCTTACAACAAGAAAACAATCATCAAAGTTGACTAATTCGATTTTGATTGAGGGCGGTCTTTTGACCGCCCTTTTGTTATTGTGAAAAAAGATTGTTTTTTTCTGCTGAAATAGGTATACTGAAAAATATGTATAAAAAACCACAGAAGGGTGGAAAAAATATGGAAAAAAGAATTACAGTAGCACTGGATGCAATGGGCGGCGATTATGCGCCCATGGAAACCGTCAAGGGTGCAGTGGATGCAGTGAAGGAACTGGATGTAAATATTAAGCTGGTTGGCCCCGCGGAGCAGCTTCGTACGGAGCTGGCAAAATATCAATATGATAAGGAACGAATTGAAATCGTACAGGCTTCCGAGGTCATCGGTACGGATGAATCTCCTACGATGGCGATTCGCCGCAAAAAGGATTCCTCTCTGGTGGTTGCGCTGAATCTGGTGAAAAACGGCGAAGCGGATGCGATTGTTTCTGCGGGCAGCACAGGCGCATTGCTGACAGGCGCACTGCTGATTGTCGGGCGCTTGCCCGGTGTGGAGCGTCCCGCTCTGGGTACCTGCCTGCCCACAAAAACAGGCTTTACCTTCCTTCTGGACAGCGGCGCAAATGTGGATTGCAAGCCCAAATATTTGGAGCAGTTTGCAAAGATGGGCTCTGTCTATGTAGAAAATGTTTTCGGTATCAAAAATCCGAAGGTGGCATTGGTGAATATCGGCGCGGAAAAGGAAAAGGGCAATGCGCTGACAAAGGAAACCTACGAGCTTCTGGAGCAGACGGATACCATTCATTTTACGGGGAATATTGAACCGAGAAACATTCCTTACGGCGAGGCGGATGTCATTGTGTGCGATGGCTTTGTCGGCAATACGATTCTGAAGCTTTCCGAGGGTCTGGCAAAAACCATTTTTGAAATCCTGAAGGGTGAAATCATGCAGGGCTTTTATAAGGTAGGTGCGCTGATTTTGAAAACGCCCTTTAAAAATATGAAGAAATTCATGGACTCCGATGAAATCGGCGGCGCACCCTTTATCGGTCTGAAATCTCTGGTTGTCAAGGCGCATGGCAGCTCCAACGCGAAGGCATTTAAGAACGCGGTGCGGCAGTGCGTGCTGTTTGCCGAAGCGGATATCATCGGCAAAATCAAGGATAAAATCTGAGAAATTTACCGCAGAGGCGTACTCCTATATTCTTAAATTTTTGTGAATTTTCAAAATTTTCTGCTGACAAAAACAGGGAAATAGAGTATAGTAGGAAAGGTAAAAAAAGAGAACATTGGAGGTAATGAATATGGATGAATCTTTGGCACTGGGCGTAATTGCGGAGCAGCTGGGCGTGCCTGTGGACAGCCTTTCCGCTGAAACAGCATTTGCAGATCTGAATGCAGACTCTCTGGAGCTGTTCCAGATTATTGTTGCATTGGAAGAAAAATTTGACATCGAATTTGATAATGATAGAGCAGAAAGCATCAAACTGGTTGGCGATGTATTGGATTATATTGCAGAGCTGGTTGCGGCAAAGGAAGAAGAATAAATATGAACCATCTGAATCTGGAAGAATTTGAACGGAAAATTGCATATACGTTTTCGGATAAAAATCTGCTGATTCTGGCCTTGACACACAGCTCCTATGCCAACGAAACGAAAAAGGGCAGCCATGAAAACAACGAGCGTCTGGAATTTCTGGGGGATGCGGTGCTGGATATGGTTGTGAGCGAATATATGTATCGCCATTTCCCGAAGATGCCGGAGGGCGAGCTGACGAAGCTGCGCGCGGCGGTGGTCTGCGAAGGCTCTTTGGCAGAGCTTTCCAGAAAGCTTGGCGTGGGACGCTGCTTGCTGCTTGGCAAGGGGGAAGAAAGCACCGGCGGCAGAAGCAGAGATTCCATTCTGGCGGATGCCTTTGAGGCGATTATTGGTGCCATCTGTATGGATGGCGGCATGGAAGCTGTGACGAAATATATCATGGGCTTCATGGAGGAACGCATTGAAAGCACCAAAAGCAACTTCCGTAGCTTGGACTGCAAAACACATTTGCAGGAGGTCATTCAAAAAACCAGTAAGGTGCCTTTGAAATATGCCATTGTGGATGAGCATGGTCCGGACCATAATAAGGTTTTTGTGGCAGAGGTAACGCATGACGGCGCAGTGCTGGGCAAGGGCAGCGGCAAAAGCAAGAAGGAAGCGGAGCAGAACGCGGCGAATGATGCCTTGGAGCGCATGAATCAGGCAAAAAAATAAGAAATTCCGTAAAAAAATAAACTTAAAAAAATGAAAATGACCTCGAAAGGGCAGATGAAGGAATCTGGCTTTTGGAGGTCATTTTTTTGCAGAAAAAATTTTAATGTTGTGTTCGCCTTTGGAGATGGTAAAATGGGGAAAAGAAGGGAGAGAAGATGATGAAACGAAAAGGATTTAAGGGAATTTTATTGCTGTTCAGTATGCTCTTTGCGCTGACAGGCTGTTCGGTTTCGGAGGCAACACAGCATGGCATGGCGGTGGATGCCATTCAGGCGGAGGATGTTCTCCTGCGGGTTGATTTTTTGAATGTCGGGCAGGCGGACTGCGCCCTATTAAGCACAAATGGGCATTATATGGTGATTGATGGGGGGAATAATGGCGATGCCGACAGGATTCTTTCCTATTTAGAGGAGCAGGGGGTAGAAAAGCTGGATGCTGTTGTGGGGACGCACCCGCATGAGGATCACATCGGCTCACTGGATGCCATCATCAATCATTTTGATGTGGACGCGGTCTATATGCCGAAAATCATGCACACCAGTAAAACCTTCGAGGATGTACTGGATGCCGTTGCGAATAAGGGGCTGAAAATCAAATCGCCCAGCCCCGGGGATACGATTGATTTCAACGGTCTGGAAATTGAGGTGCTCGGCCCCCAGAGGGAATATAAGGATTTCAACAACAATTCCATTGTATTGAAGGTAAACGCAGGCGAGACTGCCTTCCTTTTCACGGGGGATGCAGAGGAAACGGCGGAAAAGGATATTTTGCAGGCAGGCTATGATTTGCAGGCGGATGTGCTGAAGGTTGGGCATCATGGCAGCAGCACCTCAAGCAGTCAGGCATTTTTACAGGCGGTGAAGCCGAAATATGCCGTCATCAGCGTCGGCGTAGGCAACAGCTATCATCATCCGGAGGAAGAAGCCCTGCAGCGGCTGCAAAGCATTGGTGCTGAGATTTACCGTACCGATTTGCAGGGGAATATTGTCTGCACCACAGACGGGAAAAATATTGCCTTCAACTGCAACAGTGTCAGTGGCGCAGAGGTTTATGCAGATGCGGCAAAAAACAACACCCCTGCGGAGGAGGTTGTTTATATCGCGAACAAGAAATCGAAGAAATTTCATCTGGAAAGCTGTGCCTCCTTGCCGGATGAGGAAAACCGTATTTATCTTGAGGACAGAGAGGAAGCCATTTCCCTTGGCTATACGCCCTGCGGCACCTGCAAGCCATAAACAAGCCGGAGCAAGCCATAGAGGGAGAGAAAAAGGAGCGAAAGAAAATGCTTATTATCGTAGATCGATTTGAGGGGGACTATGCGGTTCTTCTGGAAGAAAATCAGACAAGGGAAGTTCCGAGGCAGGCACTTGCCGCAGACATTCGGGAGGGAGATGCTGTTTTTCCGGATACGGATGGCATCTGGAAAAAGGATGCAGCGGCAACGGAAAAAAGAAAATCTCAGATAGCAAAAAAGATGGACGCATTATGGGAATAAAGCAGCATAATTTCGGATGCAGTAAACTGTATGCAAAGCAAACACTCTGCGCAAAAGAAATTTCAAGTCGTACAAGGGTTTTATACAAGAATTTACACAATTTTCTGCCTGTGCGTACAAATGTATTTCAGTATGGGTGAAATGATGAAGAATGGAAAAATATAGCTGTTTTTTGTGGCGATTTTTTGTATGAATTTACATACATGTATACATAATGGCATTTTTTGTATCAATTTTTGTACAGATGGATTATCGTTTGCCTTCGCTTTTTCTGAATTGACAGGATACAGATAAGGGGTATAATGAGATACATCATTCTTATTTACAACATACAAAAGATAAAAAGAGTTTAATGAGTTTCAAAAGAGGAGGGAGCACGTATGAAAAAAACAGGTGCCCAACTGATTCTGGAGGTTCTGTTGGAACACGGCGTGGATACGGTTTTCGGGTATCCCGGCGGCGCAGCACTGAATGTATATGATGCGCTGTATGAATATCAGGATCGTATCAAGCACATCTTAACAGCCCATGAACAGGGCGCGTCTCATGCGGCGGACGGCTATGCCAGAGCCACAGGGAAAACGGGCGTTGTTTTCGCAACAAGCGGCCCCGGTGCAACAAATCTGGTAACCGGGATTGCAACAGCTTACATGGACAGCGTTCCCATGGTTGCCATTACCAGCAATGTGACAAATAACCTGATTGGCAGAGATGCGTTTCAGGAAGTATATATTACCGGCATTACGATGCCAATTACGAAGCACAATTTTTTTGTAAACCGTATTGAGGATTTGGCAAATGCCCTGAGACAGGCATTTCGCATTGCCCAGAGCGGTCGCAAGGGGCCTGTGCTTGTGGATGTAACAAAAGATGTAACGGCGGCACTGGTGGATTATGTGCCGGAAAGACCCCTTCCCTTAAAGGAAATGCCCAAGGCAACAGATGCAGAGCTGCAGGAGGTTGCAGATGCAATCAACAGGGCAGAATGTCCCGTTATTTATTGCGGCGGCGGTGCTGCGGCGCGTCAGGTGGAAAAGGAGCTGCATGCACTGATGGAAACATCGGATATTCCTGCGGCACATACCATGATGGCGGCAGGTCTGGTGCCTTATGATGATGAAAGAGCCCTCGGCATGATTGGGATGCACGGCAGTGTCACAGCGAATGAGGCACTTTTCCATGCAGATTTGGTGCTCGCACTGGGAACCAGATTCAGCGATCGTGTTGCTCTGAATATTGAAAAATTTTCTCCTGAAGCAGTAAAAATTCAGGTAGATATCGACCCCTGTGAGGTCAATAAAAACGTACCCGTAGATCAGTATATCGTAGGCGATGTCAAGGATTTTATGGAAAGACTGCTGCCCCTGCTCGAAAAGAGAGAGCATCCTGCATGGCGCGAAAAAATCGCAGAATGGCAGAAGGAGCAGGAAAAGGTTGCCTATCGCGGCGAAGGGCTGCATCCCGGCAGATTGATTCGGGATGTCTGCGATATGGTGGATAAAGACACAATCTTTGTTACCGATGTCGGTCAGCATCAGATGTGGGCGGCGCAGTATATCAAGCATAAGGAAACAAGACATTTTCTTTCCAGTGGCGGTCTGGGAACGATGGGCTATGGCTATGGCGCGGCCATCGGCGCACAGGCGGCTTTTCCGGAAAAGAGAGTGGTTCATTTTACAGGAGATGCCTCCTTCCACATGAATCTGAATGAGGCATGCACAGCAGTGAGCGAGGAAATGCCAATCATCACTGTCATTCTGAATAATCAGGTCCTGGGGATGGTGTATCAGTGGCAGACAGCCTTCTATGGCAGACGCTATTCATCCACAACACCCGAAAGAAAGACAGATTTCGTGAAGGTCATCGAGGGCTTTGGCGGCAAGGGCTTCCATGTGGATACAGAGGAAGGCTTCAAGGAAGCATTCAAGCAGGCCTTGCAGGAAAAAGGCCCTGTCTGGATCTGCTGTGATATCGACAGAGAAATCAAGGTATTGCCTATGATTCCCAACGGCGGCACCGTAGATGATATGATTCTGGAATAAGGAGGTGCAGGGGAATGAAAGCAATTATGGAGAAAAAAGCAGTCAATAAAACTGTGATTTGCCTGATGGTAGAAAACCAGCCGAATGTACTTGCACGCATTTCCAGTCTGGTTGGCCGCAGAAGCTTTAATATCAGCACCATTACCGCATCCGAAACGAATGTTTCCGGCATCACAAAGATTACGCTGGTGGTCAATGGGGATGATGAAAATGTGCTGTATCAGATTATCGCACAGATGAAAAAGCTGGAAAATGTCAATGAAGCGTATGTTCTGCCCGATACCAACAGCCTTTACAGAGAGCTGCTTCTGGTCAAGATTAAAGCAACACAGGAGGAACGCTCTGCCCTGCATGAAATGACGGAAATTTACCGTGGCAAGGTAGTTGGTCTGAATAAGGAAAGCATGATTATCGAGCTGACCGGCTCTCCCAAAAAGATTGACGGCTTTATGGGTATGCTGGAGGAGTATGATATTATTGAGGTTTCCCGTACAGGCGTAACCGGCATGGCAAGAGATTCCAGCGAAGAAAAGCACTTAACAGGCATTTAATTTAATAGGACATTTAATCCATACGGATTAAACATATACACACCAAAGATAAGACAAAAAAGGAGAGATTCAAATGATTAACAAGTATTATGATCAGGATTGTAACTTAGGTATGCTGGACGGCAAAACAGTCGCTATCATCGGCTTCGGCAGCCAGGGTCATGCTCATGCCATGAACCTGAAGGAAAGCGGCGTAGATGTTGTTGTAGGTCTGAGACCCGGCTCTGCACACGTTGCAAAGGCAGAAGCAGCAGGTCTGAAGGTTTTGGGTATTGAAGAAGCAGCGGAAGCAGGCAACGTAGTTATGATGCTGGTTCCCGATGAATTGGCTCCCGCTATCTACAAAAACCAGATTGCAAAGCACATGAAGGAAGGCGACACACTGATGTTCGCGCATGGCTTCAACATCCATTACAGCCAGATTCAGCCCGCAGATTATCTGGATGTATCCATGGTAGCACCTAAGGGCCCCGGTCATATTGTAAGAAGCCTGTATACACAGGGCAGCGGCGTCCCCTGCCTGATTGCAGTAGAACAGGATAAATCCGGCAAGGCAAAAGAATTTGCACTGGCTTATGCAGCAGCAATCGGCGCAGGCAGAGCAGGTATTCTGGAAACAACCTTCAAGGAAGAAACAGAAACAGACCTGTTTGGGGAACAGGCAGTTCTGTGCGGCGGTGTTTGCGAGCTGATGACAGCAGGCTTTGAAACACTGGTAGCAGCAGGCTATGAACCTGAAATGGCATACTTTGAATGTATCCATGAAATGAAGCTGATTGTAGACCTGATCTACGAAGGCGGCTTTGATAAGATGAGATATTCTATCTCCAATACAGCAGAATACGGCGACTATGTAACAGGTAAACGCATCATCACAAAAGAATCCAGAGAAGGCATGAAGCAGGTACTGGCTGAAATTCAGGATGGTACATTTGCAAGCACATTCGTTCAGGAAATGAACGCAGGCGGCAAAGCAAAATTCCTGACATCCCGCAAAAAAGCGGCAGATCATCAGCTGTGCCATGTAGGCAAGGAACTGAGAGAAATGATGAGCTGGCTGAAAAAATAAGATTTGACAGATACGGCGAGTCTCTAAGCATAGAGGCTCGCCTTTCTTGCAAGAGGAGGAAAAAGGAGGAGCTTTTATGAGACAACTGAGAAGTGCGCAGGTGACACAGGGCGTAGAGAGAGCACCTGCAAGAAGCCTGTTTTATGCAATGGGATATACGAAGGAAGAGCTGGACAGACCTTTGATTGGCGTAGTTTCCGCACATAGCGAAATTGTTCCAGGACATTTCAATTTGGATAAGATTACAGAAGCCGTCAAGGCAGGCGTACGCATGGCGGGCGGCACACCCATCATGATTCCTGCCATCGGCGTTTGTGATGGTATCGCGATGGGGCATGCCGGCATGAAATATAGCCTTGCAAGCCGTGAGCTGATTGCGGACAGCGTGGAAACAATGACAATGGCGCATGCTCTGGATGGTCTGGTTCTTGTACCCAACTGCGATAAAATTGTTCCCGGTATGGTAATGGCGGCAGTGCGTATGAATATCCCTGCTGTTGTTTGCTCCGGCGGTGCAATGATGCCCGGTTTGGTGGATAATGAGGAGGTCAGCCTGTCCAAGATGTTTGAGGCAGTCGGCGCAAGAAAAGCAAATATGATTGATGATGCAAAGCTGTTTGAATATGAAACCAATACCTGCCCCGGCTGTGGCTCCTGTGCAGGAATGTATACCGCAAACAGTATGAACTGTCTGTGCGAGGCGGTTGGTATCGCGCTGCCCGGCAATGGCACACTGCCCAATGTTTCCAGTGGACGTATGCAGCTGGCAAAGCACGCCGGTATGGCAATCATGGAATTGGTGGAAAGGGATATCAAGGCAAGAGATATCATTAACACCAGAAGCATTTATAATGCAGTTGCCTGTGATATGGCATTGGGCTGCTCCTCCAACAGCGTACTGCATCTGCTGGCGATTGCAAACGAAGCAGGCGTAGATTTGAATATGGATATCTTCAATGAAATTTCCGCAAAGGTACCCAATCTGTGCCATTTGGCACCTGCCGGCTCTACCCATATCTCCGACCTGAACAGAGCAGGCGGCATCCCTGCGGTACAGGCAGAGCTTGCGAAAAAGGGTCTGCTGGATCTGGATGCTATGACAGCAACAGGTAAAACGCTGGGCGAAAATATCAAGGGTGCATACGTTAACGATTACGCTTTGATTCGCCACATTGATCACCCTTATAGCGAAACAGGCGGTATTGCGGTTCTGTGGGGAAATATCGCAGAGGATGGCTGTGTGGTAAAGAGAAGCGCAGTAGACCCCGAGATGCTGTGCCATACAGGCCCGGCGCGTGTGTTTGACAGCGAAGAGGATGCCATCGCAACCATCTACGCAGGCGGCATCCATCCCGGAGATGTTGTTGTCATCAGATATGAAGGCCCCAAGGGCGGCCCCGGTATGCGTGAAATGCTGAACCCGACGAGTGCTTTGGCAGGGATGAAGCTGGATAAATGCGTTGCATTGATTACAGACGGGCGTTTCAGCGGCGCAAGCCGTGGTGCCTCCATCGGTCATGTCAGCCCCGAAGCGGCGGCAGGCGGTACATTCGGTCTGCTGCAGGAGGGCGATATCATCGAAATCGATATCCCTAACCATAAGGTAAATGCAAGGGTAAGCGAGGAAGAATTCGCAGCAAGAAGGGCAGCTTATGTTGCACCTGCACCGAAGGTAACAACAGGGTGGCTTTCCAGATATGCAAAGCTGGTTTCCTCCGCAAATACAGGCGCGGTAATGAAATAAATAAAAAGGAAAAAGAAAAGGAAGTCGAAAGACTTCCTTTTTTGTCTGTTACAATTTTGCAAGCTGTGTTTCCACAAAATGCTTTGCGGTACGGGGGCTTCTGCCGTTCTGGCGAATGGCAAAGCCTTCTGCCTTGGTACAAAGTTCATCCTCCGGCATTTTTAGATTATATTCCTTCGCCAGATGCTTCACAATGGCAAGGTAGCCGTCCTTATCCGGCTTCTGGAAGGTAATCGTCATGCCGAAGCGAGCAGAAAGGCTCATCAGCTCCTGCAAGGTATCATTCAAATGGATATCATCGCCGCTGCGTTCTTCCATGGTTTCCTTCACCAGATGGCGGCGGTTGCTTGTGGCATAAATTACCGTATTTTTCGCACAGGCGGTGACACTGCCCTCCAGCGTTGCTTTCAGTGCGGCAAAATGCTCATCATTGCCTGCAAAGCTTAAATCATCAATAAAAATAATGAATTTCAACGGATTTTCCGCAAGCTGCTCCAGCAGAGAGGGCAGACGGAACAGATGATTTTTCTTGACCTCAATCAACCGCAGACCTTCCTCCTGCAACGCATTTGCCACAGCCTTAATCGTGGAGCTTTTGCCTGTGCCGGCATCGCCGTAAAGCAGAAGATTGCTTGCAGGTATGCCTGCCAGAAGTGCCTCGGTATTCCGCATGACGATACCAACCTCCCGTTCATAGCCGCTCAGCTGAGAGAGCGACTGCGGATCGGGGTGCTTCACAGGCTGCAAGCCGTTATCCCCGAAGGAAAATGCGTGATATTTCGCAAAAATACCATAGCCTTTTTTCGGCGCATCGGCAATGTGCTTTGTGTAAGCGGCATAAAAATCCAAAGCGGTTGTTTCCCAATCAGGCAGGAAGGCGGCAATTTCCTCAGGCAGAATCGTCTTTATTGCCTTTGCGGAAAGCCCTGCCAGCTCCGTAAAGAAATCCAATTCTCGCTTTGCGGCATCGCAGATAGCGGGCGGACAGACCTCTTTTCTCGCTGCGGAAAGCAGAAAACGATTTTCATCGGCAAGCACAAGCTCCAGAAGAGCTTCGGAAAAATTCACATTTTTCTCAAATAAAGCAGAGGTAAACGCACCATAGGTGCAGGTGAGCGTTTCCGCATCGCTTTCCTCGCAGGCGCGCAGAAGCTTCTGCAAGTGCTGTATGAGGACATCCTCTAGCAGAGCACGGAATACCGTCAGTCCGTTTAATTTTCGGTTGTAAAGCTGATATAAATTTGTCTGCATCGGATTCATCCTTTCTTTTTCTTTTGTACAATGAAGAATAATGGTAAAGTATAGCATGATATTGTATGAAATACAATACATTACACGCAGAAAAGAAGATTAAAATCAAAGATATCACAATATGTGAAATAATTTTGCCGTAGAAATAAGGCAGTTGATTTTTATTTGCAAGTAAACCACTAGGGTTTGACAAAGCCGAGACCGCAAGGTAAAATCAGTATAAGGAATTTTGAAAATTAAATGAGCTAAAAGGATGAATTGGAAAAAAATAATAGCAATCGGATTGACGGGATGCTTTCTGTTCAGCGGCTGTGCCGAACAGCGACAGAATGCACAGAAGATGGGCGAGGAAGGAACGCAGGAGGACAGCTACGAATCCACAACCTTCGCCATGGATACTGTTATGACCTTCCATATCGTTGCCCCCGATGGGGAAGACCTTCTGATTGATGCGGAGCAGGAGGTTAAGCGTCTGGAAAAGCTGTTTTCTGTCACAGATGAAGACAGTGATATTGAACAGATTAACGATAACGCAGGGGATAAGGCGGTTACCGTTTCGGCAGATACGCTTGCCCTGCTGAAGGCCGGCAAGCAGCTAGGCAAGGCAACGAACAATGCCTTTGATATGGCGATTTACCCCATTGTGAAGGCGTGGGGCTTTACGGAAAATGAGTATACCATTCCCACGCAGGAAACGCTGGATACGCTTCTGCCGCTGACGAGGGTAAGCGATGTCACCATTGATGAGGATGCCTCTACGGTTTATCTGGAAAAGGAAGGAATGGCGGTAGACTTAGGCGGCATTGCGAAGGGCTATGCCTCCGATAAGCTGGCAGAATTGTTAAAGAACAAGGGCGTGAAATCCGCATGGCTTTCTCTGGGCGGCAATGTTTGTGCCATCGGTACAAAGCCGGACGGCAGTCCTTGGAGAATTGCCGTGCAGAATCCTGCCGATGAGAATGATTATGTCGGCGTGGTCGAAATCAGTGATGCCTGCGCGGTTACGTCCGGCGGCTATCAGAGATACTTTGAAGAAAACGGCAAGAAATATCATCATATCATCGACCCTGCAACGGGCAAGCCTGCGGAAAGCGGCTTAACCTCCGTTACGATTATCTGCAAGGATGGTACAAAGGCGGATGCCCTTTCCACAGCCCTGTATGTCATGGGTCTGGATGATGCGCTTGCCTATTGGAAAACACAGGATGATTTTGAGGTAATCTTCGTAACAGAGGCGGGTGAGGTTGTTGCAACCGAAGGTCTGAAGGACAGCTTCACCTTCGATGGCAAGGGCAATGATTACACCTACCGCGTAGCGAAAAGATAAGGAGGATGCACAATGGGCATTTTAAAGGTTGGTGTCGGTGCGGCACAGGGCGTTCTGGCAGATAGCTGGAGAGAATATTTCTACTGCGATGCCATGGATGTGGATGTGCTGGCAAAAAAAGGCGAGCAGCGGCAGTCCAAACGGGGCTTTAATACAAAAAAAAGTGAAAATATCATTTCCAATGGCTCTATCATTGTCATCAATGAAGGGCAGTGCATGATGATTGTAGAGCAGGGCAAGGTGGTTGAGGTCTGCGCCGAAGCAGGCGAATTTCTTTATGATTCCGCAACAGAACCCAGCCTGTTCTATGGAGATTTGAAGGAAAGCATCAGGGAAAGCTTCCGTCAGTTCGGCAAGCGTGTCGGTTTCGGCGGTGATACTGCGGGCGATCAGAGAATCTACTATTTCAATACAAAGGAAATCCTTGGGAATAAATACGGCACCTCAAATCCTGTGCCGTTCCGTGTGGTGGATACGAATATCGGTCTGGATATTGATATTGCAATTCGCTGTCACGGCGAATATGCGTATCATATCATCGACCCGATTCTTTTCTATAAGAACATCTGCGGCAATATTACGGATACATATACCAGAGACAGCATGGAATCTCAGCTGAAAAGTGAAATGCTGACAGCCCTGCAGCCTGCCTTCGGCAAGCTTTCCGCCATGGGTATCCGTTACAGTGCCCTGCCTGCACATACCATGGAGCTTTCGCAGGCGCTGAATGAGGTGCTTGCGGAAAAATGGGGCGGCAGATATGGCATTGAGATTACCTCTATCGGTGTAAGCAGTGTGAAGGCATCCGATGAGGATGAAGCCATGATTAAGGAGCTGCAAAGAAATGCAACGCTCCGCAATCCCTCCATGGCGGCGGCACATCTGGTCAATGCACAGGCAGAAGCCATGCAGGCGGCAGCGGCAAACCCCAATGCAGGCCCCGTGATGGCTTTTGCAGGGATGAATCTGGCAAATCAGTCCGGCGGCATGAATGCAGGGGAGCTTTTTCAAATGGCGGCACAGCAACAGCCTCAGACACAGGCACCCACCCGGACAGGCTGGACCTGTAGCTGTGGCGCAGCAGAGAATACGGGCAAGTTCTGTACGGAATGTGGCGCGAAAAAGCCGGAGGAAAATGTCTGGATTTGCGCATGCGGCAGCCATAATAAGGGGCGTTTCTGTCCGCAGTGCGGCAAACCCAAGCCGGCAGGTGTGCCGCAGTATCGCTGTGATAAATGCGGCTGGGAGCCGGAAGACCCCACAAAGCCTCCTCGCTTCTGTCCGGAATGTGGGGACCCGTTCGGGGACGAGGACAAAATCTAAGTCGAGAGCAGGTTTCTGAGAATATCCTTGCTTTTTAAAAATGCAGGCGGTATA
>OGGW01000778.1_pt1 | contig 28633 bp, 16 predicted proteins | sample 1571291 | NCBI WGS metagenome assembly OGGW01 (sample SAMEA2582028, study PRJEB24529) | metagenome | biome: Human gut stool | place: China | collected 2011 | reverse complement strand
CGGTCTCACGCAGGTTCTTCTTGTCCTCCTCGTTAAAGTTAAACCCGAAATAAGGGCGTTCCAGTTGCGGTTCCTTGCGTATACCGTGAACGGCCAGCCCCACCTGCCCGTTCTCTTGCGGTATGAGCGAGAGCCTCGCATCCAGTTTGGCTGTCAGCACGCCGGGAATGTTAAGTGTCAGCGGCACCAGCTTGTTGGTCTTGTAACCTCTCAGCATGGAGTCAAGAAGTCCTTGCTGCTCGAGTGTCGCCTTTGAGATACCGATCTTGTCCAATCCCTCCCAGTCGATCATGTTCTCATTGTAACGATAGCGCGGGCCTTGCGGCTCTTGTGGCACCTGCTGTGCCTGCGGTTGCTGCCGTTGCTGGGATGCCTGTTGTACCTCACTCTGTTGCAGGGGTTCTTGCGGTTGCGTTTCTTTTTTTGCCATGGCTGTCTCTTGTTTATTCATGTTTTGTTCCTCCTTGTTCTCTCTCGGACGGATCTCGTAGCGTTTGAGGAACTCCTTCACCGCGTCCGTCTTTTTCCCTTCCGCCAGGTCCTTGATCGCCTGCTTGTTCACCTTGTAGTCGTGGAAGGTCATGCGGAGCAGGCGGAAATGGGTAGGTTCCTTGAGCTGGCTCCAGAAATTCTTGATGAAGTTTTCGAGTATGCTCGAGTTCTTGTCGAATTTCAGGAATGAGTTTTCATTCTTCTCGTCCGCTGGAACCGTCTTGGCCTTCCCGTCCTTGTCGATCTCGCTGACCACTTGTACACCGGCTTTCGGATCGCTCTTGTTATGAATCATCATCAGCTCGGTGATCTGTTCCACCAAAGGGGCATCGTTCATGACCTTCGGTTTCCGGGGCCGTCCAGGCTTTTCGTTCGGGCTCTTTTCTTGTGCCATACCTTTTCTTTTTGGGGTTAATAAATTGCTTTGACACTTCAAAAATATGGGCTAAATCCGAATAAAGCTCTGATTTTCAAAAAGGTGTCATCAGATGTCATCAGATGTCGTCAAATGTCCGAAAGACTGGTTTTCCGTGAGAGAAACATGCCGTGAAAACAAGGATATGGTATGCGGAGGAAGGGCGAAGAAACCGGCACGGGCGCAAAGGGAGGATTATGCAGAGCAGAGGGAGCTGAAGTCCCTGTCTTCTCATGGGGCGGTGTTTTTTCATAAGACATTGCCAGGTCTGCCCATATATCCCGTACTTCCTGCCGGATTTATTAGGGATATAAAGGAGGCCCTCCTTTTTTCATCAATGACACGGTCATGCGTCGCGTCGGTCGCAGTGAGTCCCTATAATCCTTCCCGAAATCAAAACCTTTGTCCGGGCGTTTGTTTCCATGTGTATTTTCCGCGACCTGTCGCAAGGAAAATACTCATGGAAAGCGAAGCCGGAACGCCCGTGACAATACGGTTTTGATTTATCTTTGATTATAGGGAACTCACTGGTATCCGTCTGCTCTCCATGAAATTTCCAGAAAATATCCTATTTTATGTAATCAAAGAATTACCGTTCTCGCTGTTGACGGTATTATATAATGTTTGGTTAAATTAAAAACGTAAAGTATGGAGAGAAAAAAAGGAAAACAACAAAGAAAAGAGAAGAAGTTAAGCTTTTTCAACCTTATTGAACAAAGAATCTTGTATTTCGAAAGGCTGGACAAGAAGAAGACGGCGAGTAATTACATTTGCGCCTTTAAGCATTTCAAACGGTTCAGGGGGGATCAGGACATCGCTATTGAAGATCTGACTGTCGGACAGATGAAGGATTTCCAATCATATTTAATCGGCGAGGGACTGAGGATGAATACCATTTCGCTGTACAACAGGGAACTCCGGGCCGTTTACAATTATGCGTTAGACGAGGAGATCATACAGATGGACAAGCGTCCTTTCCGCAAATCGTTCACCGGGCAGGAAAAAACTCGCAAGCGAGCCGTTGACGGCGGGGTTGTCAAACGTCTGGCGATTCTCTCCCTTATTGACAAGGAGATGCTCGGATTTGCCCGAGACCTGTTTTTGTTCAGTATCTATATGCAGGGAATGCCCTTTATTGACATGGCTTATCTCAAAAAGGAACAAGTAAGGAACGGATGTATCACTTACCAGCGCAGGAAAACCAATCGTCAGTTGAGGGTCAAGATACACCCGCAGGCGCAGATTATCATAGATCGGTACATGGTATCCGATCCGGGCTGCCCCTATTTGTTCCCTATCCTGTATGATCCGGAAAAAAAGACAGAACGGGAGTATTCGAGTGCCTTGCGTGTCTATAACAAGCGTCTGGACAGCCTTTCCTCCTTGTTGGAACTGGACGAGCCGTTAACATCGTACGTGGCCCGCCATACTTGGGCCTCGCTTGCCCGACAATGCGGGACAAGTGATACGGTAATCAGCGAGGCGATGGGGCATAGTCACGTAGGGGTGACAACTATCTACCTAGCCTCGTTGGATATCGGTATGGTTGCCATGGCCAATCAACGGGTGATAACCTCGCTGTTCAGAAAGCGTATCCCCTGATGGGAAGCCATGAAAATTGGATATTTGAGGATTTCTGATTTGAGTAATTCGTTGGGAAATTATATTTTTGTCTCGAATAAAAGTGCTTCCTCTTACAAAGAGGGGGAACGTTTTATAAAGAACTTTTATTTCGACCGCAAAAGTAGATATAATTGAAATATAGGCGGCAACAAAAGTAGTCCTTAAAACTACAAAAATAGACCATGATAAGATGAGTGGTAGTGATGGATGTGAAGATACATGAAAATCTTGTCCCTCTACATATAATAAAGAGACAGTACTATAGTGTATAGGCTATAAAAAGGTTTACTTCTTGTGTTCCAAGCGCAGCTCTGTCGGTGATTTGCCAAAACGTTTCCGACAAAACGTGGTCATATAGTTGGCCGTAAATTTGTATTTTTCAGCGAGTTCTGCTATGGATATATTGGTCATCAAAATGTCCCTGATTAATTTTTGTTCTTTTTTACGAATTAGCCATTGGCGAGCCGATATACCGAAAGTCTCCCGGAATTTTCGTTTGAATGCACTAGGAGACATATTTAACCTGTCAATCAATTCCTGAGCGGTTTCTACCTGTGGATATATTCGTAATACATTTTCCTTGAAATCATTATCCGTGCCCAGGATTGGCGCGAAGAATCTAGCCAAATCCTCTTTCTGATAAAATCCGCGCAATTCAATAAATAACATCTCTTTTTTGATGCGCTGATAATGAATGCATGACATTCCTGTTCGCATGATCTCCCGTGTCACTTCAAGTTCCTTGAATAACAATTCATGGATGGGAAGTAAGGTAATCCCGCATTTTTCTTGTTGGAAACCTAGCGGGATATATTTTTGTAACTGTTCAATGGAGAAACGATTGCATAAGGACATATCTCTAGTGAACGAACAACGCATCAGGGAGATATCCGTAATCGCTCTTCCATGAAAATTGTCACCGGCAGCTATGAGAAACATCTGTTTTTCACCCACCCGTTGGCATACAGATCCGGCAGTCGATATATCCATCTCCCCGGAAAGAATAAATCCAAGCGTGAAACGTTCCACTTCTTCCCGTATCAGATATTCGCCGCCCTTTACCTCTATAGGCTCCAAGATGGATCGTTCATCAGAAATATAATTTTCACAGACAAAGTGCTCTTTTGTATACTTCAGATCATTGGATATGTTCCGTCTCGATTTCATTGTTTTTCTTTAATTATAATTATTACCTAAAAAATAGAACAGGGATCGCTTTTTTATCATTGGAACTGATGAGCGTATTATTATAATACACTATATATCAATAACAAAGTTCGTTTTTCAACAAAAGTTCCTCCTCTTTGTAAGAGGAAGAACTTTTAAGTTTTTGTGTGTATGGCTAGAAGGAAGGCTCAGAAAGGGTAACTGGAAACAGAGAAGTATGCACAGATACGGCGGGAGGCCGCATTTCGTAAGAACGAAGAAGCGTTGTTCTGTATGCCACTGCCGATATGTCAGTCGCCTGATAGCGAAAGAGTGTCATGTGCCGGAAGGCGGACAAAAAACAAATAATAAATGATGAGATATAAGGTTTTATTATTTTTTCTATTGGTTTTGTGGGTTGCGCAAACAGCCAAGTCGCAAGACGTGGCATTGAAGACCAATACCTTGATGTGGGCGACCACTACGCCGAATCTAGGATTGGAAGTAGCTCTTAGCCCGAGATATACGCTGGAACTGTCCGGATCCTACAATCCTTGGACATTCAAGGACGACAAGAAGATGCGTTTCTGGCTGGTACAACCTGAGTTGAAATATTGGTTCTGCGAGAAGTCCGAGGGGCACTTTGTCGGTATGCACTTGCATGGGGCGCAGTACTTCGGGGGATTCAAGAAGAAACGCTACGATGGCTATCTGGCCGGAGGAGGTTTCACTTACGGGTACGACTGGATTCTCTCGCCGCATTGGAACCTGGAGGCCGCCATCGGTATCGGCTATGCCCGCCTGTGGTATGAGGAGAGCCCCCGCGTCTATTGCGAGAAGTGCGGAGAAGACAAACATAAGAACTATTTCGGGCCTACCAAAGCTGCCCTGTCATTGATTTATATATTCTAACGGTATGAGATTTCATTCACAAAAATTGTTGGTCGCTCTTTTTTCCTTGGGGATATTCGGGAGTTGCTCGCCGGTCAAGACACCCGTTGGTGTCTCCGTGTCTCCGAGGTTGGGTGAGGTGATGCTTGATCCCTCAAGCAAGGGAACGGTGAAAATGAAGTTTCAGGTGCCGGTGGATTATTTGTCGAAAAGGGGACGTTTGCTTATTACGCCCCGTTTGGTGGCACCCGATGGCAAGGTGGCGGATATGTATGAGCCGGTAGCCGTTGACGCGCCGGTTTATGCGAAGAAAATATATAGGAAAAAGGTGCTGGAAGGGTATGTTGACTCCCTGCCCGGGCAGGTTGTCCGTGCCGACCGTTGGTCTGAGTTGATGGAGATACCTTACGAGACGCGGGTCGCGGTTCCTGAAGGCTGGGATGATGCCTATATAGACGCGTTGGTCTCCGTCAAGGGATGTGCGTCATGCGGAATTATAGATACCTTGTTTGTGGCTAAGCTTCGGCAATCGGAGCCTGTGGATACCTTCTCGCTCCAATGGATCCGCCCCACGCTGGCGAAGCGCCCGAAAGTGATGGAGGGAAAAGGGATCGCCGTCTTGCAGTTTACCATCAATCGTTCGGACATAGACGGCTCGCTGGGTGACAACCGGGCGGAACTGGAGAAAATGGCGAAGACGTTACGCCCGATTTTGGAAGATTCGTTGGCGAGCGTACACTCCATACACATCATCGGGATGGCATCTGCCGATGGCCCGTTCGGGTTCAACACGAACCTTGCGTACCAACGGGCGGTGGCCGCCGGTCGCTGGCTGCAAGACAGGATGGCGATAGCCCCGGAGATGAAGGAGCGTATCCTTGCCGATGTCCGTCCCGAAGGTTGGGAGCCGGTGTTGGAAGCCATGCGGCAAGCCGGTGACCCGGATGCAGCCGATGTGGAGGCTATCCTGGAGCGTTATCCCGCCGACGGCAACAACGATGATGTGCAGGAGCGCGAGATCCGTCGTCTGTCCTGCTGGGAACGTATCCGCACGAACTATCTGCAACGCGACCGCAAGGTGGAGTACCGTTACACCTACACGCTGAAGAGTTTCACTTCCGACGAGGAACTGTTGCGGATGTATGCCACCCGGCCGGACGCGTTCAGCGAGGAGGAGTTTTTTCGCGTGGCGGAACTGATGCCTTCGTTGGCCGAAAAGATCGAGGCGTACCGTAAGTTGCTTGCTTATTATCCGGCTTCGGAGGTCGGGAAGAACAACTTGGCCGTGCTCGAGCATGAATGGCAGATGACGAACAGCCGGAAAGGAGGCGTAAAATGATGGAAAGAAAACATTTGCATGGAATAACCCTGTTGGGTGGATTGGCTATGGCGCTGCTGTGCGGCTGCATCCGCGACGAGCTGGAGCCTTGTCCGCCGTTGCGTCTCTCGCTGGAGGTGGCGGATAAGAATTATGTCAACAGCGCGGCGGCGGCTCGCCTGGGTTACGAGGAGGAGCGTCCGGAGGATCTTCCCTTCAGGGAGTATGTGTCGGACTTGGCCTATCGGGTGAGCGATTTGGAGACGGGCCGTGTCGTGGCCGAGCGCGCGCTGTCACCCGTGGAAGGCGACGCGGGAAGCGTGGAGGTGCCCCTACCGGCCGACCTTCCCTACGGCTCTTACGTGCTGACAGCCTGGGGCAACCTGGGCGATACCGCGGCTTTCGACAGCGATCTCGCTTCGCTGGGGCTGCATCCCGGCGGCGCGGAGGGTAGCGACGCCTATTTCACCCGCGATACGCTGGTATATGCCTTGGATAGCGAGCGTTTCTCGTGCGGCATGAGGCGCTTGAAGGGCAAGTTGATCCTGGCTACCGAGAGGATGCCCGAGGCGTATGCCTTCAGCGAGTGGAAGGTATCGGATATCATGAGCCGTTTCAGTGCCGAGGGGGGCTATCGCGAGCCGACGACGTTGGCCTTCGACCGTAGCTGGGAGCGCGAGGAGCCGGCCATGGTGGCGAAGAGCCTGTTGGCCCCCTCCCGGAAACGGGGCGCGTCGCAGGTTGATCTGCGCTACCACGTGGGCGACAGGCCCTCGGAGGGCGGCAACTGGATCGCCCCGGAGCCGGTCTGCGTGACGATGAGCCGCAACGAGCTGACCATCTTGCGCTACGAGTACGACCCCTGCTGCTGCCGTTTCAAGATCTTCATCTTGATAAACGACAACTGGGAGACCCTGCATATCATGGATGTGGAATAACGTTATTTATAGATAAAACCGAAGTTTAACATTTAAAAGAAGAAGCAAATGAAAAAGAATTATTTCTTTGGCGCGGTCGCTTTGTGCGGTCTGTTAGCGTTCACTTCTTGTGGCAACGATGACGATCCTATCTTGGACGGACCGGGTAACGAGGTTGCCACCGGTGAACAGGTAATCGTGTTGGATATGCAAGATACGGACGTGCTCAGCACGAAGTCTCGTCCCTTGTATAGTACGGACAACAGGGGATCCGAGGATGTGACGGACGTGATGCTGTATATCTTCAAAGAGGAGACTGGAACACAGAAGTTGATTAAGACCATCCATGTGGACAACTGGGACAATACTTGCGAGGAATATAAATATGGCCGTAAGAGAACCATTAAGCTGGAAGGGAAGGATAAGTTGCAGGCTGGTTCGACTTATACGATCTACGCCGTAGGCCAGAACGAGACAGAGGTGGAAGGCAATCCGGCTCCGTTCAAGTTCCAAGGTGCGCAAACTGCTCCGGGTGATGATAACTGGAAAAATATCCCGGGGCTTTACCTTACTGAGGATGACATTAAGGGAGGCATCACCCACAACTTCGCCACCACTCCGGGTTCCGGCTTCCCTTACCTGTTAACAAAGCCTGTTGAGTATTCTAAAGATACGAAATTCGCCAGCAGGGCTGTCGGCGAGGTATTCTCCGGTCAATCCAAACCGGTGACATTAGAACCGAAGGAAAGTGTCTCTTGGACCGTGTTGCTAAAGCGTCAGGTTGCCGGTGTGCTGGGTTACTTCTCGAATATCCCGGCGGATGGAAAAGATTTATCTGATGGTATAACACAATGTTGGTCTACCAAATTACGTTTGGTCGCTTCCAACCGTAACGACCGTCTGGATATGACCATCCAGCTGAACAAGCAGAACGACGACGCTACCGAAGTAGGCAAGGAGAATATTGTCAATGGTTTCAGTGACAGCGTTTTGGATAAAGACGCAACATTCAAAGGAGGAACAGATAAGGCCTACACCGTTTATGAGATCAATTTGGCAGACTGGTTTACCATGGGTGAAACTGATGGTTGGGAAGGTGTCATAGAGGATAAGGATGATAGTAACAAGAAATACCTTGGCAAGACTTCCGGATGGAAGAACCCGTATGAGGGTACCAACGCCGCCGTAACCGTAGCCGATGGCGCCGTATTGGCCGGTGAGTTCGTCATCCCGTTCGACAAGGATGAGACCTTGAATACTTTCGAGCTTCAGTTGATGGGTAAGAAGAAAGGAACAGACACTAGCTTCGATACTAACGATGACAAAGAATACATCCTTCAGACCTGGTCTGTTAAGTTGGATGACGCCTCTATCGACGCTACCCTGAAAGATACGGAATATCATTACAGCATCTACCGTAACCACCTGTACCAAATCGGTAAGCGTGGCGGTGGCGACGATCCCGACAAACCAGGCGTTGACCCGGATAAACCACAGCCGCTGGATAAATCCCAAGAGTTGGTAATCAAGATCAACGACCAGTGGGAATTCATCCACGACCTGGAGATCGACTAATGTCCGCCCGCATCGGACTTCCCGATTGATAAGGGACAATCACTTTTATACGGGAGCTGTGCCGACAAGGCACGGCTCCTCTATTCAGTTTCCTAGACAGGAAACTATAAGCACTCCGGCACCCCCCCCTTTTTATATGTAAGGAAGCACACGGGCCGGTTATAATGTCTATTTATACAAAACAAGAACGAGTAATTTAAGAAAAGTTTCTGATATGATGAAACATGTGAGCATCTTAATCCTGATATTCCTTGCCTGTCTCTTCGCGGGTTGCGCTGACGAACCGATAGATTCTCCGGAGGGTCTTCCCGAGAAGGGTATCGTCGTTAGGTTGACTACCGGGCAGTTGGATACCAAGACACACCTGTACAGCCAGGCTAGCTTGCATCACGTGACTCAAATCTACGCCATCCTTTATTATTGCGGTGATATGACCGCGGACGATATTGACCCGGAAAAAACCAAGGTCGTAGCTTCCCAGCTACTGATGAAAAACGGCACCCCTTGGGATCCCTCGGTAGAGGAGGGCTATGGGCAAGGACAGCCGCAAACCGAAACGTTTGAACTTCTGTTGCCGCAAGACCAGATCGCCATGGTCCCCGGCAAATATATGATATTATGTGTCGGCTTAGACGACGCCTCGGGCGATACGTATGGCCTGACCTATGGTGCTGATGCCGCCAATAAACAGCCGGAATTCGCCAAACCGGGAGCTAAACTGTCGGCGGCACAAGCGGTTCTCGCGAAAGAAGCCCCAGGCGAACCTATGCCTTATGAGAAAGACCCGACAACCGCTGCGACTGACAAAAAACAAGATAAAGAATTAATCGCTTACGGCCATCCCGACATAGCGCATTCGGAGCTTTTCGCCGGTTGGCAGGCGTTCGACTTCATGCCCGACAATTTGAATGTCGTGGAAGTGGAACTGCGCCGCCGCGTGGCCGGAGTGCTTTGCTACCTCTCGGACATCCCTTATAAACTGAATATAGGTAATACCCCCTATCGGGTAACAGAGGTACGCCTGAATCTCTTTCAGAAGCAAAACGCGCGGATCGGCCTGACACGGGAGATGACGCGGGAGGGCAAGCCGTCCCTACAGGATTTCGGTGGATCGGTTGACGGGAAACCGGTTTGCCAAACGCTTTGTAAGTTCGATCTGATGAGTTTCAAACCGCGACCGGAGCAAACCAGAAGCGGTGATCTTTTGTACAGTATACCGACCGATCATCTGGAAGGACGGAAACAACGGGAGAATACCATCTTGATGGGGGCGTATGCGCTGCCCATTCAAAATAATACCCTCGATGCCACGCTGAAGGTAGAACTGTGGGGGTATAAATATAATGATGCGCCGGGTAGTGATGATCAGATTGTTGCGGGAAGCGAATTGACCCGGATCAAATCTTTCCCTGCCATTTACGAAGGCAAGGAGAGTACCCCGGAGATCTACTCCCTGCATCCGAATATGATTTACCATATCGGGCATAAGCTGGAAGGAGATAATACGGAAGGCGACTATCCGGAAAGCCTGGCGGGAACCAAGGTGACCGTGGAGGCCGGACCTTGGCAGGAAGTGGATATTCCGGTGGAATTTCCCAGTGTGCCTATTGTTCCCTTGATGTCTCTGCGGGACAAGGATGGCAATAAGTATAAGGTTGAGCCGGAAGAGGCCGGTGAGAAATATTATATCTTCGATTGCATCGGTTCGCGAACGAACCATTTGGAGATAAGCGCATCGATTCTTTATGAGAATTGGAAACTGACAGCGGTACCGGGCGGTGATGCTTCGGATACGCCTTGGATTCAGTTTTGGGACGAAACGACAAGCGGTTATGTCACTGAATTGACTGGTACTGGAGGAAAGGATATTTACATTCGGATGGCTGATTACGCGAGTGTCCCGGATTGGGTAAATAAGCGAGAGACACGGAAGATCCGATTACTACTGGAGGCCCTTGATGAAAACGGTTCTGTGGTGAGCGGTGCCTCCTCTGATTTGTACGTGGAGCAATACAATGCGTTGATTGTGAAAATGGAAGATGATAGTGACGGATATCGTGGCTTCAGTCGTTTCGATTTTGGGACGAAACGAAACGCGGTTACAGGGGATATCGTGGCTGCCGGACAGACACTCGGATGGGGGTATCGGAGCTCTCTTGTTGTGACAGAGCATTGGGCAGATGGTAAGGCCAATTATCGGGAATTTATAAATAAAACATGGATAGATGATTTTAAAGGCTCTGCCATACAGGTTTGTGCTCTGGGAGAAGCGGGAAAAGAACTTGAGATAGATTATGAAGAAGCGAAGTCTGAAGAACCTTTTTGGTTCTTGCCATCGATAGTCGCATTGAGATGTTTCTTGAAGCAATATAAGGATAACGCGGATGCGAATATAGAGCGAGGAAAATTTTATTGGAGTTCTAATTCTGCCGGTTATTATAAAAACGCATTAGCGACAAAGATTGACCGTTCAGGCAATGTTGATGATGATTATTATAGAGAAAATAAGGAAAATGCGTATTATGCCCGTCAAGCCTGTCACGCACAATAAATATAGCGATATGAAACGATATACTTGGATATGGATCATGCTGATCGCCTTGTTGTCCGGTTGCGAAGACGACTTCGACAAGGGCGGCTCAAACCCGGGCGAGGGGGTAACGGAAGGGATGATCACTTTCCGCTTTTCTACCGAGGAGGCACCGGTGATTGTTACCCGGGTCGGTGAGACCGGGCAGCAGGAGTCTTTGGAAAATGTGTTGGTCATGGTGTTTGACAAAGATGGGAAATTGGTCAATAAAGCTTACCAGCAATTGACGATCGATAACCATTCGGTCAATATCTACCTGACCGCCGTGGAGGATCAATCCATCTATGCCTTGTGCAATTTGCCGGAAGGAGACGAGACGGAAGATTTGATCAACAACTCTCCGGTCACTTTGACTGGGTTGAAGGCGAAATATACCACGATCCGAACTCCGGAAGGAGCTTATGGCGGCAAACACATCATGACCGGCTCCCTCCCGTTGGAACTGACCACGACCGGCCAGTTGAAAAAGGAATACATCATCCCGGTTAAGCGTCTGACGGCGCAAGTCAATTTTAATGTCTCTTTCGAACCGTACGATCCGGAAGATAAATTCGCGGTCGGGGAAATGTTTCTTTACAATATTCCGAAGGGCAGCATGCTGCTGGATGGCGGCGGGTCGGTTGATGACGTGGGTAGTTGGGGATATCGTCATCCCGACAACGCATTGTCGGATTCGCTGGATATTTGCGCAGGCGATTATTCGTATGTCGTGGCCGGTAATGCTGCCAAGGCAGACCGTTCGGCACAATTTTACCAAGAGGGAAAAAGATTGGACTTCGAGATCGTAAAAGGAGCGGTTGGAACGAATGATACCTATACCGCCTCTTTCAAGATGTTCGAGAACCGGCAAGGAAGGGTGTACGACCAAGAGAAGAACTGGGAGAACCTGAAAGGATTGATCGGAAAAGATCCCGAGACTGCCGGAAAGTATGGTTATGAGGATTTGTATCGCTATTATCAGCAAATCAACAAGCGGGGGCTTGCCGGGACAAGCCGGAATCCGGATGATGCCGAAAAGATATTCAAAAGAAACGAAGGCATAAATAACGGTAAGTATACGGTTAATGCGGAAGAGCGAGGCTTCAAGTATGCCACCTACCTGATGATCCGCGGTGTCTACACCAAGAAGAATCCGGTGGGGGGCGAGGATCCGAGCAACGTGACCTACTATATCTACCTCGGTTCGGACAATTACAAAGACTTCAACGTCTGCCGTAACCATGTCTATAACTACCGGATCCGTATCTTCGACGCGGACAAGACCGACACCCGCGTGGATGCCAATCCGATCGGCGGGCTGACTATCTACGGGAACTTCGAGGACGTGCTGGATGCCCATCCCAACGTGACGCAGGTACTTCTCTACTCGCCCAGTAACTGGACGGTGCGGGTGGCCGATCCGGACCAGACCCCCTGGCTGGAGGTTTCCGCCTCGCCATCCTATAAGCCCCGTAAGCTGGGAGCGGAGGCTAGCCGCGATCAAGCCGCTTTCCGTCTGGACGGAGAGGCGGGGTTGCACTACTTCTATATCCATACGGACGAGTATATCCCGCCAATCAAGGATCCGCACGGTAACGATCGTTACTTCAAAGCCCCCCGTACAGGCAAGCTCCTGTTCTCGAACCAGGCGGGAAACGTGAAAGAGGTAGAGATCAAGCAGTACGCGGCCCAGATGGTGATACGCGAGAGGTTTGCCACGGATCTCGCGAAGAAGGTACTGGATACGCTCTACGTGGAACGTATCTTGGAAAAGAAAAATATGCAATGGGGATTCCAGCATTATTGGTGTCTGAAGATGGATGAGATCCTGGCAGACGACCTAAACTCGAAAAAGAATGGGTTGACCAATACCCGTGTGTTGTATGACATCGCTTTGAACGGCGACAAATGGGGCATCGATCCGGCTTATCCGGACGGCAATATTCCATCGAACATCGCGTTGGGATATGCCTTGGGCAAGAACCGCGACCGTAACGGCAACGGGAAGATCGACTATAACGAGATTTTGTGGTATTTGCCGGCTTACACCGAATTGCAGGCGATAGCCGGGCATATCAGCGGAGGGTCGAGGTCTTATCCCGGGGAATACTCACGTACTGTGGATGTAGACTGGAAGATGGAACCTTATTCCTTCTTTTCCTCCACGCCCTCGTCTAGCGATGCGGCCGGAATTACTGCCGGGTTCAGTTGGGCCGTGCAGTTTTCGCCCAATGCGCAAAAGAACGGCAAGGCGAGGGTCGAGATGCGCTCGCGTTTCTACAACGTGATTTGCGCCCGCCGCTATAACGGTTGGCGAGGGCCCGATACGGGAACGGTAGACGGCGAGATCGATACGGACGAGGACTGGAATGAGGACGAGGAAGAGATCATGGATAAAAAATAGTGGAAAAAAAGGATTAGACGCGATGAATAAGACGATAGGAAAATATATATGCGCCTGGGCGGTGGTTTGCCTTGCCGGATGCTCGAATGAGGTTCCGCAAGAAGGGCAAACGGCGGTCGCCTCATTCCATGTGGCTACACGTGCCGCGGACAATACCGCCGAGAGGGAGATAACGGATCAGCAGTTTGTACGGCTCTATGTGGCGGAACGCAGGCCGGAAAGCGGGAAACCCGAGGCTACCGGTCCTTCGGATCAATATTGGGATCGGTATAATGTGGTCTTGTATTGCGACAAATATTATGACCTGGAGGGACAAACCTATCATGTCGAGAATTTGCCCGGAGTTTGGCATAAGTTTGCTTTCGTGTGCGTGCCGGATATAAGCCAAGGGATGGGAAGCGGGATGTTTCCGGCTCAAAGTACGTTTTTGAGATATAAGGACCTTTACGATTTCGCGATCGACTACCGACCGGTATTGGACTATCAAGCCGCGTTGAATGAGGCGAGCAAGGAAGACTTGGCGATTTACCGTAAAATCATCGACCGCTGGGTCGATACCGACATGCCGACCAACGAAAGAGTGCTGATGAGACGCGTCACCGGGCAACTCGTCCTGAATATGGGAAAGCCGGCCGACCAGTTCGATACGGCAACGAATGGGGCGGTGACGGATATTACGGTCAGCATGAAAACGGCCCGGAATTGCTATATCCGCGACGAGTCGTGTGACTCGGTGCTTGTTATCGAGCGTGAACAGCGGAAATTTCATTGGACCGTAAGCGCGGAAGGACAGTTGGAAGAACAGCTCTTACCGATCGCCCTGCTTCCGGGGGAACTGTCAGACGCCAAGGTGACGGTCTCTTTTGCGGATGGTACCTCGGTAGAATACGTCTTGCGTGGACGTGCCGAAGAAGATGTACCGATGGATGCTATCGAAATCAAGAAGAATACACGGACGATTGTCTTGTTTAACGGTAAGGATAAAGAAACGTTCGAGGTGCGTTACGCCGGTTTTGCCGATGGAAACGATGCGACGGTGGATGTCGACGATGACGCATGGGATGGAGTATGAATGTGAATAATGAATGGAATCGTATATATGAAAAAGGTTGTGGGGTTGTTAGCCGGCTTATGCCTTTGTGCCGGATGCGAAAATGAGATACCGGAGCCTACGGCATCGGTGGTTTCGGCTGGTAAGTTCGTGGTGGATTACACGGCCGCGGCTGGTGCCGCCACGCGTGTGATCCATGAAAACCAGCCGAAAGGGGTACGTATCAACTCGCTTACTTACCTGCTGTATAGTGAGGAGGGGACGTTGGAGAAGCGGAGGGAAATCCCCGGGTTGGATACCGACGGGGAGAGTTGGCCGTTGAGACGCGAGAATATGTCGTGGGAGCAACGGGAGGCTTTGAAAGACACCTTGTCGCAGGGTGAGACCTATCATGCGGTCTTTGTGGCCAATATCGATTCCGCCGTTTGCGGGTGGACAGGTGCGGACGGTCAGCCGTGGTCTCCCCTGCGAGAGACCGGGACGTACGAGACGGTTTATTTGCAAATGCCCTTCCAGCCGTTCAATGACCGGAATATGTTTTATGTTTTCACGCGGGACATCTTGTCGACGGATCAAGGTGCCGATCGGGATAATCCTTACAATTGTCCGGTCGTGTTGCGGCGTGCGGTGACCCGTACCGACTTCTGGTTTGAGAAACTTCCTGATTGGAAAGAAAAGACAGAGGGGGGGGATACGGAAATATCCGGTTATCCGGCTACCTGCTTGTTACCGGAAGATATAAAGAACTATTTTCAATCGGATTTCTATGCTTTTGTCTTGCGGAAATATAAAGATGAGTTAAGCCAGCCGGTGGTTGATGAGACGGTTGAGTTTTTGGATGCTTTGGAGCTGTATTTTTCCGGACAGATTCTGATTCCGGATTTCGATCTTGAGTTGAAAGATAAATACACAAAATATAATGCGCGTTTATCTGAAATAGAAGGGCAAATTCAGGGCGAAGGCAAATCCGACTTTTTAGATCAAATCAATTCGGACATGGCGGAAGGCGGTGTTTTATCAAACTTCCAAACCCATTTGGTTAATACGCTGTTGAATGAACTTGAACATAATACAACCGTCCGTAGTCTGTTTGAGCAATCAGCAAAAAGAAAATCGGGAACATGGGCAACGATTGCTTACAAGGGACAATCTGGAGTGGATAAATATTATTTGTCCGGAAAGGCTCCGGAGGCAGGTCTGACAGAAAGCCTGCGTATGAAAGCGGATACGACCGTGATGCGGAAGAGCGTTTCTTATCTTGCTTTCAATTGGGTCGGATTGGCGGATCCGGAAAAGAATAAGATTTCCGGGGTCAGTTGGTATCCTACGGCTGAAGCTACGAATTCGGACTTCTCGCTTACCCTTAACCCGTCTATTTCGACCGGACAGGGAGTGAATGAGAAATATTCCGTGTTCTATCGCCCGATGAACGAACTGAATTTGAAAACCGATTGGGAGAAGCAAGTTAAAACGACAACAATCGTCTGTGATTTGGAAAAGGCATTGCCTTTTAAGGAAGAAGATGTGGAACTGATTACCGATATTAAAAAACTTTTGTCTGAAGACAAAATAAAAGACTATTCCGGTTCGCTGAAAGAGATGTCTTTGGTAATAACTTATCCGGATATATCCAGAAGCGATGTGTTGGAGATTAAAGAGATATGGGAAATAAGTAAATAATAAAAAAGTCTATGCGCACGATTAGTCGATATATAAAAAGAGGTGTTTTCCTGCTTTTCCTGTTGGTATCGTTTGTGAATATACAAGGGCAAACCGGAAATCAACCGGTTGAGGTTACCAAGCGTAGGGCGTTGGTAGGCCCTTATTGCATGGTGAACCAAATCTCGTCAGTAGCCAATGTGGCGACCAACTATAGTCATTTGGAGTATATAACCGATTCGGATTTGAATAATTATGCTTCGATAACCGGCATTAAGGTCGATGCGCTGCTATCGCCTGTTTTGAGTGTTAAGGATACGAAAAACACATACAAGGGGGGAACGACTGCCGGTTTCAGCTTGGCGTCGACTGAGAGTGGAGGCCTTTTGTCGCTGGATGTGATCCAGTTGTTTTCTATTACGACTTATTTAAATGGCAAAGAACAGGAGATCATAGCGGTGGGAGGAGCGTCTTCCGGTGGGGTCGGTTTGGACTTGATAAAGATTCCGGGTTCTGATGCTGTCTCTGTAGATGTCTGTGTAAAAACGACGAAAGACTTTGATGAGATTTATTTGATGCAAGGAGGCATACATGTAGAGGCTATTAATCAGCTAAGCATCAGGTATGCGTTTGTCGGGGATCCGAAAGAAGTACTTTTGACTTATGATGGAGTAAAAACATACGGGAAAGAATTAGGGTTAGGTGAAAAAGGCATACAGATCGACTATGACAAGTGCGACGGCATGCCTTGGCCGGTAAAAGACAAACCCATAAGGGAGGATACTTTTCATGACAAACTGTTTGATACGGATACAACCAACTATTTGGGGACAGGAGGGTTGGCTATTGGAGAATGGTTTCATGCGCAGATTGGTACAACTTACGAGTTTCCTGCCGGTACGGAAGTGGGGTTTAAATATTTTAATAAAGGACTCCTGGATTTGTCACTCGGAAGTTTTGTGACCATTACATTATATGATAAGAACAACAAAGAGGTTCAAACGGAAACTTTATCGGCCGGCATATTGAAGTTAGGAGTTGTCACTACGGGAGAGATCACATCAGCCATCACATCCAAGGTTCCTTTTTATTCTGCCCGGCTGACTGTTGGAGCCGGTGCGTTAAGTGTGAACCTGGGCGGGGTGGGTATCTATTATGGTTTTGTCAGGGAGAAACCGGAAATAGACCATCACTGCCCGATCCAGCCCAGTCTGAGCGCTACGGTTTGCGATAACGTAACGACTTACGAATTGAGGAGCAACCCGGATGTGAAGGTGAAGTGGAAATTGACGAATTTTGAGTTTTTCTCAGGAGAAGATCCGCACGATCCTCAAGAGGTGATGAATAACGTTCAGATCGGAGGAACGGCAAATGGCGTTACCAAAGTAACGGGATTAACCGTCGAGGGCGTGTACACATTCAAGGCTACGGCGGTAGATTGTACCGCTGAACCCCAGTGTTCGGAAACTGTCACTTTGACAAAAGGAGTCCGTCCGCCTAGTTCGTCTTGTGGAACCCCTGTTTTTAACGCGGATGGAAATGAGAAATATGAGCTTTCGACAAGTACGTATGGTGTAACCGGAGGCCTGATCAGTATTAGCGATATCAAGGATAAGACCAATATATTGGATGGGAATTTTGATAATTACGCATCCTATGTGAGTGGTTTGAGCGTGGCAAGCAACTTGGGTATCATAGGTATAAAGACGGTAGGTGGAGAATCGTTCGATTTAGAAATTGAGGGTGATAAACGTGTCGGTTTTATCGTAGAGAATGCCTCTACTTTTTTGGATGCCGATGTCTTGCAGTTCTTGCGAATACGGCTATTCAGGAATGGCGAGGTCGTGTATGAGAATGTAATCGACGAGTCCAACGTGGTCGGGGTTGGCTTGATAGGCAGCGAGCAATCTCAAAAGATACGGTATAGCGTAAAGGTTCCCGCGAATGTGGATTTTGATGAATTCCAATTGTGGACTTCCGGCGTGTTGAATTTGGGCTTGAACACGTTGCGTATTTATTATGGCTTTATGGAATCGGCCGATGATGATTGTTCGGACCCGCTAAAGAATGGTTGTGCCCTGGCCGTTTCTACGGAGGAGACGAATGCTTCCCTGTCTTTACAAATACCGTTTCAAACTGTTTCCGTTGCCGGGACATTGGTCAATGGTGATCTTTTGTTGGATGGTGATATGAATACTGCGTTGACCTATCCGCCTGCCGTTGGTGTAGGGACAGGTCTTGTCTTATGCGTGAAATTAGGACGTACCATGGATAAGACCCAGCAACTGGGGCTTGCCTTGGATAGCAAGACGTTTGTGCTTGGAGCCGGTGTCGGTTCATGGATAACGGTTTCGACTTATCTGAACGGCCAAGAGACCGGGGAGAAGTTCTCGGACTGGAATACTGTCGGGTTGGACGTGATAGGCTATGGTGACAGGCGATATCTTATCTCGCAACCGACATTGCCTTATGATGAGGTACGTATTGCTTTTGCGGCCGTTGTAAGCGCATTGGAAGGGTATAATCTGTACGGTCTCTTTTTCCGTAGCGACATAGATGGCGACGGGCTGCCTGATTGTATGGATCCGGAAAGTTGCGCGGGTGGTTTGGCGAATTTGCGAACGACTCCGCATATTTGCGAAGGGGAAAAGGTCGTGCTGTATGGGCAAGCGAAATTTGAGGAAGAAGAGGAAAAGGACTATAAGATGTCCATCTTTAAGAAAGCGGATGATATTCATACGGCAGAACCGGTATTTTCTAAAACTTTTACCATCCATAAAGGGATTTTCCAACAAGAAATATGGGAGGCAACAGAGGCCGGAGAGTATAAACTAATCATTTATGACAAGGATGATGAAAATGCAGAGTTCGTATTGTCTGAATTGTACTTTACTGTCCATCCGCTTGAAACAACTTGGTTAGAAAATGTGACTGGCACTGACTGGAATGCCTGGGAAAATTGGTCGAAGGGCTCGCCTTGGACATGTACCAATGTGATTATTCCTGAATCCGCGCAAGCTTATCCGATTCTGGAAGCGGATGCGTCAAACGGCTGTAACTATATTCATTTTGAACCGAACGCTGAGGTGAAAAACACACATCATCTGGATTATAAAAAGGCATGGGTGGATATTGAACTGTCTCCCAACCGATATTATATGGTGGCAGCTCCGTTGAAAAGAATCTATTCGGGAGACTGGTTTGTCGCTGCCAATGGAATACAACTGCCGGACACATTCACCTCGTTGACTGCGAATAACTATCCGGAAAACCGGGTCACGCCTACTATTTATCAACGTATCTGGGATGCGGCTTACATGGAGCAGTTGATCAATTCAAGCAATCGCCCGTTTGTAAAACCGGGAGATAAAGTAGATATAGCCGTGACCGGCTGGACAAAACCTTTCAATTGGCTGGCTACACCCTATGACAAGAATACGTTGGATGGGCAAGAATTTGATTTCAATGCCTTGTCGGTGTGGGTACATCCGTTGAAGCCATCCGAGAAGGAAGAAGGTGATAACGGCCAAACGTATACTTTCCGTTTCCCGAAGGAGCATACGGAATATCATTATTATGATGAGAAGGGAACTCAATTAAGCGTAGGCGTGCGGATAAATGACAGGAATAATTCCGGACGTTTTATCTATGAGCAGGAAGACGGGAAAGCCACCTTCCCGGTTGTCATGCGATTTAAGAATGGCTCTTTTAATAACAATACGTTCTTGGTCGGCAATCCGTTCATGACTCATATCGATGTAAAGAAATTCTTGGAGCGGAATGAGCATATTGCTTCCGTTAAAATATATGATGGAAAAAATGGAACAGCCAACTCGCTGATTCATAGCTTGGATGGTGATGGTATCTTGGAAGCAAGGCCGGGTAATGATGGTGATGGTTTACGGGCTATCGCCCCGACGCAGTCTTTTTTTGTGACTTGCAAAGAGCGGATGGTGGAGTCGTGTACCATTACCTTTACTGAAGACATGTTAGAGACACAACCGGAACTGCAACAGGCAAATCGGTTGTCGAGGAAACAAAGCGCTTCCGTGGCAAGCCGGTCGGTACGCTTGATGGCATCAGCCGATAACTGCCAATCCGGCGCTTTGGTGTATTTTTCCCAAAAAGCGAATGATCATTACCGGGAGAACGAGGACGCGGAAGTCCTGTTGGAAAATGAGATAAACCCGACAATCGCCTTGTTTACCATAGCAGAGCAACGTGCGCTGGATATTCAGCAACGTGCGAATGGCGGAGAGATACCTCTCGGTATATATTTAGCCAAGCCAGCGGATGTCAACTTGTCGATAACGATTCCCGAGAGCTATTCCGGTTGGATCTTGAAAGATTTGGACAACAACCGGATTCATCCCTTGCTTGCCGGAAAAGAAAATAAGATTGAGCTGGGACGGCTGACAACCAACATAGGGCGTTTTTGTTTGAAAGGAGAATCGATCGCGACAAGTAACGGAGTAATTGCCGCGACACAACCAAAAGTATTCTGTTATCGGGATGAAAGCGGCGGTCAGGTTATTGTGCGTTCGACCGAGGGGCTTATGCGGCGTTGTGATGTTTTTACGATCGATGGAAGGATGTCCGGCCGGGTACAATCGGAGTCAGCCGAATACCGTCTGCCGATCGCTAAAGGGGCTTATGTGGTAAAGGTCTATTTGCGGGATGGAACCAGTGCTGTTGTAAAGGTATTTTGAACCAGTAAAATTAAGATACGATGAAGCGGATATTATATATGATAAGTCTTTTATGTTTAGGCTTGTTAAGTACAGGTTGCGATTCGGAAGAACAACCGGGGGAGGAGGAAAAGAGAACCGTTGAGGTGCCGGTGGAGTTTAACTTTACTTCCAGTGGTAACGAACTGACCACCCGAACGAATCCGGTAGGGCCGGGGAACCCCGGTGAAACCAATACCCGCCCGATTTACGTGGATCGAGTAAAAGTATATATTTATCAGCGTCCGGCCGACCAAACATACGAGACTGACAGGGAGGGCTTTTTAAGAGCCAATGAGTTGGTATTACCTGCCCATCGGACCGGGAATGCAGGCGCTGATGGACAACCTCGTTTCACGGCGACAGGAAAAATTCCCTTGGAGAGTGAGTATGAATACAGAATGACGGCCGTGGCTTATTCGGAAGAACAAGGAGAAAAGCGGTTGTTTGAGTTGAACGACTCCTATTTTAATCATGCGGAAATAACGTTGCTAGACAAAGATGAATATAAAACCCCGGAACTGTTTTTTGGTAATGTCGTTTATCAGGATACGGATACCGTCTTTCGTTATGATAGCAAGAACCCAAAGAAATTGACCGGTTGGTTGTATCGAGGGGTTGCCGGGATAGAACTGAACTTAGAGAATGTAGCGCCTGAAGTCAAACGAATTGATCTGCTTGCTGATTCCGTTAATACCCGGGTAAAGGCACGGCTGTACGATGATTTCCGTTCGGCTTATGATATGAAAAGGAATGGACGTTTTGAACATTTTGTAATCGGTTCATGGGAAAGGAATATCGCGGATGTGAAGAATAATAATATACAAATAATAGGCTCGAATCTATTGGCGGTATGCACCTCCCTTAGTTTGCGCATAACGATAGACAAGGATGGAAAAGACGAACAAGTCGTTTGCCGTTTACAAGTAAGAGAGAAAAAGGAAGATGGCGATGTTGACACAGACGAGAATGGAGGTACAGGAAGCAGTGCAAACGCTCAATTACGCTCCATCCCGGGTGATGCCGGGAATGGGACCGGGATTATCCCGGGAGGTGAGGAGACACCAGTGGATCCCGAAAATCCGGACTCGGGCAAGAACCCGTTTCAAATCTGTTTTAAGCGGAATCAGTACTATAAGATACTTGGCGATTATGAAAAATTGACAACAATGGAGTACGTACTTCAGGTAACCGTCAATCCCAATTGGGATGGTGATGTTTATTTACCCTTGGATAAGAGTGATGATAGTAATTGATATATTTCCAAGCGAAAAAATTGAGAGGCTTTAAGAGATGAAGAATGACCCTATACATGATCTGAACTTTTATGTACACGTAAAATCAGGTCATAAGTAAATTCTCTATCAAAAGATAGGGAATTTACGAGGCAACGGCCTGCTTGGGAAAGTAGACGTTGCCTTTATTTTTTGTGACGAATGATCTTGTTAATATTAAAAACTGATAAAATCTATTTGCGTATTTAAAAAAAATAAAAATCTATTTATGGTAGCAAGGAAAGCTTCATTACAGCATAAGGTTCTTTTAGGGTATATGATATTGATCATGGCTGTTTGCGGCATGGTTTCCATCTTGTTATACGAACGGAGCCGCATGCGTGAGATAAAAACGGAAACATCGGAGATACGCAGGATACGCCATGACATCAGTACGGCGCATCGCTATATCACGGAGCTTGCCACCTATGGAGAGTCCGTCATAGTCTGGGAGGATACCGATTTTCGTGAGTATCGCAGAAAACGCTTGCAAACGGACAGCTTGTTACAAATATTGAAAGTGAGTTGTGGCACGTTCGTCCTGCCAAAGCAGATAGACTCCCTATGCCATTTATTGGAAGCCAAGGAGGTACACCTGCTCCGCATTATGGAGACCATTACCAGACAGGGGGAAGCGGACAGCCTGCTCGCAAATCGTCTGCCTATTGTTATCAGGGAAGCGGTTCGTACCCGGACAGTCACTCAAAAGAAAAAAGGGATTGCCGGTTGGTTCGGTGGAAAAAGGAGCGTACAGGTCTTCGAGCCATCGAAAGGACTGCAAGATTTGAATGAGAAGCTGATCGCCATGCAAGAGGAACGTGAACGCCGGATAGACATTTATACCGACAGTCTGCGCATACAGAATAAGGCCTTGAACCGGAAGTTGCAAATACTCATTACCCATCTTGACGGGCAAGCGCAGGCGGCGTTCATCAGTCGTGAGGAAAAAATCACGGAAGCCGGAGATTTTTCTTTCAAGCTGTTTGTCTTGGTTATCGTCTCCGCTTCCTCCTTGCTATTCATCTCGTTCCTGATCATACGGCATGACATCAGGAAAGAAAGGGAAGGGCGGGCACAGCTCCAAAGGATAAACCGTGAGAACGAGGAACTGCTCGGTATGCGTAAACAGATCATCCTGACCATCTCTCACGATATACGGGGACCATTGGGTAATATCAACAACTGCGTGGAGCTGGCCTCGGAAACCCGTGAAAAGAAAAAACGGGAAGGCTATCTGGAGAACATCCGCCATTCCTGCCGCCATATACTGAATCTGGTGAACAACCTGATGGATGTTTATAAGATCAATGAGACCAAGGATACCCGTAACGAGGTTCCTTTCCGTCTAAACAACTTGCTTGACAACATATCGAAGGAATATGCCCGCAAGGCGGGTGGCCGGGCCTTGCTGTTCGAGCACCGGCATAAGAATGTCGGCGATATTACAGTGAGAGGAGATGCGGACAAATTGGAACAAATATTGGACAATCTGCTGACAAACGCCATCAAGTTCACCCTGTCGGGTACGATCCGTTTCCATACCGAGTATATGGCGGGAAGATTATATGTGGAGGTCGGTGATACCGGTATCGGTATGGATGAGGAGACATTGGAACGTGTCTTCCGTCCGTTCGAGCGTGCGGCGCAGGAGATAAACTCGGAAGGTTTCGGTCTTGGGCTTTTTATCACGAAAGCTCTTGTAAAGGTACTGGACGGAAGCATTGAAGTAGAGAGCCGACCAGGTAAAGGTACAACATTCCGCCTGTCGTTTCCCCTTTCGGAAACGACAGAAGAACCGGAAACAGAGGAGCTTCCGGTACAATCTGCGACGATACTTCCCAAACATGTACTGGTAGTGGACGATGACAGCATCCTTCTGAAAATAACGGAAGACATGCTCGGGCGCAACGGGGTGGAATGCACGACCTGTCAAAATGCAAAAGAAGCCATTCTAGCACTCAACCGCTTGGATTATGATTTGGTATTGACAGATATACAGATGCCCGTGACCGATGGTTTCGGCTTGTTGAGATTACTGCGTAACTCGGATATCGGAAATTCCCGTACCGTTCCGGTCGCTGTCATGACGGCACGGGGGGACGGGGACTCGGGCGTGTATATGAAGTCCGGTTTTTGCGGTTGCATACACAAGCCTTTCTCTTCAAAAGGACTACTGGCCTTTATCTCCTCCGTTACGGAGGGTAGAAGCGCCGGCATGTCCCCGTTCGACTATTCCCGTCTGATGGAAAGTACGGACGACCGTCGTCATATGTTCGGTCTTGTCGCAAAAGAGTCGGAAAAGGATCTTGCCGAACTGGAGGAGGCTTTGAGAAAAACCGACCGGGAAGCCATGCGGAGGATCGTACACCGGATGGCTCCGGTCTGGGAGTTGTTAGGGGCCAACGATGTGCTGTCCGGTTATCGGATGCTCCTGCATGACAGGATCTCGAGCGACGAGACGGTCAGAGAGTACACGATGAGAATTATGAAACAGATACGGTTACTGATAGACGAAGTAAATAATGAATTAAGAAAGAAAAATGACGGGGATGAAAAAGACTTTATTGATCGTAGAGGACAACCTGATTCTTTGCGATATTCTTGAGAGATGGCTACAGAAAGCCGGTTACGGGGTATTGACGGCCATAGATGAGCCTTCGGCACGCCGGAAAATCAAGGGGAATAACGTGGCGCTGGTACTGACGGATGTCCGCCTTCCCGAAGGGGATGGCATCAGCTTACTGGAATGGAGCATCTCCCAAGGGTTACATATCCCTTTTGTGGTGATGACCGAACATGCCTCCATTGCAGATGCGGTGCGTGCCGTCAAATTGGGCGCAAAGGACTACTTGCCCAAGCCTGTCCACGAGGAGTTACTGATGGAACTGTTACGGGGATTGATCGGCCTGCCAGTTTCCGTTCCCCCGAAGAAATCATTAATGAAAAGGCTTAGCGGGGCGGTCCGGGAGACCGAACGGATAGCTTGTCGTGTGGCCCCTTTGAATTGTTCCGTCATGATCCTTGGACCGAACGGTAGCGGAAAAGAATCTGTCGCACAGCTGATCCAACAGCATAGCGGGCGTAAGGACAAGCCTTTTGTGGCGGTGAATTGTGGTTGTATCCGGGGGGAACTTGCCGCATCAGAGTTCTTCGGCCACGTGCAGGGGGCGTTTACCGATGCGAAAAAGGATACTGCCGGCTATTTTGAGACGGCCAAGGGCGGTACGCTCTTCCTTGACAAGATCGGAAACATGCCTCCCGAAATGCAGACACTGCTGCTCAGGGTATTACAGGAAAGAGTGTATTGTCCAGTAGGCAGCCGCAAAGAACTTGAAGCCGATGTACGGATATTGTCGGCCACCAACGAAGATATGGAGCGTGCCATACGGGAGGGACGTTTCCGGGAGGACCTGTACTACCGTCTCGCCGAGTTTGAGATACGCCAGCCCTCTCTCTCCGAATGCCCGGAAGATATATTACCACTGGCTGACTTCTTTCGTGAGCAACATTCAGAAGAGATACGTGTGGAGACCTCCGGTTTTACCGAACAAGCCAAAATCTCCATGCTTTCCCACTCATGGCCGGGCAATGTGCGTGAACTTGACAACCGGATAAGACGTGCTGTCCTGTTGGCGGTATCTCCATTGTTAACCCATAAAGATCTGAATCTTAATGCGACCATCTGTAGGACAGGCGAAAAATGTAAAAAAGGCTTGATGGAAGAAGCAGAAGAGAAAGAACTAATAAGGAAGATTCTGGAAGAATGTGGAGGTAAGATCAGTCGTGTGGCGAGAATGTTGGGAATGAGCCGTCCGACGCTATACAAGAAAATGGAAAGGTATGGGTTGAGATAGCATCTTCATCCGTTTCGTTTATACATAAGCCGGCAGATTCCGTTGGAGAAAGTTTTGCAGCCAAGAAGTTTCCAGCGGGCAGACCGGAATTCTCCCGTCAAGGGGATTCCACCACCATAAGAAAGGGGCAGCAGAAAAAGTTCTGTCTCATCCACCAGATTATACCGAAAAAGTCCATCGGCATATTCCGCACTTCCTCCATCTCCCACTCCTGCCAGATAAATACAATCCTTGTCATGCTTTTCCTTTACATTCAGCAAGTCCATCAAACCGTAATGGGGGTAGATGTGGAATGTGGCCTGTCGCTGCCAGCGTGGGAAACCATACCGTTTGTTTTCCCTCACCCATCGCATAAGCATCTCGTCTTCATGCGGAAGGAACCCGTCCAGAGTGAGTGCCATGATAACTTGAATTTTTGCCATACCTCTTGTTAAAAAAGCATGAAACCCATGCTTATTTCGAACAGAGGCTCTGACAAAGCCCAACACAGAAACCCGCATGGGCTCATGCTATAAGGTATAGCATAAGCCTCACGCAATAGCCTCTGTGTTTTTGAATTTGTCAGATTCCTGTTCGAGACGTCTTGCGACTTATGTATAATAATGGCGGTCCCAATTGTCGAGACCGGCCTTATTTCTCTATTTCAAGTTTCAAATATACGGCATCTTTTTCAATAATCCGATCAGGCGGGGTATAATTTCTTCAATTACCCCTCCACTTGTCATGATTTGTCGGGGTCCTTTCCTTTTTCATCTTCCAGACCTAGTCGTTTACGGAGTTCAGGGTCATTTTTGATACGCCGCATCTCCTCATTGATAATAACCTGAGCATCCGCCTTGATCTGGTCGTAATTGCGTTGTATCTGTTGCATCATGATGTCGTTACCGTTCCTGTCCTTGAAGTCGTTGATGACCGGGATTTTCTGATAAGCCTTTTCTTCCGCGCTGATCTTGGTATGGTCCACGACAATTTCGGCATGAAATATTTTTTGCTCTATCCTCTCATCAAAATTATCCGCCACAGCCCCGACAAACGTGCCTTGTGAGAGGTTGGCGATCTTTGATGCGGGAATGAGCGAGTCTAGCTGCGTGTTGATGGATGTGGATACATCCTGACGGTTGATGGATACGGACTGACGTTGCTGAAGCACCTTGCCGAAGCGCTCTGAAAGCGTTTTTGCGGTTTCACCGACCACCTGTCCGCTGAAAATATTCCCCACCGTGTTCTGGATGACCTTGGATTCTTTTTCTCCGTAGTCACGTGTCAATTGACTGAAATCCTGAAAACCCAGAAGCACGCCCACCTTGTTGCTTCTCGCCGTCGCGATCAGGTTGTCAAGCCCACGGAAATAGATGGTGGGAAGCTCGTCAATGATAACGGCGCATTTAAGCTGTTTTTTCTTGTTGATAAGCTTGACGATACGGGAATTATATAATCCGAGCGCTGCCGAATAAATGTTCTGCCTGTCCGGATTGTTGCCCACGCAGAGCAGTTTGGGATCTTTCGGATTGTTGATATCCAATGAAAAATCATTACCGGTCATCACCCAGTAGAGTTGTGGGGAGATCATGCGCGTAAGGGGTATTTTAGCCGAGGCTATCTGGCCTTGGAGCTGGTCCTGGGCATTTCCCTTCCATGCGTCCATGAAGGGGGAAAGGTAGTTTTCCAGCTCCGGATAAGAGGTCAGGATGGTGAACAGGTCTGAGTAGGGTTTGTTGAGCAGTTCCACCGCATGGGGAAACGTACAGTAAATACCGCTCTTGTAAATCTTTAAATACCAGATTATTGCCGCAAGCAGAATAATAGGGGACTCCACGAAGAAGTCCCCCTGTTTTTCGATCCAGGTGCGATTGAGGTTGAGCATTATCGTATAGCTCGCCTCGTACGCATCGGAAATGTCCGTCATAAATTCCGGATTGATAGGATTGCATCGGTGAGACCTGCGCGGATCGTCGAAATTTATGACATAGAACCGGGGCTTGACCTCGTACTTGTCCATATTCTTCAACAAAGAATTATAGGCTATGGTGGACAGGTCATCAAACTTGTAATCGTAGATGTAAATCGCAAAGCCCTTGGCTATAAGCTGGCGTATGTAACTGTTGACTATCGCATAGGACTTGCCGCTACCCGGTGTTCCGATAACCATGCAGGCACGGAAAATATTGACAATATTGACAAATCCGTTATTCCAGCGTTTTTTATAATAGAATCTCGTCGGGAGATTTACCGAATACTCATTCTCCATCAGTCGGGTTTCCTGCATGAAACTCTCATTTTCCATATTGAACACATCTTCCATGAGGTTGTGCCTGTAAAGGCGGCTCATCCATAGCCCCGACATCAGCAGGGCGAGATAGCCTGCCGTAAGAGTAAAAATATAGAATGCGGTATTTGCCGCGTGTGGCAATGGCAGCTCAAGCAACCACCAGTTCAGAAAGAACAGTGCGCATCCTGCCACCAGCGCCGCATAAATTTTAGGCCAGGTTATCTTTTCACCTTTGACCCCGTGCGTACCCAGACAGGAAACTGCCAGCAGAAGCACTGCCAACAGTTTGCTCCAGAGAATACAGTTGAAAATCCCGGTCGTATTATTGAAATTCACCAGAATCCTGTCCATCACCGCAAGGTTCAAGTTCCACGCGGTGATACTCGGATAACAATACACATAGACGTGTACCACCAAAAGAAAAATACTCACGGCCCTGCCAAATTCCA
>OGGW01000757.1_pt1 | contig 29268 bp, 28 predicted proteins | sample 1571291 | NCBI WGS metagenome assembly OGGW01 (sample SAMEA2582028, study PRJEB24529) | metagenome | biome: Human gut stool | place: China | collected 2011 | reverse complement strand
CGCGTTTCTCTTTAGGGGGCTGGGGGGACATTCTCTTTTCAAAAGAGAATATCCCCTTGGCTTCTCCGTACCGAAACGGTACAGTTCCGCCGGGAACCCCGGTATCTTTGCGCCAAAGATTCCTTCTCCTTATCCCAAATGGGAATTTCCCTGCGGGAGCAGAAAAATTCCCGTACTTACTGAATCTCCAATTCCTTCGCCATATCGTTCAGATTGATGGTCAAAATCTTGGAAACCCCCTGCTCCTGCATGGTGACGCCATACAGCACGTCGGCGGCCTCCATGGTGCCCCGGCGGTGGGTGATGACGATGAACTGGGTCTTATCCGCCAGCGTCCGCATATAGCGGGCCGTGCGGACCACGTTGGCCTCGTCCAGCGCCGCCTCGATCTCGTCCATAATGCAGAACGGGGTGGGGTGCACCTTCAAAATGGCGAAATATAACGCAATGGCCACGAACGCCTTCTCGCCGCCGGAGAGCAGCGAAATGGTTTTCAGGGCCTTACCGGGGGGCTGGGCCTTGATCTCGATGCCGCAGTCCAGAATGTGCTCTGGGTCCTCCAGTTCCAGCTTGGCCTGACCGCCGCCGAACAGCTCCACAAAGGTCTGCTCAAAGCTTTCGCTGAGCAATTTGAACTGCTGGCCGAAAATGTCAGTCATCTGGGAGGTGATCTCCCCGATGATGCCAGTCAGCTCGCCCTTGGCCTTTTCCACGTCGTTCCGCTGATCTGTCAGATACGTATACCGGCCATTGACCCGCTCAAACTCGTCGATGGCGCCTACATTGATGGTGCCGAGGCCGTTGATCTCCCGCTTCAACTCCGCTACCCGGCGGGACGCCTTGGGTACGCTTTCCAGCTCGATCCGCTGGGCCTGAGCGTCAGAATGGTTCAGCTCGTAGGTCTCCCACAGCTTGTCCAAGATCTGCTTTTCCTCCATGGCGGAGGTGGTTAGCTTCGTTTCCAGTCTGCTGGCGGCCCGTTCCAGATTCAGGAGCGTTTCGTTCATCTCCTGACCGGCGCGGCTCTTGGCGGTGCGTTCCGCCTCCAGTGCGATCTTTTCCTGACTGATCCCCGCCAGCCGCTCCGAGATCACGGCGCTCTGTGCCTTCAGCTGTGCCTGTTCCGCTCTCCGCTGGCCGATCTCGGTCTGAGCCGCCTCAATCTGCCGCTGATACTGGGCCAAGGCCGCTTCCTTCTGGCTTCGGTCACCGGACAGCTCCGCTGCCAGCGTTCGCAGATCGGCGGCACGGCGCAGCGCCCCCTCCCGGTTGGCGTCGATGGCGGCCAGCTCCGCCTTGTGGGCGGCGATAGCCTCAGACAGTTGCCCGGACTGGGCCAGCAGCTCGCTCTGCCCGGAGAGGATGGCCTCCGCCTGCACGCGGCAGCTTGCCGCCTCACCTTCCCGTTCCGCCACGGTCTGCTCTGCCGCCGCGTTTCGGACCTCGTTTTCCTGAATACGGCCGTCGATGGCCTCGATCTCACCGGCGAGATTTTCCACGCTTTCCCGCAAATTGGAAAGCAGCATATCAAACTGATTCTTCACGCCCTGCAGCCGAAGGACCTCGTCCTCGGCGGCGCGGCGCTGGGTCTCGGCGGTGGTCAGTTCGTACTGAGCCGCGTCCAGCTCCCGGCGGGAGGCTTCCTCTGCCGCCCTGGCCTCCTCCAGCTTCCGGTGCATCTCCGATGCCCGGCCATTCAGCCGTTCCAGTTCCGCCGCGCGGCTCAGCACACCGGCGCTGCGGCTGGTAGAGCCGCCGGTCATGGAGCCGCCCCGGTTGATGACCTGTCCGTCCAGCGTCACGATGCGAAAGGCGTTGCGGTACTTCCGGGCCATGGCGATGCCGCAGTCCAGATCCTCCGCGATCACCGTTTTTCCCAGAAGGCTGTTAAAAATTTGCGTATACTTAGGGTCGAAGCGCACCAACCGGGACGCCACGCCCACAAAACCGAACTCGTTCTCCACGCCCCGCTCCCGGAGTTCCTCTCCCCGGATGGCGGTGAGGGGCAGGAAGGTGGCACGGCCGCCCTCCCGCTGCTTCAGGAAGGCGATGGCGCTCTTGGCGTCCTCCTCCCGGTCCACTACGATGTTCTGCAAACCGGCACCCAAAGCGATCTCTATGGCAAGGGAATACTTGCCGTCGGTCTTCATCAGACCCGCCACCGGGCCGTGGATGCCCCGGAGGTTGTTCTGGGCCTGACAGACCAGCTTGACAGCCTTGTTGAAGCCCTCGTAGTCCTTTTCCATTTCCGTCAGCAGACGGATGCGGTTATCCAGCGCGCCCACATCCATGGTGAGCTTCACTCTGGCTTCGGCAGCGGCGTCGGCCTTCTTCTTCCGCTCCTCCATCCGCAGGGTATGTCCGCTGATGATGTTGGCGGCGGCCTCCGCATCCTCTTGTGCGTCCTCCAAGGCCCGGCGGTTAGCTTTTGCCTCCCGCCCCTGTTCCTCTAACTGACGCTCCGCGGTCTCCTGATCCGCCAGCGCCGCCATGCGGCGGGATCTGATCTGCTCCGTCTCCGCCCGGATGGCGGCGGCCTCCGCACGGGCGTCTGCGGCAGCGGCAATGGCGATGGCCTCTTTACCTCGGAAAGCCTCTGCCTCCGCGGCGGCGCCTCCCGCCTGCTCCGACGCAGCCTGAGCCTGAGCCAGCAGCTTGTCCAGTTCCGCATTCAGCGCGGCGGCCTGCTGCCCCAACTCTGTCGCTTGGGCGTCCTGTTCCGCTGCCTGGACCTCATAGCCCCCGGTGCGGCTCTCTGATTCCTCCAGTTCGCTTTTTGCTCGTTCAATATTCTCCGTCAAATGTCTGATGGTGCTTTCCAGCACCGCCACGGCGGAATCCTGCTCCGCTGTCCGGGCGTCCAGTTGAGCGGCTTCAGTCCGCAGCCCCTCCGCCTCCATGTCCTTTTCCTGCATCCGCTGGCCAAACTGCTCGTTTTCCGCGAACAGTGCGTCCATGCGGGACCGGGCCTCGTCCCGTTCCTGTTCCGCGTTCCGCAGGTCGATCTCCAGCTTCCGGGCGTTGGCCTTCAGCGCTTCCAGATTTTCCAGCCACAGGGAGATCTCCAACAGGCGCATCTCGTCCCGGAGGACCAGATATTTTTTCGCTGTCTCCGCCTGCATCCGCAGCGGCTCTACCTGAAGCTCCAGCTCCGCGATCTTATCGTTGATCCGCACCAGATTTTCCTCTGTGCGTTCCAGCTTCCGCTCCGCTTCTTCCTTCCGGTGGCGGTACTTGGAAATACCTGCCGCCTCCTCGAAGATCTCCCGGCGGTCCGTGCTCTTGGTGGAGAGGATCTCATCCACCCGGCCCTGACCTACGATGGAATAGCCCTCCCGGCCCATGCCGGTGTCCATAAACAGCTCCGTCATATCCTTCAATCGGACGGACTGGCGGTTGATGTAATACTCGCTCTCTCCGCTGCGGTAAAACCGCCGGGTGACGGCCACCTCAGACTCGTCCATAGATGGGAACAGATGACCGGTGTTGTCCAGCACCAGCGTCACCTGAGCAAAGCCCACCGGGGCGCGTTTTTCCGTGCCGCCGAAGATCACGTCCTCCATTTTGCCGCCCCGGAGGGCCTTGCTGGACTGCTCGCCCATGACCCAGCGGATGGCGTCGGAAATGTTGGACTTGCCGGAGCCGTTAGGCCCCACGATGGCCGTAATATCCTCACCGAAGTTCAGGACCGTCTTATCAGGGAAGGATTTGAAGCCCTGCACCTCCAGCGCTTTTAAGTACATCTATGTCTCACCTCGATCTACACCCATATACTTTGAACATACTTTAACTAAGATACTATACCAGAAAAGCGCACTTATTTCAATAGGAAAACGAGGGGTGTCACCCCCTCGTTTCGTTCATTTTCCGATAGAGCCAGTCCAATCCTTCCCGCAATCCGCCCAGCTGGTCGATGATCCCCAGATGCACCGCCTCCTCACCGTAGATCACGCTGCCCACATCCGCCGCCATGTCATCCTTTGCCAGCATGAGGGCCTGAAACTTCTCCGCCGAGATCCGGCTGTGTCCCGCCACAAAGGCCACGATCCGCTCCTGAAGCCGCTGAAAATAGTTGTAGGTCTGGGGCGCGGCGATGACCGTTCCGCTCATCCGCACGGGATGGATGGTCATGGCGGCGGAGGGCACCGCAAAGCTCCGCTGGGCCGCCACCGCCAATGGGACGCCAATGGAATGGCTGCCCCCTAAAACGATGGCCGCCGTGGGCTTGGTCAGTCCGGCGATCAGCTCCGCGATGGCCAGTCCCGCCTCCACATCGCCGCCCACGGTGTTCAGCAGAAATAAAATACCGTCTACCTCCCGGCTCTCCTCCAGCTTCGCCAGCAGAGGCAGCATATGCTCATACTGGGTGGTTTTCGTGCCGTTGGGCGCCGCCGTGTGCCCCTCGATCTGTCCGATGATGGCCAGCGTATAAACGGTTCCGTGGGCGGTTTTTGTCATGGCGGAGCCGAAATCTACTACGTTCTGGTTCACCTGACTCCCTTCCCGCTCCTCCGTCGCCTTTGTCTCCTTGTCCTTCTCCATTGCGATCCCTCACTTTCCCCGTTAGTCTCCGCAGGAAAGCGTCGGCCTATGCGCCGAAACGAAAAAGAGAGCCGCAGAGATAAAATCTCTGCGGCTCTTTTGGAAATCAATGTGTGTTTTTCGTCTGAAAATCAGGCAGCCTTGGGCATCATCTCGGCAGTAGGGATCACCTTCATGCAGAAGTTGGCCAGGAATTCTGCCACGTTGCAGCGAGGTGCCGCAGCGCGGGGCGTCAGGGTCTTTTCAGCCGTCAGAACGCCGGAGCCGACAGCCCACTGCATCGCGGGGATGGCATACTCGCCAACCTCACCCACATCCTCGAAGGAGAGGATATTGGTATCCTCGCCCACAGACACATCATAGCCCATGAACTGTGCGTAGCGATACAGGATGGTCAGGAACTGCTGACGGGAAATGGCCTGTGCCGGGGCAAAGGTCGTCTCGGTGATGCCGTTGGTCAGCTTGTTCTCGGCTGCCCAGGCGATGGCCTTGACGAAGGGAGAGGTAGCGGCCACATCGCCGAAGGGATTGGCGTTCTTGGGCTCGGGAGAGCCGTTCATCCGCCACAGCACCGTGACCATCTGGCCCCGGGTGATGGTGTTGTTGGGCATGAACATCGTATCCGTGACGCCCTTGAAGATATTGTTCTCATAGCAGTACTTCACCGCACTATAATAGGTGGCGGAAGGATCCACATCCGTAAAGGGTAGGCCCTTGATGATGGTGATGCGGTCACCGGCCTCGCCGTAATCCTCAGCGGACACAACGCCCTTCAGCTCGGTCTTAACATAATCCATCACGACCTCGTCCATGGGGATACCCAGATCGTAGTTGACGGAAGCGGTCTTGAATGCGTAATAGGTATCGCCGCCGGCAGCCAGGAAGTCATTGGTAGCGATGGTGTAGACCGTTCTGAGGTTGAAGGCCTTGCCGCCAACGGACTGGATCGTAACACGGCGGATGGTCTTGGGTGCGTGGTAGGTGGAGCCGGGATACTCGTCGCCCGCGTCGTAGGTCTTGGTGCCGTCAATGGTGTAGACGATGCCGCTGACCTGGGGGAAGCCGCCGATGGAATCCGGCGTGCAGTAGGTCGAAGCCTCCAGAGCCTCCAGCAGCTCCGCGCCGGTGACCTTCACGATGCTCAGTGTATTGCCGAAGGGCAGCACGGTGTTGATGTCCTTCTTGGTAATATCGCCCTTCTTGATGGTGGCCCGGATGCCGCCGCCGTTGGTGACAGCCGCGTCCACCTTGGTGCCGTTCTTGCCTGCGCCCCAAACCAGCGCATCGGTGATGAGGTCACCCAGATTGGTCTCGTGGGTCCGGACATTGGCCTTCACGCCGTCCAGCTCCACCTTGGTCTTGGCGAACACGGTGCCGTAGTCGTCGTCAATTTCCTTCTGGATAGCGGCGGCTCTGGCAGCCACGTCCTTATCCTCGGCAGTCATGCCCTCGGTAGGAGCGCTCATAGCCGTGACCTTGCCCTTGGGGCTGATGGTCACAACGCCAACGCTGGCCAGCTTGGTGCCGGTGGACGTGAGGAGGGTGCCGTTGACCTTGCCGTCCTTGTCGGTCACTTCGGCAATGTCCTTCATGGTGGAGTGGGAGTGTCCGTCAATGAACACATCAATACCGTCCACAACATTCAGCAGGTCCGTGGAGCGGTTGCCAATGGATTCCTTATCGATGCCCAGATGGCCCAGGCAGATGATGTAATCGCAGCCGTCCGCCTTCAGGGAGTCCACCTGCGCCTGTGCGCAGTCAAACATGGACTTGTCGCCCAGAATGGTCACGCCCTTGATCTTAGCGGGGTGTGCCTTGGTTGCGGTCTCAGGGGTCTCCAGACCGAACACGCCGATCTTGACACCGGACGGCGTGGTGAAGATCTGGTTGGAGTTGAATGCCACCTTCCCCTGATAGAGCACGTTGGCTGCCACAATGGGGAACTTGGCTTCCTTGGAGAGATTCACCAGATTGTCATAGCCGTAGTCGAACTCGTGGTTGCCAAGGGTCGTGACGTCATACCCGGCCATGTTCATCAGTTCAACAGCCGTTTTACCCTGAGAAACGCTGACCGTGGGATCGCCCTGGCAGAAGTCGCCGGCGTCCATCAGCAGGACATAGGCACCCTCAGCCTCATAGGCTTTCTTCAAGGCCGCCACCTTGGCATAGCCGGAAATAGCGCCGTGCACATCGTTGGTGTGCAGCACTACTACATAGCCGTCCATCTCGCCCTTGGTCTCGTCCGCAGAGACTGTGACCGTCAGGGAGAAGATCATAGCCAATGCCAGCAGCACAGACAGGAACTTCTTCATTCGCAAAGACCTCCTTTTTATTTAGGGCGGTACAATTTGCAAGCGAGCCCCGCCCTGCTATGTCCAAATTATACCATATCGACCTTTGGTTGCAACTACTATTTGTAAATTTTTATGTTTTATCCGGTCAATTCTCCATCAGCTCTCCCCCATTGTCCCTCTGGTTTTTTTCGGAAAACCGTGCTATACTGACGGCAGAATCTAATCTGGAGGTGCTTTATATGCGTACGCTGTTCAAGGGCGGTACCGTCATCACCGGCCGGGGGCCCAAGCGGGCCGACGTGCTGGTGGAGGGTGAAAAGGTCAGGCAGGTGGGCCGTCTGATCCTCACTCCGGCAGACCGGACGGTGGATGTGGAGGGCTGTCTCCTGTTCCCCGGCTTTATTGACGCCCACACCCACTTTGATCTGGACGTCTGCAACACCACCACGGCGGACGATTTCACCACCGGCAGCCGTGCGGCTCTGAAGGGCGGCACCACCACCGTCATTGACTTCGCCTGCCCCAACAAGGGGGAGAGCCTGCAATACGGTCTGGATCTCTGGCATAAGAAAGCAGACGGCCGCACCTTCTGCGACTACGGCTTCCACATGACCATCGACGATTGGAACGAATCCATCCGGGCGGAGCTGCCGGAGATGTTCCGCCAGGGCGTGTCCTCCTTCAAGATGTATATGACTTACCCCGCCATGATGGTGGGTGACCGGGATATGTACTGGGCCTTGAAGGAGCTGCGTCACTTGGGCGGTATCTGCGGTGTCCACTGCGAGAACGCCGGCGTCATCGACGGTATGATCGCTGAGAAAAAGGCAGCCGGGCTGATGGGTCCCTCCAGTCATCCGGAGACCCGTCCTCCCTATCTTGAGGCTGAGGCCATCAGCCGCCTTCTGCGGATCGCCCAGGCGGCGGACTGCCCGGTGGTCATCGTCCACCTGACCAACGAGGAGGCTCTCAAGGAGGTGGAGCACGCCCGGAAGCGGGGCCAGAAGGTCTATGTGGAGACCTGTCCCCAGTATCTTCTGCTGGACGAAAGCGTTTATTACGCTCCCGACTATTCCCAGGCGGCCCGCTTTGTCTGCGCTCCCCCCATCCGGGAAAAGTCCAATCAGGAGGTTCTGTGGCGGGGCCTGCGCCGCGGCGAGATCCAGACGATCTCCACCGACCACTGCTCCTTCACGCTGGCACAGAAGGACGCGGGCCGGGAGGACTTCACCAAGATCCCCGGCGGTCTCCCCGGTGTGGAGACCCGAGGCGAGCTGATCTATTCCTACGGCGTGGCCGCCAAGAAGCTCTCTCTGGCCCAGATGTGCCGGGTGCTGAGTGAGAACCCCGCCAAGCTGTACGGTCTCTATCCCCGCAAGGGCGTTCTGGCCCCCGGCAGCGATGCCGACATCGTGATCTACGATCCCGGTGACAGCCATGTGATCCGTGCGGAGGACTGCGTCGCCAACGTGGACTACAACCCCTACGAGGGCTTTGTCACCGCAGGCGGCATCCGGGAGGTCTGGCTCCGTGGCCGCAAGACCGTGGAGAACGGCAAGGTGCTGGACACCGTCCCGGCAGGCATGTATCTGGCCCGTGGAAAATGCGATCTGTAACATCATTCCTGCAAAGGATTATCGCTTTATATCGTGTTGGATTCAACAGTTTTCGTTTATTTTTGCAGAAAATCCCGCAGTTCGTCCCGTGTTTCCCACGATTGCATTTCTTTTTATTCTTTGCTATAATACGGCTGTTGAAGAGACTGCCAGACGGTTTTCTTTCCTTGAAATTCAGCGGATCATCCAAAAGCAGGGGCGGTGGACCGCCCCTGTTTCACCGCGGGGAGGTATTGTATGCACTACGGTGAGATCAAAAACTGCGATATTGCCAATGGCGAGGGCGTCCGGGTCACGCTGTTCGTCTCCGGCTGCACCAACCACTGTGAGCACTGCTTTCAGCCCCAGACGTGGGACTTTGACTATGGTCAGCCCTTCACATCAGAAACAGAGCAGCAGCTTTTAGACCTGCTGGCCCCCTCTTACATTCAGGGACTGACCCTGCTGGGCGGCGAGCCCTTCGAGCCGGAAAATCAACGGGTACTGGTCCCCTTTGTCCGCCGGGTGCGGGAAACCTACCCGCAAAAGACCGTGTGGGCCTTCTCCGGGTTCACACTGGAGGAGCTGCGGACCGAGGGCAGCCATCCCCGCTGCGAGGCGACGGACGAGCTGCTGTCCATGCTGGACGTGCTGGTGGACGGCCGCTTTGTGGAGGCCTTGAAGGACATCTCCCTGCGGTTCCGAGGGTCCAGCAATCAACGACTCATCGACATGAAAAAAACACTGGCATCAGGCGAGATCGTCCTGCTGCCGGATCTGGACCGGAAACCCGGTCAAGCATAAGGAGGAATCATCCCATCATGGTAACTATGGCACAGAGGATCGAAGCACTTCGGACGGAAAAGGGCCTCAGCCGCCCCGCGCTGGCGGCGGCGTTGGGACTGCCCCGCCTGTCCATCGAAAAGTTTGAAACCGGCCGCCAGACGCCCTCTCAGGAGCAGCAGCAAAAGCTGGCAGGGGCCTTCGGCGTGTCCCTCCCCTATCTCCGGGGCGAGACCGACGATCCCACCAGTATGGACAACTGGCTCAGCGGTGCCGTCCCCCAGGAGGACGTAGTGCTGCCCAAGGCCGTCCGGAAGGCAACAGCCGCAGTGGTGGCCCAATCCGGCGACAGTGGCAGGAGCGACGGCGCCGTGTTCAGCGCCCTGCTGAAAAGTGACTCCTTCAAGGCGCTGGTGCGGGAGACCGTACTGGATGTCTTAAAATCCCCCGAAGGACAGGCCCTTCTGGCAAAAGCCGCCAAAAAGTAAAAAAACAGCCCCGAATCTGCCTGCAAACAGATTCGGGGCCGTTTTTATTCCTCTTTCAGAAACCGCTCTGCGGCTTGGACCGTATTGCTGAGATACCGGATGACCTCCACCGGCCACTTTCCAACCGCCGTTTCTCCGGTGACCATCACCGCAGCGGCGCCATCTGCCACAGCGTTGAAAATATCGCTGACCTCCGCCCGGGTGGGCACCGGATTCTGCTCCATGGACGCCAGCATCTGCGTCACCACCATGAAGGGCTTGCCCGCCTTGCGGCATTGGGCCTCGATCCGCTTCTGGGCCGCCGGCAGCTCCCACAGGGGCATGGCATTCCCCAGATCCCCTCTGGCAATGACGATCTCATCCGCCGTTTCCAGAAATTCCGGGAGCCGTTCCAGCCCCATCTGGTTTTCGATCTTGGCGAACAGCCGGATATTCGCTCCGCCGTTTTCGTCCAGTGCCCGCCGGACGGTTTCCAGATCCCGTCGGCTGCGCACAAAGGGCTGCATAACGCCGGTGACACCGCAGGACGCCGCAACGCGGATATTCTCCACATCGGATGCCGTCATCGTCGGCGGTTCCAGATCCGCTCCCGGCAGAGCCAGACTCTTTCGTCCCCGCAGAACGCCGCCTCGAAGGACCTCTGCCACCGCGCCGGTCTCAGTCTGCTCCGTGACCCGCAGCAGCAGCTTGCCGTCATCCAAAAGCACCTCCTGTCCGGGCAATAGCGCAGGAATCGCAATCTCCGGCAAGGGAATTCCCTTGCCGCCAAATTCAACTTTTTCACCTTCATGCAGCGTCATCGGCTCCACCAATACGCCTACCCGCAGCTCCGGTCCCTGCATATCAATGAGCAACTCCGCCTGCTTTCCGCAGCGCTGCGCCGCCTTATGCAGTGCATCCACCTGATCCGCCGCCTGAGCCAGCGTCACATGGGAGAGGTTCAGCCGGATGCCGGTCATCCCGGCCCGGAACATGGCTTCCAGCGTCTCCACGTCCGCACAGGCCGGTCCGATGGTCCCGTAGATCTGCCGTGCGGAGGGCTGTTCTTTCATTGCGGTCATAATGCCTCCTCAATGTTTTTTTCCAATATACCACATTCCGCCCCAAAAAGGAAGCCTTGGCAGCTCTGTCCCCAAGCGGCTTGTGCATCTGTCTAAACTTGTCCGCTATTTTTGACTATTTCGGAGAATTTTCAGATTCTTCTTGACCTTCTCCGTAAATCTTGTTAATCTAATGTCGTAAACGTTTACACATGTTGCGTTTTTCGTCTGTGCTACCCTTTTATTTTGTGGTCCGCAGACTTGCTCCAAGCCCTTCCCTACCGTAAAATTTTGCAGGAAAAGGAGTTAATGAATACATGCAAGGTATCCCGCTGAATGAACGCAAGCGTCTGGGGGCGCTGTTAGATGACCGGCCGCAGACGGAGGTCATGGCCATGATCCCCCAGTTTTCCCAGGCGGAGACTGATAACTTTGTCGCGCCGCCCGCACAGATCCCGGAGGCCCTGGGCGTCCTGATGTTCAACATGGAACGGGGCGTGAACCTGCCGGAAATTCAGGAATTTCTGCGGGATTGCCCGGATATTCAGCCCTTTGACGTGATCCTGGCCAACGAGCTGGATGACGGCTGCGCCCGCTCCGGCAACAAGAACACCGCCCGCGAACTGGCACAGGCGTTTGGTTTGAACTACGCCTGGGGCCTTGAATTCATCGAGCTGGTGAATGATGAAAACGCCAAGGGTTTCCATGGCAACGCTGTTTTCTCCCGCTGGCCCATCCGCCGTGCCGGTGTGATCCGTCTGCCCGAGCAGTATAACTGGTACTTCGACCGCCAGAAGCGCATCGGCGGACGGCTGGCCGTCTTTGCGGAGCTGGACGTAGGCGGACAGCCGGTGGGCGCTGTGTCCATCCACTTGGAAAATCGCACCCACGGCGAGGGCCGCAAGGCCCAGATGGCCGCCATTCTGGAGGCCGTCCGCAAGGAGCTGCCCGATATGCCCCTGATCTTAGGCGGCGATCTGAACACCAACACCTTCGACGGCCGGGCCAAGGAGGACATCGGCGCCATCGCGGCCGATCCCGCTCTGCGCCGCCGCTGCTTAGAGGATGTGGGCAGTTTTGAGCCTCTGCTGCCCCTGTGCGCTGCCGACGGCTACGAGATCGTCCCCAAGGAGCCCCGTCTCACCCGCCGCAAGCCCCTGCCCAACGGCGATTCCCTGCCCCTGCGTCTGGACTGGATCCTGCTGAAGGGCGTCACCGCGTCGGAAAGCCGGATGATCTCCACCGCCAAGGAGGATCTCACCTATGCCAAGCCCGGCTCCGCTCTGGAACGCTTTCAGGGGGCAGAGCTGTCGGACCACAATGCCGTCTGGGCCATGTGCCGCCTTCGCTGATTTTTTCTGCAAAAGTGAGCTTTTTCCCTCGAAAAACACGTTTCAAGCTGCAAAAAAGCTCCGTGTCCATGGACACGGAGCTTTTTATGTTGCAGAAAGTCTTGCTTACTTCAGCTCGACCTTGCCGCCGGCCTCTTCGATCTGCTTCTTCAGAGCCTCGGCCTCGTCCTTGCTGACAGCTTCCTTCAGAGTGGAAGGAGCGCCCTCGACGGTAGCCTTAGCCTCAGCCAGGCCCTGGCCGGTGATCTCGCGGACAACCTTGATGACCTTGATCTTGGCAGCAGCGTCAAAGCCGGTCAGGACCACGTCGAAATCGGTCTTCTCCTCAGCAGCGGGAGCAGCAGCACCAGCAGCGGGAGCAGCCATAGCAGCGGCGGAAACGCCGAACTCTTCCTCCAGAGCGTGAACCAGCTCGGACAGTTCCAGAACAGTGAGACCCTTGATCTCTTCGATCATAGCGGTAACTTTCTCAGACATTGTATTTGCCTCCTAATAGTTATTTTTGTTTGTGTGGGATGTGCGCTGAATTATTCAGCGGCGGGAGCTTCGGCAACAGCCTCTTCAGCAGGAGCGCCGTTCTTCTCGGCGATCTGCTTCAGGACAACAGCCAGACCGGTAATGGGAGCCAGCATGGTACCCAGAACCTGAGCCTGCAGGACAGGCAGAGCAGGAATAGAAGCCAGAGACTGAATGGTGGCCAGATCGACGGGCTTGCCGTCCATGAAGCCGCCCTTGATCTCGAACTTGCCGTCCAGCTTCTTGGCGTAATCGGCCATGACGCGGGCGGGAGCCACGGGATCATCAGCCAGAGCCAGAGAAGTGGTGCCGTTCAGCAGATCATCCAGATCGTTCAGGCCAGTGTTGTTGAAAGCAAAGCGCAGCAGGGTGTTCTTCACAACCGCATAATCCACGCCGCCCTCACGGCACTCCTTACGCAGAGCGGTGTCTTCCTCAACGGTAATACCCTTGTAGTCGACGATGACGCCTGCGGTAGCCTTCTGGATCTTCTCGGTCAGCTCGGCAACGATTGCCTGCTTCTCGGAAAGGACCTTTGCGTTAGGCATACTTGGTTTCACCTCCATGAGAATTTGCGGCGGACCTCCGTCCGCCCGGGTCAGAGGCGTTCAAAAAGGAACTGTCCTCATGCCGAAAGACATGAGGACAGAAAAGCATCATCAAAATGATTTTGCCATCCTCGGCAGGATTTACGGGGGGCTCCCCCACCTGCTGTCTTTGGAACGCAACTGTTATTATATCAAACTTTGGCATAATGTCAAGCATTTTCCCAAAATTTAATATCATTTTCCGTTTTCGCAGAAGGAACGTCTCCGTTCTCTCCGTTCAACGGGATCGAAGGGGGGATTTCTCCCCTCTTTCAGTTCTTAGACCAGCTTCGCAGTATTCATCTTCACGCCGGGGCCCATGGTAGTGGCGGCGACGCAGCTCTTGATATACTGGCCCTTGGCGCTGGCGGGCTTGGCCTTCACAATGGCGCCCATCAGAGCGTTGTAGTTGTCCATCAGCTTCTCGGGGCCGAAGGAAACCTTACCGATGGGGCAGTGGATGATGTTGGTCTTGTCCAGACGATACTCGATCTTACCGGCCTTGGACTCCTGAACGGCCTTGGCCACATCGGGGGTCACGGTGCCGGCCTTGGGAGAGGGCATCAGACCCTTGGGGCCCAGCACCTTACCGAGACGGCCAACCACACCCATCATGTCGGGGCTGGCGATGACCACGTCGAAATCAAACCAGTTTTCCTTCTGGATCTTCTCCACCATGTCCATATCGCCCACATAGTCGGCGCCGGCCTCACGGGCAGCGTCAGCCTTGTCGCCCTTGGCGAACACCAGCATGCGGACAGTCTTGCCGGTGCCGTGGGGCAGCACGATGGCGCCGCGGACCTGCTGGTCAGCGTGACGGGAGTCAACGCCCAGCTTCACGTGGAGCTCGACGGTCTCGTCGAACTTGGCCTTGGCGGTCTTGCAGATGAGGTCCATGCCCTCAGCGGCTTCATACTGAGCGCTCTTATCGATCAGCTTGGCGCTCTCCTGATATTTCTTGCCTCTAAACAATGTTATTCCTCCTCATAGTGGTTCTTCGGAACTTAGTCCTCCCACTGTATCGAGCGGTCTTTGACCGCACGGCTGTTGTGACCATCAATTGACACGGGCGAATACGGTTTTGGCGGGCAGAAATCCCCCCATGCTTCCGCAGAGCCCTTGGCAATACACCCTGTATTCCCTGCGGGCTTTTTGTCACCTGGACGCATTTCTGCTCCGGCAAAACTGCCCGCACCTGTCAGCGATGGATATTCGAGTGATTTTTGACTTTTGAGATGATGACGAGCTGACGCCCGTCAAGGCGAAAAGGGCAAAAAGCGCCGGAAAGACGCACTGACAGGCGTGTTTGCCCTTGTTAATTGATGGTCTGTTAGTCGCCGACCACAACGCCCATGGAACGGGCGGTACCGGCAACCATGCTCATAGCGGCCTCCAGGCTGCCGGCGTTCAGGTCACGCATCTTCATCTCGGCGATCTTTTGAACGGAGGCCTTGGAGATGGTAGCGACCTTGGTCTTGTTGGGGACGCCGGAACCAGACTCGATGTTGCACTCCTTCTTGATCAGGACGGCCGCGGGGGGCGTCTTGGTGATGAAGGAGAAGGAACGGTCAGCGTACACGGTGATGACAACGGGAATGATGAGACCCATGTCATTCTTGGTGCGCTCGTTGAATTCCTTCGTGAAAGCAGCGATGTTCACGCCATGCTGGCCCAGAGCGGGGCCAACCGGGGGAGCGGGAGTCGCCTTGCCTGCGGGGATCTGCAGTTTTACATAACCAGTAATCTTCTGTGCCACGGAGTAGCACCTCCTAAATCATAGATGTGGTGGCGGACGATGTCCGTCTTTGGCGGGGCCGATGGCCCCTCCCACTGTTTGCCGGGAATCCCGGCGGGAAAAATCAGTTCAGGACTTCCACCTGATCCAGCTCCAGTTCCACGGGGGTCTCGCGACCGAACATGGAAACCATGACGCTGACCTGATTCTTTTCGGGTTCGATGTCTTCCACAACGCCAGTGAAGCTGGCCAAGGGGCCATCCACGATACGAACATGGTCGCCGACGTTGTAGCCCACGACGATCTCGTGCTTTTCCATGCCCATGGCAAGCACTTCTTCCTCCGTCAGGGGGATGGGCTTGTTGGCAGTACCGACAAAACCGGTGACGCCGCGGACATTCCGCACCAGATGCCAGGTGTCATCCGTCATGACCATTTTGATAAGCACATAACCGGGGAACACCTTGCGCTCGACTTCTTTCGCCTCGCCGGACTCGCTGACCTCTTTTACGGTCTCCACGGGGATCTCCATCCGCAGGATCATATCCTCCATGCCCCGTCCGTTGACGAATTTCTCAATGCTGGTCTTAACGGCGTTTTCATAACCGGAATAGGTATGGATCACATACCACTTCGCGTTTTCCGACATTGCGGCACTCCTTAACCCTGAAACAGGCTCAGGATCGCCTGGATCAAAGAGTAGGCCACGCCGTCAAAGATCCAGATGCACGCGCCGATGAGCAGGGAGCACAGCAGCACGGTACCGGTGTTCTTGACCACGGTCTTCTGATTGGGCCAGGTGACTTTTTTCAATTCGCTTTTCATTTCGCGGAACCAGGCTCCGCGGCTCTTCTTCGCTTCTTCTGCCATAATTCTACACGCCCTTTCTCAGTGTGATCCGCTTTTACTTGGTCTCGCTGTGGAGCGTGTGCTTCTTGCAGAACCGGCAATACTTGTTGAGCTCGAGCTTGTCCGGGGTATTCTTCTTGTTCTTCATCGTATTGTAGTTTCTCTGCTTGCACTCATTGCATCTCAAAGTGACTTTTACGCGCATTAACGGCACCTCCTTATTATTGGTATCGTTCCCGGCGTGCCGGGGATACCGACTGCCTCCCTGCGGTTTTGAAAGCGGCCTTCCTCTGTGCGTAAAGCGAAAAAACGCACAACAAAAAAGCCCTTTTTCACAGGTAATGCTGATTTTAGCACAGAACCCCCCCGCCGTCAATCCTTTTTTTGCGAAAAATTGTAGAAATACCGATTTTTTCCTTTGCAGGCGATTTTACTGGAAAGCTGCGGATTTTATCTGTCAGATTTTGCCGCTTTTTCCGTTGATTCCCGGCGGGGTCCGCATTATAATGAGAGAAAATTTTCAGATTGTGAGGAAGCGCCCATGAGATATGACCGTGTTTATAATTTTTCCGCCGGACCTGCTATGATGCCGGAGTCCGTTCTGGAGGAGATCGCCGCCGAAGTGCTGAACTATCACGGCAGCGGTATGAGCGTTATGGAGATGAGCCACCGTTCCCCTGTGTTCCAGGAGATCCTGTCTCAGGCAGAAGCCGATCTGCGGACGCTGATGCACATTCCTGATAACTATAAGGTGCTCTTTGTTCAGGGCGGCGGTACGGTGCAGTTTGCCATGGTTCCCATGAACCTGATGAAAAACGGCGTGGCCTGCTATGTGGAGACCGGCGCTTGGAGCAAAAAGGCCATTGCCGAGGCCAAACGGTACGGCGAAGTCAAGATCGTCGCCTCCTCCGCCGATAAGAACTTCTCCTATCTCCCCGACTGCTCCGATCTGGACATCCCGGACAACGCCGATTACGTCTACATCTGCGAAAATGAGACCATCAACGGCACCGCCTACCACACGCTGCCAAACACCAAGGGCAAGGTTCTGGTGGCGGACCAGTCCTCCCTGTTCCTCTCCCGCCCCTGCGACGTCAGCAAATACGGTCTGATCTGGGCCGGCGTGCAGAAGAACGTGGGCCCCGCCGGTATTTTTATTGTCATCATCCGGGAGGACCTGATCCGGGAGGATCTGCCGGAATTCGTCCCCACCTATCTCCGCTACAAGACCCACGCTGACGCCGACTCCCTTTATAATACCCCCAACTGCTGGTCCATCTACTGCTGCGGCAAGGTGTTCCAATACCTGCTGGCCAACGGCGGATTGGAGGCCATGGCACAGCGTAACGAAGAAAAGGCCGCCGTTCTGTACGATTTCCTGGACCGGAGCAAATTCTTCACTGCCGCTGTCCGGAAGGAGGACCGCTCCCTGATGAACGTGCCCTTCGTCTCCCCCTCCAAGGAGCAGGATGCCGAGGTGGCGGCCTCCGCCAAGGCCGCCGGATTCGACAACCTGAAGGGCCACAAGAGCGTCGGCGGTCTCCGGGCTTCCATCTACAACGCCATGCCCAAGGAGGGCGTGGAGGCGCTGGTGGACTTCCTGAAAAAGTACGAGGCGGAGCATACCTGACCGAACCGAGAAAAAATCAACCGAAAGGATGCTGACCGTGAAAAAGGCCGTTTTAAAGATCCTCCTCACCTTTGCGATCCTGAGTGCGATCTGCTGCGCCTTTTGGCAGCTCAGATGGCTGACGTCCGCCAACGAAGCTGCGATATTATTCGCCATAACCGGTGGGGCCTTCGCCATCGACCTTGCTTGGACCTTCCTCCGAAAGAAAATACAGAACCGAACATAAAACTTCCCGCCGGATACCCGGCGGGAAGTTTTCTTCTCTCATTGGTCTTGCAGCAGTTCCGCCAGTTCCTCCCGGTCGGTCAGCAGATTCAGAGCTTCCAGCATCCCATTAGCCGTCAGGTGCTCCGGCAGATCCAGCCGCCGCAGCAGGGCCTGCCGCCGCTGGCTGCTGCCCTCTCCTCCGGCCAGTCCCCATGTCATCAGGTCAGCTTTGGTAATGGGCGTCCGCTTCTCCGCCGGGGCCGCTTCCTCATCCAGAAAGGTGGCTCCCGCCCGGCAGAGAGCTTCCAGAATTACCTCCGGCTTCATGCCCTCCACCCCCAGCTTGCCCTCCTTGCCGGGGGTGCGCTTCCGCTTCTCCTTGCCGGGGATATCCGGAATGTAGGCCTGTTTCACCTTGTCTTTCGGCAGTGCGCCCTTCAGGTAATTGCGGATGACGAACCCCGCGCCGTCGCTGTCCGTCAGGACGACGAGGCCCCGTTCCTCCGCCAGCCGCCGGAGGAAGGCCACCTTCTCCCGGTCGTTGAACACGGCAAACCCCCCCAGAGTCACCACCGTGGCATCCACAATCTGGGACAGGGTATTTTTGTCGTAGCGTCCCTCCACCACGATCACTTCTTTGATTTTTCTCATTTCCGGGCCGCTCCCAACCGGGCCAGCAGCAGCTTCAGCTCCTCTTCCGGATCCACGCCCCGCTGGCTCTTCATCCGCAGATCCACCACCTGACACATTTTCACCGCGTCGCCGCACCACTGGGCGCTGACCCGCTTGGCAGACTGTAACAGCAGCTTGGCCGGATAGTCCGACCGCATCTCCCACAGCTCCATGAGCCAGTATTTGTCTTTGCCGCTGTCAATGGCCATCCGGGCAGTGTAAAGCCGCCGCAGCTGGCTGCCCAGGGCCGCCAGAATCACAATGGGCTCCTCCTGCATTTTCAGCAGATCTCCCAGAATGGACGCGGCCTTGTTATAGTCGCTCTGGGACACCGCGTCCGTCATCTTGAAAATCTCCGCCGACAGCACCGGATCCGCCACGGCGTCGATGTCCTTCTGAGTGATGGTATCGCCCTTGGCATAGGCGCCGATCTTGGCAATTTCCTGAGAGAGGCCGGTCATCAGCCCGCCGCAGAGGAAAATGAGATACTCCGCCGTCTGCCGGTCGATCTGCTTGCCCAATGCCTTGAACCGCCTGGCAATCCACGCCGTGAGATCCGAGGTGTCCTGAGCCTTGAACTCGACGGGCGTCACATGGCCGTCCATGGCCTTGCACAGCTTCTTCAGCGTCTTGTTCTGCTTGTAGGCCACCGTGTCGTACACGAACACGATGCAACAGTACTCCGGCAGATCCTCCAGCAGGGCGATAAGCCGCTCCCGCTGATCCTCATTCAGCTTGTAGATATCCCAGTCCGTCACCACGATCAGCGTCCGCTCCGCCATCATAGGCATGGCCTCCGCCATCTCCGTCAGGCTCTGAGCCGTCAGATCCTTCCCCTCCAGAACATGGTAGTTGAACTCCTCGAATCCGGCTGGAACCAGTTTTTTCTTCATCTCCCCCAGGTAATATTCCCGGAGGTAGCTTTCCTCCCCGTAAAAGAGGTAGGCGTTTCTCAGCGGATTTCCCTCTTTCAGATCTGTTTTCAGTTTCTGATAGGCTTCGTTTTTCGCCGCTTTTTTTGCGTATGCCATGATGCGCTCCTAATCAAAAGATACATAGACCGTGCCGTGCCGGTCTGTCCGGTAAATATCGCAGCCCGCCCGGGCCAGCCGCCGCAGGGTGTCCTCCGCCGGGTGGCCGTAGGAATTACTGCCCACGCTGATGATGACCGTCTCCGGTGTCACCGTCTCCAGCAGTTCTTCCGACGCGGAGCTCTTGGAGCCGTGATGGCCCGCCATCATGACCTCCACGTCCGGCAGGTCATACGTTTCCACAAGTTTCTTCTCCGTGGCCCGCTCCATATCGCCGGTCACGAGAAAGTCGTTTTCCCCTGCCGTGGCCAGCACCGTCAGCCCCAGCTCGTTGCTGCCGGAGGTTCCCAGCGGTGGGAAGACGGTCAGCTCCGCGTCCCCAAAGGGCAAAACGGTTTTCTCCGTCACCGTTTCCACCGTGACGCCGTACTCCTCCGCCAAATTCAGAAGGGCTTCCCGGGCCGCGCTGTCCTCCGCTTTCGGGATCGTCAGGGTCTCCGCGCCCATCCGGGCCAATAAATGCTCCACGCCGTTGATGTGGTCATCGTCGAAATGGGTCAAAATCACCCGGTCCACCCGGCGGCAGCCCATAGTCAGCAGCTCGTCCGCCGTGTCGCATCCGGCGTCCCGCCAGTTGTTTCCGCTGCCGCAGTCCACTAAGGCGGTCTCCGTCCCGGATCTCAAAATGACGCTTTGTCCCTGTCCCACGTCCACCGCCGCGGCGTTCAGCCGGTGACAGAACCGGCTCTCCCCCGCTCGCACCGTCACCGCCAGCGTCAGGACGCTCAGCGCGGCGGCCACGGCAAATTTTCGCCGACCCTTGGGCTTTAGCAGCCACGCGGCAACAAACAGGAGATACACGAACCCCATCCAGTATTTCAGATAGGGATTGCAGAAATACACGCCATGATACGGCAACGCCGCCAGTGCGTGACACACGGCCAGAATATACTTGATCAGCAGCCGGGGTACAAGGCCGATCACCGTCCCCAGCGGCAGGTAGAAAAAGCTGAGAAGCACCGCCGCCAGCCCGCCGATGAACACGATGCCCACCGCCCACAGGCACAGCAGGTTGCTCAAAAGGGACACCGGGGCGAAACTGCCGAAATAGTAGGCGCTGATAGGCGCCGTCAGTGCCAGACACCCGAAGGTTGTCGAAATACTAACAGTTGTAAAGGTAAAGAGCCTGCCACGCTTTTTCTCTCCTGCCAGCCCCCGGTAGAGCTTAGGAGACAGCCACAGCAGCCCCACCACCGCCCCGAAGGATAGTTGCAGGCTGACGGACTTCGCCGCGAAGGGGTTGTCCAGCAAAATCAGGAACAGCGCCGCCATCAAAGCCGTGGGCGGGTCGCTCTCCCGGCGGAACAGGGGCGCCGCCGTCAGAAAGCTCAGCATCACGCAGGCCCGCACCACCGAGGGAGACCCGCCGGTGAGCACCGCGTAGAAGATCAGCGTGGGGATGGCTGCCGCCGCCGTCAGACGCCGCCGGTGCTTTCCCGCGAGAAAGCCCACCATCGCCAGCAGATACGCGCAGTGCATCCCGCTGACTGCCAGAATGTGATAGACCCCCGCCTCGGACAGATCCACGTCCGCTTGGGTGGACAGTTCCCCTTTCCGGCCCGTCAGCAGCGCCAGCAGAAAACCGGCGTCATCTCCGGAGAATAATTCCCGGATGCGTTCCTGCATGGCCCGGCCCAACCGGGCGGGCCACCACCGGGGCGCGTCCACCGTCCCGGCATGGAAGGCCACCGTCCCCCGGCTGTACGCCAGGAGAAACACGCCCTTGGAGTTGAATACCGTCACATCGTCATCCCGGATGCGGGACGCGCTTTGCAGATACACCTCGTCGGTAAGGCACTGACCGGGAGAAAGCTGCAAAAGGGGCGGATCGCCGTAGTAGGTCAGTTTCCCCGGCAGTCCCTCCGCCCGCACCGTCACCTTTGCACCGAAGCGGGTCTCGGTGGGATACTCCGTCAGGGTCATGGTCAAGGCCTGCTGGGTGTCCGCCAAGGCCTCCATGGGTTCGCTGACCTGCCGGACATACAGCCAGTTCCACCCCAGCGCCAGCGCCGCGCCCACCAGACAGAGGATCGCCCGTTTCCGCCAACATTCCGGCAGAAGCAGCGCCCCAAAGCCCAATGCAAGGCACACCAAGCCACCGGACAGCAGCCAGCCGCCCGGCAGCAGATACTGCGCCAGAAAGATCCCTGCGGCAAACCCGCCGCAGAACAGCGCCAGCCGTCTCATTTGACAGGATACGGCTCCGGCCGGTCCGTCCGTCCCAGCAGGTAGTCTGTACTGACGTGGTAGTAGTCCGCCAGCTTATCCAGCACCCACGCCGGCGTTTCCCGTTCGCCGCTTTCGTAGCGTCGGTAAACGCTGCGGTGCATATTCAAATATTCCGCTATTGCTTTTTGAGATTTGTCATGATCTTCTCTCAAATCCCGCAAGCGTCTGATCTCCATAAGAATCACCCTATTGAATGTTACCAATTGGAAACATTCAAATCGGATAATTGTTCCCATACGGAGCCAACTCAGAGTATACTACTTTCTCACACACTCCGCCAGTCTTTTGTCCAAATTAGAAAATTAAACGCAAGCGGAAGGTGCTCCCGCTCACCGCTTACACCACTCCATCGGAAATAAACAGTGCGGGGCGCATAAAGCGTCCCGCACCGTTTTTCGCTCAATCAGCCCGGAGGCCAGGTCATATCCCGTCCGGCCAGCACATGGAAGTGCAGGTGGGGCACGGACTGCTGGCCCGCCTCGCCGATGTTGGACACCACCCGGTATCCGGCCTCGTCAAAGCCCAACTCCTTGGACAGCTTGGCAATGACCTCAAAAATATGGGCCACCACAGCGCTGTTTTCCGCCGTTACAGCGGAAACGGACTGGATGTGGGCCTTGGGCACCACCAGAAAATGGGTGGGTGCCTGGGGAGCAATGTCATTGAAGGCATAGCAAAGCTCGTCTTCATAGACCTTGCTGCTGGGGATCTCCCCGGCGATGATCTTACAGAACAGGCAATCGCTCATAGATAGGCTCCTTTCCGATCGGATGTTATCTCTTTTCGTGCTCCGGCACCACGGCGAAGGTCACCAGATCCTCCGTGCCATCGTTGACAAGGCTGTGGCTGTGACCTTTGGGGCAATAGTGGCAGGTGCCGGGAGCCACCGGCTCCCAGACCCCGTCATACAGCACCTTACCGGTGCCGGACAGAAAATACATGACTTCGCTGCTGGTTTCGTGGGTATGGAGGCCGATAGAAGCACCGGGGGCCAGCACGCTGCGCATGATCTTGTTGTCCATATCCTGAACAAGCTGCAAACGCGCCTCCCCCTCGCCTCCCTTCATGTGGGAAACAACGGAGGGCTCCAGTTCATCAAAACGAATCAGCATACACGTCTCTCCTTTTTACAGCTTGCCAGCCACGAAATCGTCCACGGCTGCCAGTGCGTCATCCACCTTGCTGACCTCCGTGCCGCCGCCCATGGCGCTGTCGGGCTTGCCGCCGCCCTTGCCGCCGCAGATGGGAGCGATGGCCTTGATGATATCGCCGGCCTTCACGCCCTTGGCCACGGCGTCCTTGCCGCAGACCGCCAGCAGCGTCACCTTACCGTCGTTGACGGAGGCCAGAACGCCCACCACGCCGGGCTCCTTGTCCCGGAGGAAGTCGCCCTGCTTGCGCATGGCGGCAGCGTCCATACCATCCCGCTGAGCGGTGATGACCTTCAGCTCACCCACCGTCTTAGCGGAGGCCAGAAAGCTCCGTGCCTCGCCCAGAGAAGCCTGCTCCTTGAACTTCTCCAGCTCATGGCGCAGATCCTTCATCTCGTTCATCTGCTGCTCCAGACGGTTCTCCAGCTCGCCGGGGTTGGTCTTGAACATCTGGGCGATGTGGAACAGCACCTGCTGGTTGCGGTTGATGGTATCCAGCGTCAGCTGGCCCACGGTAGCCTCGATCCGGCGGACACCGGAGGCTACGGATGCCTCGCTCTTGATGCGGAAGGGACCCACCTTAGCGGTGTTATCCACATGGGTGCCGCCGCAGAATTCCATGGACACGCCGCCCATTTCCACCACGCGGACCACGTCGCTATACTTCTCGCCGAACATGGCCACAGCGCCCTTCTTCTTGGCCTCCTCGATGGGCAGCACCTCCGTTACCACAGGGATGCCTTCCAGGATGGCGTCGTTGACCAGCTTATCCACCTGCGCCAGCTGCTCCGGCGTGATGGCCTCAAAGTGGGTGAAGTCGAACCGCAGACGGTCAGGCTCCACCAGAGAGCCGGCCTGATGCACATGGTCGCCCAGCACCTTCTTCAGGGCCGCGTCCAGCAGATGGGTAGCGCTGTGGGCACGGCGGACGCCCTTGCGGCGCTCGGCATCGATGGAGGCCGTCACGGTCTCCCCCATCTTGAACGTGCCGGAAACCACCTTGCCGTAGTGCATGAACTTGCCGCCCTTGTTCTTCTGGACGTTGTTCACCTCGAACTTGGCGCCGCCGCAGGTGATGACGCCGTGGTCGGCCACCTGACCGCCCATTTCCGCGTAGAAGGGCGTCTTGTCCAGAACCACGATGCCGTCCACGCCGGTCATCAGTTCCTCAGCCAGCTCGTCCTCCACAACAAGGGCGACTACCTTGGCGTCCTCCACGGTATCGTGGTCATAGCCCACAAACTCGGTAGAGGGGATGTCCTTGCCGAACTCCACACCGGCCCAGCCCAGGTCGCCCAGCGCCTTCCGGGCCTCACGGGCGCGGGTCTTCTGCTCCTGCATCTCCTGATCGAAGGCGGAGCGGTCCAGCGTCATGCCGGCGTCCTCCACCATTTCGATGGTCAGGTCGATGGGGAAGCCGTAGGTATCGTACAGCTTGAAGGCGTCGGCGCCGGAGAAGGTGGATTCCCCCTTTTCCTTGTGCTCAGCCAGCAGCTGATCGAAGATCTTCATGCCGCCGTCGATGGTCTTGGCGAAGTTCTCTTCCTCCACCCGGATCACCTTGGTGATATAGGCCTGCCGCTCCCGCAGCTCGGGATAGTGGCCCTCGTTTTCGTGAACAACGGTGTCCACCACCTCATACAGGAAGGGACGGTTCACGCCCAGCAGCTTGCCGTGGCGGGCGGCCCGGCGCAGCAGGCGGCGCAGCACATAGCCCCGGCCCTCGTTGCTGGGCAGAACGCCGTCGCAGATCATGAAGCTGGCGGAGCGGATATGGTCGGTGATGACACGGAGGGACACGTCCTTCTCCTGGCTCTGGCCGTAGCTGGCGCCGGTGATCTCCGTGACCTTGTTGGTGATGTTCATAACGGTATCCACATCGAACAGGGAGTCCACGTCCTGGCACACCACGGCCAGACGCTCCAGACCCATGCCGGTGTCGATGTTCTTCTGCTTCAGCTCGGTGTAATGGTCGTGGCCATCGTTGTCGAACTGGGAGAACACCACGTTCCAGACCTCCATGTACCGGTCGCAGTCGCAGCCAACGGTGCAGCCGGGCTTGCCGCAGCCGTACTTCTCGCCCCGGTCATAGTAGATCTCGGAGCAGGGGCCGCAGGGGCCGGAGCCGTGCTCCCAGAAGTTGTCCTCCTTGCCGAAGCGGAAGATCCTGTCCTCAGGAATGCCAATCTCGTCCCGCCAGATGGCAAAGGCCTCGTCGTCGCTCTCGTACACAGAGGGATACAGCCGGTCGGCCTCCAGCCCCACCCACTTAGGGGAGGTCAGGAACTCCCAACTCCACGCGATGGCCTCGTGCTTGAAGTAATCGCCAAAGGAGAAGTTGCCCAGCATCTCGAAATAGGTGCCGTGGCGGGCGGTCTTGCCCACATTGTCGATGTCACCGGTACGGATGCACTTCTGACAGGTGCAGACGCGGCGGCAGGGCGGCTCCTCCTCGCCCTTGAACCAGGGCTTCATGGGGGTCATGCCGGCGTTGATCAGCAGGATAGACTTGTCGTTCTGGGGCACCAGCGAAAAGCTGGGCAGACGCAGGTGGCCTTTCGTCTCAAAGAACTTCAGGAACATTTCCCGCAGCTCGTTCAGGCCGTGATAGGGATGGCTCATAGTCGTTGTCTCCTTTACAATGTATACTAAAATTCTTTTTCGCTCTCGTTCCATTGGCGGGTCATATCCGCCAGTTCTTTCTCCAGGTTCAGGAAGAACCGGGAGATATGCAGCCCGTCCGCCAGCGCGTGGTTGACGAACAGCGACACCGGCAGCGTCGTCCGCCCGTTGACGGTCACATATTTGCCCCAGCTGATGCGGGGATTGCTGTCGTCCGGGCTCACCGCCGGGTGCTGCAGCTGCGAGTAGTGCATCCACGGCAGGCTGGACACGAAGAAATAGCTCAATACGTCGCCGTCCTCCGTCAGGGTGCCCCGCTCCAGCACCTCCCTCTGCCGCCGCTGTCCCTGCGCCACAAACTCGTCGTAGGGCAGCGCGCCCTCCACGTTGCAGTAGACATACACGCCGTCGCTTTTCATGGCGGTGTAGGACGGCGCGCACCAGTCGTACTCCGCCACCCGCCCGTCCGGCAGAATACGCCGCCGGAGCTGGGGCACCGCGTTGGCCGCCCGCACCACCGCATACAGCATGCTCAGGAAAAACGGTCTGCCGCCACGCGCGGCCATCATGTCGGTGATGTCCATCTCCACCGTCAGTCCGGCGAAGGGGAACGTCATCCCCCGGAAGTAGGCAAACTGCCCGCAGCGTGGGTCTTTTTCCATGTCGATGATCGTATAGTGCATCTCCCACCTCCTGCAACGAAAAACGCCCCTGTTTGCCATAGCAAACAGGGGCGAAAATCACTTCCGCGGTACCACCCTGATTTGGCGGCGAGCCGCCCTCTCAGCGCCCTATAACGGGAGCATCCCGTGCCATTCATCACGGCAGGCTCAAAAGCGGCTGTCACCGTGCCGATCCCAACGGGCTTGCACTGTCCCCGTCTCGCTCCGGGCGGCCTCCGGTAACTCTTCTCTCTCATCGCCATTATGGAATATAGCGTTATTTTACCACAATGTTCCCCATTGTCAACACGAAATTTCTCTTTTTGTGAGATATTCCCCCTTGTCTTTCCGCACTGCTGTGGTATACTGAGTACCGTCATTTTTACAGAAAGAGGAACCTCCCGTGCAAAAGCTCTCCCACAACGACCACATCGACCTGTACCGCCACCTATCCTTCTGTGCCGTGGGCGGCTTCTTCGGCTGTTACGCTGTTCTTATCCACAGCGGCGTCATGGGCAACGCCCAGACGGTGAACCTGATCGAGCTGCTGCTGGATGCCCTGTGGGGCGACCTGCACGCCGTGCTCCTGCATCTGGGCGCGCTGGTGCTGTACGTGCTGGGCACTATGCTGACGGTGCTGCTGCCCCACTGGTGGGGCTGGGATATGCACTATGTATCGCCCGTTATCACCGCCGCAGCCGCCGTGACCGTGGCCTTCCTGCCGGAAACGCTGAACGTTGTGGTGGCTCTGTATCCCATCTTCTTTGCCATGAGCATCCAGTGGAGCAGCTTCGGCGGCGCCCGCGGCTTTTACAGCTCCACCATCTTCTCCACCAACAACACCAAGCAGACTTCTCTGGCCCTGGCCAACTACCTGTGTGACCATGACCGCGCCCACCTGCGGAAGCTGGAGGTCTTTGCCCTCACCCTGCTGTGCTTCCACATCGGCGCGGCAGCGGCCTACTTCGCCGTGACGTGGTGGTATATCCGCGGCGCGCTGGCCGTGCTGCCCCTTATCGCCTGGGCCTTCTTCCTGTCCGTATGCGAACGCAGGCATGAAGACCTGGCCGAGGAACCGGAGACCATCCCCGACAGCAGCGCCCACCCCACCAGCAACGCATAAAAATTGTCCCCCGGCGAAGCCGGGGGACAATTTTTATGTACTTATTTCCCACTCAGCGCCACCGCGTGGCGGATGAAGCTCATGGGCGGCACCGGACGGGGCAGCTGCATGGTGAACACCATCTGGGGCGTCTTCGGCTCCGCCAGGCCATTGCCCTCGCTGTCGCGCATCACCGGCACGGTGATCGTAAAGGGCTTCGTATCCGGCCCCACCACCTCCACGATGTCGCCGGCGGCAAATTTGTTCCGCAGGCTCAGGGTGGCCAGCCCATTTTCATCACAGTTTGTCACCACGGCGCAGATCTGCCAGTCCCGCAGATACCGGGCGCTCTCATAATACTGCCCCGGCTGGCCGTAGAAAAAACCTGTGGCGTAGTGCCGGTGGCTGATGTGCTCCACCTCATCCCGCCACACCGGGTCAAGCGGGCGCCCTGCGGCCACGTCGTCCAAACAGTGCCGGTACGCGCCGGTAACGATGGCCGCGTAGTAAGCGGACTTAGCCCGACCCTCGATCTTCAGGCAGTCCACCCCGGCGGCCATCAGGTCGTCCAGGTGGTCGATCATGCACATATCCCGGCTGTTCATAATGTATGTGCCCTTTTCGTCTTCGAACACCGGGAAATACTCCCCAGGCCGTTTCTCTTCCATCAGCGCATACTGGTAGCGGCAGGGCTGGGCACATTCGCCCCGGTTGCTGTCCCGTCCGGTCATATAGTTGCTCAGCAGGCAGCGCCCGGAGTAGCTGACACACATAGCCCCGTGGCAGAAGGCCTCCAGTTCCAGCTCCGGGGATACCCTGGCCCGAATGGCGGCGATCTCCTCCAGGCTCAACTCCCGGGCCAGTACCACGCGGCTGGCGCCCAGATCGTACCAGGCCTGGGCGCAGACGTGATTGGCAATGGACTGCTGGGTGCTGATGTGCCGCTGGCAGTGTGGCGCGTACTTCCCCGCCAGGGTGAACGCGCCCAGGTCCGCCAGAATCAGGGCGTCCACCCCCGCCGCATCCAGCTTTTCCAGATGGGCGGGCAGGGCCTCCGCCTCATTCCAGCGGGGCATGGTGTTCACCGTGGCGTGTACCTTTACGCCGTGGTCGTGGGCAAACCGCACTGCCTTCGGCAGTGCCTCGTCGTCAAAGTTTCCGGCAAAGGATCGCATCCCAAAGGACGTACCGGCCAGATACACCGCGTCCGCGCCGTACAGCACCGCCATCTGCAGCTTTTCCCAGTCCCCGGCCGGGGACAGCAATTCAGGCTTCTTTCCCATGGCGTCAGGAGTAGATGGGCTGATATTCACCGCTGTTAATGAACTTCAGGTGCTCGTTATAGTCGGTAAAGAAGTGGCTTTTGCCGTCCTTGCCCAGGGCGAAGAAGTAATAATCGGTGTCCGCCGGGTAGATGGCCGCCTCAATGGCGGACAGGCCGGGATTGCAGATGGGTCCCGGAGTCAGGCCGGGGTTGATATAGGTGTTGTAGGGACTGTCGATCTCTGTATCGAAGGTCTTGACCCCGTCGTGCTTCATGATATAGTTGATGGTAGAGCACAGCTGCAGCGCTCTTCCGCCCTTCTCACTGCTCGGGTTCTCCAGACGGTTGTGGATGACAGAACTGATGTTCTTGCGCTCGGTGTCGTCGCCGATGGACTCCTTCTCCATCAGGGATGCCATGGTGATGATCTCCTGCAGGGAGTACGGAGACGCCTTGATGTCCGCCAGCATCTGCTGGCTGATGCTGTTTTTGAAGTACACCAGCATCGTCTCCACCGTATACACCGCGGACCGGTTCTTGTCGAATTCATAGGTGCTGGGGAACAGGAAGCCCTCCATGCGATCGATGCTGCCCAGCTTGTCGTCATCCAGGAAATCGTAGTCCTCATACGCAAAGTTGGCGCAGGCATCCTCCAGATCCTCCTTGGTGGCCACGCCCTTCTCCGCCAGCAGATCGATGATCTCCCGGACGGTGTAGCCCTCGGGGATGGTGACCTTGATCAGGCCCTGGGCCTCCTTGGCGTCCGTCTCCCAGTCGTGCATATTGGTAATCAGGGCGCGGAAGTCCATATCACTGTTCAGCTTGTAGGTCCCCGGCTCCACGTCGCGGTTGTAGTG
>OGGW01000751.1_pt1 | contig 29450 bp, 36 predicted proteins | sample 1571291 | NCBI WGS metagenome assembly OGGW01 (sample SAMEA2582028, study PRJEB24529) | metagenome | biome: Human gut stool | place: China | collected 2011 | reverse complement strand
ACCTCCCTTTCCGGCTCGAAGGTTGCCACTTCCTCGAACTTCAGCTTCTGGCCGTCACGGACAACAAACACATCATCGTAGTGACCATCGCTGTGTTCGATGTACCGCTTCACGATCACATCCACGAACTTCGGGTCTAGCTCGATGCCTCGGCACACACGGTCGGTCTCTTCGCAGGCGATCAGTGTCGAGCCACTGCCGAGGAACGGGTCAAGCACGATGCCGTTGGTCATAGTGGAATTGCGAATCGGATAGCTCATCAAACCGATGGGCTTCATGGTCGGATGGTCCTTGTTGGACTTCGGCCGGTCATACTCCCATATGGTCGTCTGCTTCCGGTCGGAATACCACTGGTGCTTCCCCTTCTGCTTCCAGCCGTAGAGACACGGTTCGTGCTGCCACTGGTAAGGACTGCGGCCCAGCACCAGCGCATTCTTCTTCCAGATACAGCACCCGGACAGGTAGAACCCGGCATCCTTGAATGCTTTTCTAAAATTCAGCCCTTCCGTATCTGCATGGAAGATGTAGATGGAGCCGTCATCCGCCAGATGACCGTGCATCTGCTGGAACGCTGCCAAAAGGAACTGGTAGAATTCCGAATCCCCCATGTTGTCATTCATGATCTTACCAGCAGTCTCTTCCACATCCACGTTATAAGGGGGATCGGAAAGGACCAGATTTGCCTTGGTTCCGTCCATCAGGGTGTCGTAGCATTCTGCATTGGTGGAATCACCGCACAGAACGATGTGCTTTCCCAGATGCCAGAGGTCACCCTCTTTGGAGAAGCATGGCTGCTTCAGCTCGGATTCCACATCGAAGTCATCTTCCTTGACCTCTTTGCTGTGGACTTTGTTGAACAACGTCTCAATCTCCGGCGGCTCAAAGCCGGTCTTGCCAAGATCAAAGTTGGAATCTTCGATGTCTTTCAGAAGGTCGGCCAGCAGGGAATCATCCCATGCACCTGTGATCTTGTTGAGTGCGATGTTCAGGGCTTTTTCCCTGGTTTTGTCGATGTCCACCATCGCACAAGGCACTTCGGTATAGCCCAGCTCCATCGCTACGGTCAATCTCTGGTGGCCGCCGATGATTGTCATATCGGCATTGACCACCAAAGGATCTGCGAACCCGAACTCCGTGATGGAGTTCTTGATCTTCTCGTACTCTTTGTCCCCCGGCTTCAGCTTTTTCCGGGGATTGTATGCGGCCGGCTTAAGTACGGACACCGGCAGCATCTTCAGTTCAGCAGTCGCTTTCATGTAAGCCCTCCTAATTCAGATTCACATGCGCATGACCCCGGAGAACGGCACGAAAAAGGAGCCGAACAAAAAGCCCGACTCCATCTCATCTCCATCTTCCTGCGGATGTTCAGCCATCTCGCACCATTCCGGGTTTTCCCCGTTCACGGATGCCAGGACCTTATCTTCCGCATCGTCAATCGCATGTACACAGATACCCCCGGTGTTGAACATCGGAAACACACCGAGAATCGTACTCATCCTCATCCACTCCCTTCATCCCGTATCGATAATCCCAGTAACAATTCAGACTGCAGAACTTCCGCTGCCGTTTTCCTTCATCTACGGCATGGAACTCCCTTCCACAGTTTTTACAGACCGCGATCCGAAAAGACTTATGCTGCCTGTAATATTCCTCCCGGCAATCAGGAGAACAGAACCGTCTCCGACCACTGTTCCCTCTCTGCACGAGAATCCGTCCGCACACTGGACAGCGCCGTTCCCCCGACCCATCCGGTGGCTGTAACTGGCAGCTCCCCGTTTCCGGCAGGCCCAGTTCCCGGCAGTAATCCGTGACCTGTTCCAAAGACAACCCGGTGTTTTCTGCGATCTCCACACATTCAAACCCGGCAAGCCGCTGGCTTCGGACTTCTTCTCTCTCCGGGCGGTACTCATAGCCCTCAAACACACAGTCCAGCCGGACACCGTTCTTTACCACATCACGTTCTATGTTCAGCGGTTCTTCCATTTGCATCGCCCTCCTTCCAGCGTCCTTTGTTTGCACAGGCACGGCTGCAATATTTCCGTTCCAGACCATACTGGTGCCGGTAGGAAAACTCCCTGCCGCACACCGGACAGATCTTTGACCGCACGGTCTTCCAGTTCTCTGGTTTCGGGTGGGTGTTGTTCCACCGTGACCGGCATTCCGGTGAGCAGAACTTCCGTGGTCTACCTTTATGGTTTGGTACGATTGCCGTACCGCACTGAGGGCAGAAGGAAAAAGCCATGTCCCTGATCATCTCAGCCGTGTAATCTTCCATCTGCCCTCACCTCACTCTCATTTTTCGCCGTTTCTTCGGCGGTTTCTTAGAAAAATCTCATAATTCATGCGAAAAGCGGCGAAGTGGAAATCGGCACTGTCCCGCCAGGTTGGATCGTTGTTGCGGCGGCCGATTTCCGCTCGCCCCTGCTCCTCCCGGAACAAGCTAAAATGTGCGAAAGCTCCCTGTTTACGAGAAGTTTCACACACTTTGGTTCATTTCGGGGAAAAAGAATGGCACCGGAACCGAAGCTCCGATGCCTGTACATTTTCCTGTTTCATTTTGCGCCGTTAATCCTCTGACCCCCGGCCTATCAATTTTGCGGTTTTTCACAGAAAAGGGCGCACCGGTCTTCGTGTGACTTCACTGTAGAGAAGTGACCCCGGCCCCGATGGGGGTGTCAGTAGGTGTAGGTCGGGTTGATGTCTTCGGTCAGCGTCTTCTTATCGTGGCAGCTCTTACAGAGCGACTGCCAGTTGTTCTGGTCCCAGAAAAGTTTCTGGTCACCACGGTGCGGAATGATGTGATCCACCACCGTTGCCCGGACGTACTTGCCTTGCTTGGCACACTGCACACAGAGCGGATGTGCTTCCAGATACGACTTTCTGGCTTTCTGCCACCGTCTGTTGTATCCACGCTTCGCTGCCGGACGGGTGACTTCCGGGTGGAGAGGCAGGTGCTTCTCACAGTAGAGTCGGCCGACTTCCACCAGCTCCGGGCAGCCGGGATGACGGCACGGTGTCTTTGGTCTGTACGGCATGGGTCAGTCCTCCCACGGAAGACCAGCCTTGCCGAAGTGACCGTAAGCACTGACCTTGTTGTAATCTACATCCAGCAGTCCCAGCCGCTTGATGATACCCTGCGGGGTCAGGTCGTAGCTGTCATGGACGTAGGCTTCGATGAAGTCAAGGGACTGGTGCTCTGTACCGAAGCACTCCACCGACACACCGACTGGCTGTACCACGCCGATGGCGTAAGCCAGCTGGACTTCGCACTTGTCAGCGTAGCCCGCCTGCACGATGTCTTTGGCGATCTTCCGAGCCATGTATGCTGCGGAGCGGTCCACCTTGGTAGGGTCTTTGCCACTCAATGCACCACCGCCCATGCGACCGATGCCACCGTAGGTATCGCACGCCAGTTTCCGGCCAGTCACACCACAGTCGGCATAGCTGCCACCCAGCACGAAACGACCGGTCGGATTAACCAGCTTCGTGAAGTCACCATCCAGACCGTACTCGCAGGCGGCCAGCACCATCATGGATTCGATGATATGCCGGAAGTCGCTGACCTCCACATCCGGGCTGTGCTGCACGGAGCAGAGGAAGGTGGTGATTCGGCCGGTGTCGTAATCGTAGCTGACCTGCGCCTTGGCATCTGCTCGGAACATCTTGGACGGATGGTTCTTCAGCAGCTGCAGGAACTTGGTGGCAACCATGTACGGGATTGGCATCTGCTCTGCTGTCTCGTTGGTGGCGTAGCCATACATGATGCCCTGGTCACCGGCACCGCCCTTGTCCACACCCAGTGCAATGTCCGGGGACTGCTTGTCCATCAGAATGCCGATGCGGAGCAGCTCCCTCATGTCAAAGCCCAGCTTCTCGGCGCCGATGCGGGTAAGCACATCGTGGACGATCTGGTGGTAGTTCGGCTGGTAGTCGGTCGTGACCTCGCCGGCAATAAAGAGTTGGTTCTTCTTCAGCAGACACTCGATTGCCACACGGGCGTGCCTGCCATGCTGAAGAATGTCGGTCACAATAGCATCTGCGATCTGGTCACAAATCTTGTCGGGATGACCATCACTGACCTGCTCACAGGTAATAATCTTACTCATGTTCTTTGTCCTCCGTCTTTCATGTATCACAAAGCAGGCCGCCTTTGCCCTTGCCCACAAATAGGCTCCCACAAAAGCGGCCTGCGATGTTCCATTGTGTAGTTCCAATGTGTCCTCTGAATCTGTTGCTAGTGTGTTGCTGGCGCTTTCCTCACAAAGCGAGGTGTCCAGTCCCCAAAAATATTGATTTTACGCACTTTTCAGGGGTGTTAAGATCTATATTTTTTCTTTTGTTGCTATTGTTGCTAGTAAAAAGTAAATAGTATATAAAAGAAAATAATATAAATAAAATAGGGTTTTCACTCGCAACACTCGCAACAGCACCGAAAACTCTTGATTTTCCTACGTTTTTCTGTTGCTGGGGCGTTGCCGCTGTTGCTGGTAACGTGACTCCGAAGTCGTGTGTTGCTGGTATTTTGATGGGAACTTATGAAAATCAAAAACAATAGATTTCACTATGTTTTACCAGCAACAGCCGCAACAAATCCGTCCGTACCTTGAATTTCAAGCTCATGATGTCAATGGTGCAAAGTCCTCTTTTGACTCTTCACTTGCCGTGAACGCCACATCCAGGACCATCGGAGTCGTACTGCTGGAGGCACCGTCATTCGGACGCTTTCTTGCAGTCTTGTACCGCTTTTCAATCTCCTGGTTTAGATTCTTGGCTGCCTCTGCCCGGTAGCCATTCTCTCCACACCACTCTTTGTAACGTGTGTAAACTGCACCGCGCCGAAGCTCACACCCTTCCTTTTCTTCAATGCATTCATCAAAAAACTGACCCATCTTATCTGAGAATATCTGATAGTCCGTTGTTGCCTGAACGACAGAATCCGGCATGGCAAGTCCCTGACTGCGGAACAGCTTATAGCCTTCGAGCATCCAGTTCAGAATGCCGGACATATTTTCCGGTTTAGCAAAAGTGGACTTTAGATCCTTATCCTGTTCATTTTCTTCAAAATGCCGGTCAAACGGAATGATTTTGATTCGGCCAGACTCAAACAGCGTAAGGTCTGTGATATTCGGACGATGGTTCGTGTTGATGAAAATTTTGAAGTTCGGTCGGAACTCAAAACTGTTCTCATGCAGATACCGGGCTGTGATCGTATCGTTACCGGTCAGTCGTTTGGTAAGAGCTGCATCCAGAGTGATCTTTTTCTCCGGCTCGGAGATGTTTACAAAACGAGAGCCGGCAAGCCGGGCGATTTCCTCAGACGGTCCTCCGCTCTGGCTGTTAAACTTCGCCTGCAGCATGGTCGGATCTGCATTTTTACCGTATTCACCCATAATACGCAGAATACTCTCCATTGTGGTACCCTTACCGTTTCTGGATGTCGGACCGTACAGAATAAACAAGCACTCCATGCGGGTGTCACCAGTCAACGAGTATCCGATAGCCTTCTGAAGATAGTCTGCTCTGGCCTTATCCCCCTGCATGATCTCCGTGATGAACGTCCGCCAGCGAGGGCAGTCGGCATCCGGGGCATATATCACAGGGGACACTTTTGTGAGAAAATCCTCCGGGCGGTGTTCCCGGAATTCCATCGTCCGCAGATCCAGTGTTCCATTTTTGCAGTTGAACAGATAGATATCCTGATCGTACTGCTTCATGGACAGTGGGAATACGGACTTCGCGTCTTTCAGCATCGTGTCACGGTGCTTGCGTTGCTGGAGTTTCCGGACGCGGTCGATGAACCGCTTTCTGACATCCTCTTCTGTAATCTTCAATGCAAACAGATACAGCTTATCTGCCAGATATTTCGCAAGCTCTGCCACCTTAAGGTTCTCCATATCCGGCTGCCAGACAACTCCATCATAGACAAACCAGATGCCGCGTTCACTGTTGTACCGTGCGATAGGCTTGAAAAAATCGGCAAACATGTTGCCCAAACCAATCTCATCCCTGCCGTAGCGCGGATTCGTGTGCGGAGCCATTTCTTCCAGCGACAGCGTGAGCTTGCTGATGTCCGGTGGCCGCTCCGCCTCTTTATCATCAGAGTCAAGATTTGCAAACTCCTCATCCACAATGTCCTGCGCGTTGACAGGAATGTAAACGGAAGCGCAGGTATTGACTGTGTTGCGGATAGAGATGGCACCGTAGGTTGAACCAGCCTGTTTGCGATCCCACTTCGGGCGCATCAGACCAGATGTGCGGAAGATGCGGTCCATCTGCTCCTCATCACAGCCGCACCAGAATGCCAGAATAGACAGGAACGCCATATCTGCATCCGACTGGCTGCCGTAGAGGTCTTCCCACTCACCGGCAAAGAGCTTTTTGAACTTTTCGGAGTTGCTGGCCTCGTTGGCGTGTGCGATGACAGCCTCATCATCCAGATACGAATGGTGCTGGAAATGTGTCTGCTGCACCTGCTTGTTTCGCTTCATCAGCGTATCCAGCAGCGTGGTCATCGCCGTTTCATCGTTCGGGATCTCACCTGTGCGGTAAACATCTCCCGTCACTGTGACGAAGCGGTTTGTCGCACCGGGCATATACACTTCCAGACCTTTGCTGCGGTTGTTGATGTAGTAGACCGTCTTGTCGTAAACGTAGTCCTCTGGCACATGGAAAAATCCACGCAGACCTTTGCCGGACGGCGACTTCTCTACATACGCTGTAGGAAAGATCGAAAGTACGGTATCCGCTGTGTCATTCAGCGTCCCGTCCTCACGGATACAGTGGTCGATGTCAAAAGCTCCGATACCACTGCCCACAGCAATGCCGATGCCGTCATAGCCGCCCATTGCATAAGTGACAAGCGTGGTCTTGAAATCTGCAAAGGTGCGGAGATCATTGATCCTGGCTCTATCACCATTCGCCGGGTTATACGGCATCTTGGTCTTCTGACCGTTTCGCTTTTCAAATTTCCAGACACAAAACCGGCAGGAGGTCTTCAGCTCCGCCGGGATATTTTTGATATCCACCATAGCGGTTAGACCTCCTTCCTGCTGTGTACAGCGTTTCTGCCGTAATTGGCATTGCTGCCGCGCACAGCATTTTCGTCTGTATTTTGTTTGTTTTTCTTAGTACTGTGCATATCAAACTGCCTTGCCACAGCCTGTTCAATCTCCTGCTTTTTCTCAGCAGAGATCACCCTGCAAAGGCGTCCAAACAGTGCCGACTGGTCGATCGTCGTGATCTGCTCGACCAGCAAAATGGAATCCTCCAGTCGTTCCGCTCTGAGCATCTCACAATGTGCTTCTGTCAGCACGATATGTGTTGGCAGGTCGAGCTTTTTCATCTTGCTCGTAAGCGGAATAACTGTGAAGGTCTGCGAATAACGGTTCGCAATATCGTTTGTCAGGATCAGCACCGGACGGTTCCCACTCTGCACACAGGTGCCATAATGGTCACCAAGCTCTGCAAACCAGATCTCATACTGCTTCGGAATTCTGGTCGTCGGCCAGTTGTAAGCCGGGAGGCTGTCATAAGTTGTGTGGCTGCTTTCCTGCTGCTTTTCGGTGCTGTGGTTATGCGTGGCGGCACTTTTATGCTTGGTGCAGCCACGCTTGTTGATGTACTTGTTCACATGGATCTTCCTGCCACGCGGCAGAATCCGTGCGTTGCTTTTCTTTCTCCCCATTCTGGGTTTCACCTCTTCTCTCCTGATACAAAAACAGCCGTCCGGAATCCGAATCCGTGACGGCATAACATGTAAAAAGCGGATAAAAATACCGGGCAGCTTTCGCTCCCAGCACTCTTATCCGCTCCCGGTTTTATCTTATTTTCCTAGTATAAAGTATAGCAAAAAGCCGATGTACGCATAAGAAGCAGTTTTCCTAATTAACTGCTGTTTTTCCTGAAAAAGCCCTCTTTTTCCAAATTTACTACAAATTCTTTGAAGCCCTTTCCCTTGTAATAATCTGCCCTGCTTTTTCCAAAAGAACAGCCGTTGGAATCCTTCATCGACTTCAACGGAATACGCTCAAAATAGAACTGTCTGACTGCTGCCCTCGCATCAGAATCAGACACCCGGCTCAGAGCCAGTTCCATAATACGAAGCCGTGTGCTCTGCTTATCGTATTCCCTTTTGCACTCCGTATACATCTCTTCCTTGATGCCGCGCTCCAAATCGGAGATAGCCGCTGCCTGTTCCTGTTTGATCTCGGCTAGCATTTTCTCCTTTTCTGCAATGTCTGCCTTGAGTTTTTCATAACCGCCGCAGGCATCTTTTGCTATGGCTTCATGCCGTTTATCCGGCTGAAAACTCCACTTAATCGGTCTTCCCACATTCTCCCCTCCTGTGTCTGTCATGCAAACGGATCACATCCGCAATCCCCTGCAATGCAGTTTCTTTCTCTCGCTCCACCACCCGGCGGCTTAAAGTTCTCCCATCCAAACCAGTGATCTCCGACTGCTTTCTGCCGTCCACAAAGAGCTGCTCTGCCACGATCCGCGTACACCCCCGAAGACTGCGCAGTCCAACCTCGAACAGCTCGATATCTTCACAGACCTTGTAATAGGGTTCCAGAAACTGCTCGGTGCGCTGGGTCTGCACTTCCCGGTTCATGGATGCCAGCACCTTGTCACAGTTCAGCACGGTGCGCTCCACCGGATTTGATGTACCGCTGGTCTGGACACGCTCGGATTCCTCATGTGCGCCCTGCGACAACTTGTAGATGATTTCGTCCTTAGTGTAAAACCAGGACCGGGAATCCTCGTACTGCTGCCGGAGCATATCCCGCCTGTGTACCAGCAGCCTATAGGAATCAGCCAGTTCCTTTGCCTGTTCCATATAATCCATCTCGTCTGCCATACTGCACCTCCTGTTCTGGTCTGTTTATTTTTATCACGCAATATCACCTAATGCCCGGATGTTCTCTGGAGTCAGAGCAGCACCGGCTTCCGTGAGCAGCTTCACGAGCTTTTTCATCTCGCGCTCCGCTTTCCGGCGCAGGTTTTCTGCCCTCCTCCTTCTACGCTCCATGGCTTCAACCTTCACTCTTGCCTGCACACCTGAAATGAGTGTGCAGGCATCCAGATCCGTCAGCGTGTTGTACCAGTTGGAGTGAAAGAAATCTTCCAGCCTCTTTTTCTCAAACTGCGCATCCCGGTTGTTCGGATGGTCCTCCAGACGGAACAGTACGGTTTTATAATCCTTGACAGCCTGCAGGATGATTGCATTCGCCAGATTCTCGTAGCATTCCAGATTGTCCGCTGCCATTCCCATCAGTCGTTCACCCTGCCCTTTCTTGAATCATTCTCTTTTGTGTCGTACCATGGTGCCGGCACCTTCTGTCCATCCAATCCATACTTGAACATATAGATGGAATACCATGCTGCCTCGTACATGCAGTCGATCAGCTTGCGGTTCGGCTCCGGCATCAGAGCTGCATTCCGCACAAACAGGTCAACAAAGTTTTCTTTTTCTTCCCTGTCTGTCACCAGATGGTGCTCCTTTGCATCGATCAGGATCTCAGCAAAGCGATAGCACTTTCTCTTATTCTGCTGAATCCAATCGAAACGCCAGGTAACCGCATCCAGAATCGTCTGTCTGGTATCCTCCGCCGTCAGCTTCGGTGCATCCGGGTGTTTGTCTGCTGCCACTGCTTTCACATAGCATTCCTCCGCACGGTCTTCCGCACAGAAACGCTTGTGAAACTGAAGCTCGTAGGCTTTTGCCTGACACATGAGCAATTCGATCTCATGCTCATAGGCTTCCTTCGCCAGCATATCCTGTGTAACTCGCAGGTCAGAGGTCTTACGGGCGGGTGTTTCCCCGAAGATCGCACACAGCAGGCCGGTGCCACTGTACGGACGGAACATCGCATACGGTGTGAAAAATCCATCACTGTCGCGCTTCCGCTTGCCGGTCTGCACATGCGGTGCAGTCTTGTAGTGATATCGGTCCGTGTCCATAACACTGGAGCTGCGCTTTCTCTCTGCGGCACGGTCCTTTGCATTCAGAAATTTGTAATTGCTCGTATTCTTTTCCATAATCTTCTCCTACTCCTCCAGCCGTGCTCTGACGGCAGATATCAGCTTTTCCTGTGTCATGTCCTTCTGCTCCAGCGCAGCCATGACATCCTCGTCTACTGTGTTTTTCGTGATGATGTGGTGAATGGTCACCACATGGGTCTGTCCCTGCCGCCAAAGACGTGCATTCGTCTGCTGGTACAATTCCAAAGACCAGGTCAATCCGAACCAGATCAGGATGTGTCCGCCCTGCTGGATGTTCAGGCCGTGTCCGGCCGATGCTGGATGGATCAGTGCGACCGGGATGTTCCCGGCGTTCCAATCCTTGATGTCAGTGCTGCTCTTGATGTCCCGAACTTTGATTTTCAGCTTCGACAGATGGCTGATGATACGCTCCCTGTCATGCTTAAACCAGTAAGCTACCAGCACCGGCTGTCCGTTGGCGGCTTCGATCAGGTCTTCGAGGGCTTCCAGCTTGTGGTCGTGAATGACTCTCGCCTTGCCATTCTCGTCATAGACCGCGCCATTGCTCATCTGCAACAGTTTCCCTGTCAGTGATGCAGCATTGGCAGCGTCTATGTCACCGTCTTTCAACGGAATCAAAAGATCCTGCCGGAGCATATCGTAGAGTTCCCTTTCCTGCGTGTTCATCTCAACTTCATACCTTGTAGGTACACAATCCGGCATATTGAGATAATCCAGAGCCTTCATGGAAATCGTGATGTCAGAGATCCGCTGGTAGATCATCTCCTCTGCTCCCTGTCTTGGTACATACTGGAACACGATGCCTGTTGCCGGGTTCATCGACCCAGCCTTAAAGTAGGCTTCCCGGTAGCGGCCGATAAACTTTCCAAGGCGCTCCCCGCCATCCAGAATCCCAATCTCTGCCCACAAATCCATAAGGCCGTTGGAAGAAGGTGTACCGGTCAGACCGACCCATCGTTTCACAAACGGGCGGACTTTTCGCAGAAACTTAAAACGCTGGGACTGATAGTTCTTGAACGATGACAGCTCATCGATCACAACCATGCCAAAATCCCAGCGCATTCCATTTTTCTCGTAATACTCCACCAGCCACTTGATGTTCTCCCGATTGACGATGTAGATCATCGCCGGGTGGTGGACTGCTGCGATCCGGGTCTTGACATCTCCAACGATGACGGAAATGTCCAGCCCTTTTAAGTGGTCCCACTTTTCGATTTCTGCCGGCCATGTGTCACGGGCGACACGCAACGGCGCAATAATGAGGACCTTATTGACCTCAAAGGTCTCAAGCATGAGGTCTTTGATTGCAGAAAGGGTTATGACGGTCTTTCCTTAACCCAAGCCCATATCCAGAAAAAGGGCTGCAATCGGGTGCGTTTTAATATACTCGGTGCAGTAACTCTGATAATCGTGTGGAATGAACTTCATAGCGGCATCACCTCCTCCCCGGCATCCTGTGCCTGTGTTTCCGGCTCCTCGCTTTGTGTATCTCCCTGCGGCAGCGTAACTTCCGGCATCTCCGGGATTTTCGCCCCGATCCCCTGTGGGATAGGCTCACCCGGCGTCCAGTGCAGAAGTGCGTCCACCGCAGGCCGGATCTGCTCCAAACGGTCAACACAGAACACCGGAAAGCCCAGTGTCTCCAGCTGCAGTCTGCGCTTCCGCTGAAGGATGCGCATCTGCTTTCCAGGGGCTTTCAGCTCCACAAACGCACACTTGCCGCCGATCAGTAGGACCAGGCGATCCGGCACACCGTTCATGCTCTGACTGGTAAATTTAAGGGCCTGTCCTCCGACGGCCCTCACCGCAGCTACAAACTGCTTTTCTACTTCACTTTCTCTCATCCGGCTTTGCCTCCTTTGCTCTCCAAACACCGATCCGCGGGCGTTTTCTTTTCTTGTGTTTTTTCTTGCGTTCTTCCCGGATCACATTACTGATGGCTTCATCGGCAGTCGGGTCCGGGTGGCTGTGGCTGACTTTCCTGTTCGGAGGGTTCTCCTCTTTGTGTTCTGTAATCCAGTGAATGACATTTTCCATAGCCGCCACCTCACTGATTGATCTGCTTCCACTGTTGCGGCTCCATCGTGGCGACCTGCCAGCCAATGCCCTCCAGTGTGGTGGCACGGTCGTAAGAAACAACGTCCTGCGATGCGCGGGTCACCGCATTGGACAGGCCATACAGAGAAAGGTCGCCGCCATCGATGAGGTACTTGAGGATGCCTTCCTGTTCCTCGGCATTGATGCCATAGCTCTGGGCAGTCAGCTGCACCACATCCTGTACCCTGCCGGTGATCGGCACTGCCATAGATTCCTGCAGGCGACCGACCACCTGAGAGAATCTGCTCTCATCAATAGCTGCCATCGTAGTGTCACGCAGCTTCAAGAGGAAAGCCTTGTCCTCCGCTTCCATTGTCTCATCGGAATACAGTGCAAAACTGTCCTCCACTGCTTTTGCCTGCCGGCCCACATGATGGCGGCGTTCGCCCATGTCATTGACCACCATGCCATTGGTGCAAACAAGACGATATACCAGAGGCTGAATGGACACAGCACCCAGACCAACCTCGGAGTTGGAAATCATCACACCGGCCTGGACGATATCGCCCTTGCGGACTTCCATCTCCAGACGGTGATTGACCACCTTGAGGTACAGACGGTTTTCCGTCACCTCGCAGGACATCACCTCGTACTGATCGTTTCCAGCGAACAGAGGCAGGACAGATGTGGCGATTTCCATGTTGTCGATGCGGCGATAGCGTTCCGACAGCAGCGCACGGGCCACCTGTCCGGCACCATAATCCATCGAGCGGACCATGTAAGAACTGGGCTTGTCCGCAAACCAGCTGTTCACGTTCTCGGCCAGGAGCTCCGGCTTCTGTGCCTGCATGAGATCATAGTATTTTGCCGGGATGCCCAGTGCCGATGCCACCTGACGATGGAACAGCGAGGTCGTACCAAACACCTCCTGCTGGTTGGTCGTAAGATGGTTGATCTCAAAGGTGTGTCCATCTTCCCGGAGGTGCATTCCCTGCGCCGGACTGATAAAATCCTGCTTTGCCTTGTTCTGGCGGTTCAGTTCAACCAAGACTTCCTGCAAATTTCTTCCTGTTTTCATAGCAATTTTCCTCTCTATCTCTGCGGCGCATATTTATACGCCTGTTTATGCGTCTGTGTCCTTATAACAATGACGCCGTGTTATTCTAAGTTCCAAGTGCTTACAGTTCTCGGTTGATCATCTGTTGGATGATCCGGACTGCTCCCTGCATGCGCCTGCGGTTCAGTCGGGTGTCCTGCAGGAGTGTATCCAGCGCATCCACCTCGTCCCGGATGTTGCAGAGGACCGACCGCTGATGGTCAGCAAGGCGTTCATTGTCCTGCTCCATACGGTCATATTCCTTTTCGTAGTCATCAATATCCTCTACGTTGGTATCGATGTACTCCTCGATCTCCCGGCGGAGTTCCTCGCCGGCATAGTCCTCGACTGCATCCAGCAGGTCGCGGATGCCAAAGGGTGTCAGGAGTTTTCCGTCCTTCATTTTCAATACATGCGGCATCTTGTTCACCCCTTAGTCTTTGAAATAGTAGTCGCCCTTGTAACCAGCTGCAGCCAACGGCAAGCCCTTACACCATGCCGGGTTGACCGACATCAGCTTACAGACCTCATCCACTGTGTACTGACCCTTGGGTGCCTCGATGATGACTTCATCGTGAACATGAGCCACAATGTTCAACCCCTCTGCTGAGATGCGGTCCATTGCCTCAGCCAGAATGTCACGGGCGATGGCCTGTGTCGCGTTCTCGACCAGCCGGCCGGAGTAGGTTTCCTGTCTGCTCCACTTGTGGTTCTGCCCCACGCCTTCATAGGTCAAGCTCATACGACCGAAGCGGTTCGGCTGCTGTCTCGGCTTCAGATATGCCAGCCGTCTGCCTGACGGAAGCACCATCCAGAGGGTGCCGGAATAGAACTCAAAGGCGATCTTTCCGACCTCCTGCCGCTCCCCGGTCTTATAGGCCGTCATTGCAGCTTTTTCGGTATCCCACCAGTACTGCACGATCTTCGGGTTGGCTTCCCGCCAGGAATCAATAATCTCCGGCAGTTCTCCCTCGTTCAGTCCCATCTGCAGTGCGCCCATACTGATAAGTGCGCCGGAGGAACCGCCATAGCCACAAGCCAAAGTTGCAATCTTCCCTTTCTGACGCAGGTCACCGTTGATGCCGTGCTTGACAACAGGCACATGAAACATCTGGGAAGCGGTAGCACAGTAGAGATCCTCGCCATTCTGGAACGCATCCAGCACCCACTGCTCCTCTGCCTCCCACGCAAGCACACGGGCTTCAATAGCAGAGAAATCTGCCACGATGAACTCGCATCCATCTTTCGGGATCAGCATGGTGCGGATCAGCTGCGAAAGAACGTCTGGTGTATTGCCGTAGATCCTCTCGACCATATCGAAGCCCCCCAGCTTCACAAGTGTTCTCGCTTCATCCAGCGTGGAAATGTGGTTCTGTGGGAGGTTCTGTAACTGGATATTCCGGCCAGAATAGCGTCCGGTACGGCTGGCTCCATAGAACTGGAACAGTCCTCTTGCTCTGCCGTCCGAGCAGACACAGCGTTCCGCTGCCTGGTATTTCTTCACAGAGCTTTTCGCCATCTGCAGTCGTAACTTCAGCATATCCAGTGCTTCCGCATCCACGCCGTTTTTATCCAGCTCGGTGATCATCTGGGCGACATCTTTTTTGCCCAGCGTGTCCATCGGGATGCCGCGCTCCTCCAGCCATGTCTTCAGCTGGGATACGGAATTCGGATTTTCCAGCCCGGTCAGCTTGTAGGCTTTTTTGCTCATGGCATCTGAGAGCATCAGGTCACAGGTGATTGCTTCCTGTACCAGTTCCGTGTCGATCCGCACGCCACGGTCATTGATGCGCTCATTGGTGCGGTAGTGCTGCCATTCCAGTTCCGGCATCGGAAACTTCTTCAGCCGTTTGTAGATGTCCACCTCGGTGTTGACATCCTGAATGCAGTAATACTTAAACTTCGCCCAGTCCGCCGGGTAATGCTCCGGGAGATTCCGGGTGCGCATCCCATTTGACTTGGTCGGCTTGCACGGTACAGAAAACAGCTTGATGAGCCTCTCACCTTCTTTGTCTTTCTGCTGGCTGGTCTTCAGTACCGTACCGACATCCTTCAGTGCCAGCGGCAAAGTCAGCGATGCCGCCATGACCATCGTGCAGATCCAGCTATCCGGCGAAAGAAAATCTCCCGGTTTCAGATACTGTCCGGGACAGTACCGGTTCAGATGAACAGAGAAACAGACACGTTCAAAGGCAGCATTGTGTGCGATCAGCCGCACACTTCCGGACTTAAATGCCTCCAGCAGTTCCATTGGAATGGTTTCTCCTGATGCAAGGTCAGCGCACTTGGTTTCACCAAAGCCGGCTCCCTCATCGGTTGCCCAGGCAATCAGCAGGATCTCAAAGCTGGGGTCCGTAGCATAGCGGTACAGACCACATTTTCCGATGTCCACCTCGCTGTAAGTCTCAATATCGACCAATATTTCTTTCAAAAATCTCACCCCTTCGTTTGAATCAATCCGTCATGTGAATCAATTTTTCATGTAAAAACCGGGAGATGTTCTGACACATCCCCCGGCCTGCTTACTTAGCTGTGTACAAATTGTCCGTGCTTAACGCAGGTAATCCGGCAGTTCCTCCCCGGCATCTCCGCCCAGAACATCCTCGTCATCCTCCAGAGCGTCAAAGTCAGCGTCTGCAGAAGCCTTACCGGACAGACGGTCGCCGTCCTTGACGAATTGAATGTTCCCCAAGCCTACCGCCACGCCACGGTTACCGTTGGCATTGAACGGGTAGAAGTTGACGCTGACATTGCAGAAACAGCCGGAGTAGACCATCATCGGGTCAACCACAGGCTGGACGTGACGGTCAACGACCTGCGGTGCATCCTTGCTGGTGGCATTCAGGAAGAAGTGCTCCTGATAGTTCTCGTCATCCGGGCGGTCAATGTCGCCATCGCGCAACGGAAGTTTCAGGTTCGGCGGGAGCTTACCGCCCCACTTGCGGACCTTTCCATCTTCTTTCGCCGCTTCGACCGCCTTGTGGATCGCCAGCAGGGTCTTCTTATCGTCCTTCGGGATCAGACAGGAAACGGAATACTTCGCCTCGCTTCCATTGATGCTCTTCGGCTCGAAGATGTTGGCAAAAGAGATACGGCACGGGATAACGAGCTTCGTTGCACTGATAATTTTCTTAGCCATAATAAAAATCCTCCAAATTCTTTTGTGATGCCGCGCCTCTTATCTGACTGCGGCATCCTGTTGTGTAATGCGGTTTTCTATGTCCAGCCTCAGTCAAGGGGCGTGAACTCATCCTCGGCAGTCTCCAGATCGACTGCCTCTCTGGGATCGGAGTTTGGTACAAGCGCCAGCTTACCGGGTGGCTTGACCACATACTCTCCCAGAATCTCTTTGAACTTTTTCTTTCCCATGAGCTTTTCAAACTCAGTAAGGGAGATCAGCTCGGTCTTATAGATGTCGGTGTATCCGGCTTTTTCTGCTGCGGCCACCACTGACTTTGTGTCAAGGAACTGCCGCTTGCTCCTGCCCTCGACCACCTTATAGCCATCCCACGCAACGCCGTGGTTGATGGCTTCGGAACTGACATAGGCAAAAATCGCTTCGATCCAAGACTCGATACGGTTCAGGGTCGGAAGCATCTTTTCGATGTCCGTCTTGGAAAGGAGTGCCGGGGACTTGAAGGTCGGTGCGGAGGTGTCCGGATTGTAAGCTGCTGTGGCATCGGTCTCCTCCGCCTCATCGGTAAGAACACCTTCGTCCAGATCCAGAAATTCTTCCTTCACCAGTGCCAGAGCTTCTTCGGCACAGGCTTTGCAGGAAGTCCTCGCCCTGCAGAACCGGCACCAGTCACCGGGAACCTGCTCACCTTTTCCTTCAAAGGCCAGCTTCGCCCTCGGTCTGACATAGGTCTCCGCCCAGTCCAGCAGTTCCTCCACACTGCATTCATACGTTGAGATATTTTCCAGTCGCGGCTGGATAATGGTCATGGACACCTGCTTGATGTTGTACAGGTATCCGTAGGCGTGATAAGCGCCCAAGGCGTACAGCATCATCTGCGGATTGTGGTCACAGCTGACGAATACGCCTTTGCCGTTCTTGTAATCCATGACATACAGTGTCCCGTCTGCGATGATCACGCAGTCGCCGGTACCGAATCCAGATGGAACCAGATAGCTGTAATCGAGCCGCTCCTCCACCATGACCAGTGGATGCGGGCAGGTTTCCTTGATGCGCTCCACCGTTGAAATGATGAACTCTGCGTAAATGTCAGTGTTCGCTTCCATCTCCTCGTTCTCGTACTCGGAGGTCGGACGCTGCACTCTCTCATGCAGGTACTTGCGGAGTTTATACTCACCCAAGGCATGGGCGGCTGTTCCTTCCTCGGCATACACCGAGGATTCATTTGGAAAGTTCTGCTCCAGCCTTGCCGATGGCGTACAGTTCAGCCACCGTTTCGAGCTGGAAGCAGACAGGATTGCGTGTACTTCTGGCATAATGACCTCCCTTAAATCTGGGAGACATCAGCCAGAAACGCTTCGTACTTTTCCGAAGGAAGGTCAGAGAGCTGACCGACACCATAGGTCTTCAGAAGCTGGCCGATCTTCTCGTTGTTGTCGCGCTTCTTTTTGATCTTCGCCACAATGACCGCTGTGATATCATCCTTGGTGATCGTCACCGCAGACGGTGTCTTAACGGCAGCAGGCGTTTCCTGCTTACATGGCTGAGCCTTATCCGACTGCTTGGTCTTATCAGGCGGCTCGTCCTTCCGGCAGGTATCTTTCACCTGACCGGTATCCTCGCCCCACGGCAGGGCATCTGCATCATCCGCCGGGAAGTTTTCTTCTGTGGTATCCTCTGCTTTCCCGGCACTGTTCTCGGCATCCGTCTGTGTGTCTGCGGCGGCATCACTGTCGCTGTCAGTAACAGGCTCTTCCAGCTTATCCGAAGCCTCCTCGACCTTTCGGGTTGTCTTGATCGGCTTCTTACGAGGATGAGGTATTGCGACACCTTTCTTCTCAGACACAGCAGGAGCTTCCTGACTCACGGCTGGAAAGATACGCTTATCCTCCTGGACAGCATCTGCGCCCAGAAGTTCAAGCTGGTCAGACACGCCTTCAAACATCTGGGCGAGTCCTTCAAAGACCTCGGTCAGCCCATCCACGACCTTCTTTGGAGCATTCAAAACATTCATCTCATCCATCATGCCTTGTCCTCCTCATCCATGTTCTCGCCCCAAATGGAATCGAGGTACTCCTCCTGGGCGACCAGCACTGCCAGAATGACCTTCTCGCACAGACCGGTCTTTGCCTTGATGAGACCGATCATCGCATCCACATCAATGTCCTCCGGCTCGTCCTCATCAGGCTCATCCGTTTCATCGGAGTCACCCTCGAAGTTGTTGTAGGAAGTCATGCGTTCATCCATGTGGATATGCAGGTTGTCGATGTGGATGTTGATCGGCACGGTCTTGACCTGTCCGCCCTGCGGCACCGCTTCCGACTTCTCAGTTTCCGGCTGAACCGCCTCCTGCGCATCTTCCGCAGCCTTAACATTCTCCTGCATCTTGTCCACTACATCCTTGAGAGGAATGTGGACAGCCTTGCCTTCCTTGAGCATTTCCACGATGATCTCCTCCAGAGTGCCGTTCTTCTTTTCGTTAGCCATTGTTTTCCTCACTTTCTGCAGCTTCCTGCTGCCCATTGCTGTTTTCAGCTTTCCTATCATCCAGCGGAACATGGTACTGTTCCGAGATGCTCTTTAAGAGCAGTTCGATCACTCTCCCCGGCTCCGGCAGATTGCGTACCGGCTTGTTCAGCTCATGCGCTGTCTCGATCTCTGTCGCCATCCCCTCGGATATCGTATTACCGAACACCCAGAGCTCGTCCGCATCCTCCAGCCAGCGCATTCCCAGCTTCATGCCGGTGTTACGCTCCTGTGCATCCTCATCCTTTAAAAACTGGGTGAAGTACAGATGTGGAGCCATTGGGAGAAGCCCCAGTGTGGTGAGAATCCTGCAGGCGGTCTTGGCGCGGTTGATATTCGTCATCAGCTCATCTTTCCTGCATTCCTCTGTTTTTGAGGTCGGTCGGTATGGCGAGCAGACGAAAATTTTCTTCGGTGCTGTTGCAGCCTCTTTGTTTACTGTATCCGCACCCACTGCCGCGGCATCCGGTTCGGTGACCGGATCTCCCTCACCGGGTGGACGTTCGATTGAATCTTTGGTCTGCTGGATGACCTTATCGCTTACTGCTTTCATAGGTTCTTACCTCCTTGATGTATTGAGGATTTTGTATCCTTACATAAAGCACACCGTTTGGAGCTGTTTGGGAGGTACTTTCCTTAAAAATTTTTTCTGATTTTTTTCAGAGCACCTTCCAGGCAGTTTCCAACGGAGCGGCGGCCGATACCAATTTCCTCTGCGATCTCCTGCTGGGTCATACCTTTATAGAAGTAGAGCTGCACCACTTCCATCTGACGCTCGGTCAGCTTGCTCATGGCAGCATACAGACGGCGAAGTTCCCTGTCTGCCAGCATCTCGGCATTGTCTTCATCCAAAAAATCCACCATAATAGAAGCGGACCAGTCAGAGCCATCGCACTCCAGCGGCACCTGCTCAAACTTTGCAGCAGTCTTACTGAGGTTGTGTTCCATACGCTTCTCACCTTCCATCAGAAGGCGCAGGCTCCACTCGGCTTCCTCGAATGTCTCTGCCGGCACGATCTGGTGTGTGCCATCGGTGAAATCGTAGCGGTAATCGCCGCAGCGTTCCACGGCCATGACAGTGTGGGCACTGTCCACCTCATAGACTGCATAGCCGTTTTCATAGGCCGTCAGCTTTGCACCATTCACGCTCGTGCGGGCTACTGCCACCGGGTTCATCTCCATGAGAGTCTTGAAAGTCGGGAGCTTCTTCTCCACTACAGTGTCGATCATTCCTTTCAGCTCACGCAGAGTGATGTGTGCATTCAGAGCCACCTGCTCTGCAGCCTGTGCCGCGCTTGCTGCCATCTGGCTGACTGCCACCTGCGGCTGATGGATTTCCATTACACCTACTCCACCGTTGATTGCTACTGCTCCAGTCATCATGTTCATCATTGTTTTGTCCTTTCCCCCGGACTTCTGGGAGGGAAGGATACTGAAAGCTCTGGCTTTGAAGAACACACATGGCAGATTCGCGGCATACTCATGAAACGGACAGACTCTGCGGTCAAAAGGCGCAAAAAGCCCGATTCTAAAGAAGGTTAGAATGATCCCATGTTCAGTCCTCCAGCTCCAGCAAATAACTCTGCTGTGCTGTCAGATCACTTATGGTATCCTTCGCCTGCTCTAGAATCGGGCTTACGATATTTTTTTATTTGTCCGAGGTACTGCCGACAGGTACTTTCGTTTTGACTCTGTGGGCTTGTCCCTTGAACTGTTTATAGTCTACCAGTTGGAAAGGCTCTTGCAGATGGCAGATAAGCCACACTTCTGTGGCGAATTCGCCACATTTTCATATCGACTCTGTGAAAGCCCTATATCGGCAGTAAAAAAGGCAAAAAAAATACCGCACAGACACTTTTGATCTGTACGGTACTCCAACAGCCATAGCCACATTACTTTCTTGGAATAAGAACGCATCAATAGTTTCTTTTACCATTTCTTGATGCCTGGAGCTCAACTTCTCATATTTTTCTTGAATTGAAGCCGCTGTGTTTTCTGGCTCTTCTTCGTCCATCAGTGCGTCCATTGAAACGCCAAGGGCTTTTGCAAATTTACGCAGCAGTGTGCTGCTCATTATACCTTTCGCTCCATTCTCATACTTGGAGATGTCAGCTCGGTCAATATCCACCGCATTGCTCAAATCTGCCTGCGACCATCCCAGCCGCAATCGGTACTTTCTTATATTCTGACCCAATATATATTCTTCGCTGTGAATATCGACCATGCTGCTCACCTCCTTCCTCTTTCGTACTTTTACTTGATTATATCCGACCTAGGTTTCTTTCCGGTCTAATTCATTTTTTCAGATAACTTTTTTAATTACTCCGGATTGGCAACCTCCATTTCCTTTGTACTTATCCAAATATGGTACCCTTCCGCTTTCTGTCCATAAACGACAAAAAGACCGGAGCAAATAAAGATTCAAGTGCATCGAATGCTACAATACTTGTTTCTTTATTTACTCCGGTCTACAGATTCTTTTATCTATATGTACCGGCATGTACCAGATTGATAGTTACTTTTCAACCTCAAACAAGCGCACTTCGACCCAACTAATTAGTAAAAATTAATCCCTACTATAATATTAATAGATTTTCCTGCGGCACTATGCCGCCAATTCAACAGTAAATAAACAATTAATTTTACTAAATATATGTAATCTTTGTACGCCGTTCGCTCACCCAATTATCTGATGAGTGATGTGGCATCAATCAACTATCTTTCTGAGTACACCTCCTATATGACTACGATTTCGATATATTTATACAATCAAATTTTCCCACAATTTGTGGTAACTTTGATTATATCAGATATAATTCCGTCCGTAAATAGGCTCTTGAAAATTTTGTCATATGGTTCAGAAACAAGTCGTTTTTTTGTGCATACTGTATATGTTCTATTTATCATCAGAATCTCCTTGGAAATTCACCCTTTCTCCCACTAAGCTGGATTTCCACTACTAAGTAATAACCCAGTATTTCATATTTTTTAGACGTCTGCGTGATGTAAAGATGCTCTCGGCATCGCTTTTGTAAACCAAGACAACAAAAAAGCCGAGGCAGACCCAAGACAACCTAAACTAAGGTCATCTAAAGTCTACCTCGGCTTACCACGCACACTACACTTTCCAGCATATCCGGGCAGCACCTGCAGGCAGGTGTAAATTCAATCAGGCTGGCTCACACGTCCTGCGGTGAGTCAAGCGGTTACAGGGAGCAGTCACATCCTGAGATGTTCCTTTTTGTCTTCAAAGGTCATGTACGGACCAGAATAGCATTGCTCATTAAAATCATCCAGGTACTCATAACCCTGCAATTGCCCGTTCTTCACATAGGCAACAGCCTTACGGCCATTTACAACTGCACGGGTTGCAAGGAGCACCCGCTTTCCTTGCGACGTATAAATTCCACATTTTGAAATCAATATTCTCATCTCCCATCTTGTACCTTAAACACTGACTTTTCTGTTCCATCGATTCGCGGAATGCAAAATTCATCTTTCACACATCGGTTCACTGGGTCAATTAAAATATAGGAAAAATAATCTCTTATTTTGCAACCAGCATAATACTCTCTCGCCTGTTCAATCATAGCTACATGGTTTACTACCACTGAAATCTTAATACCATGCTCACGAGGGCTATCCATATATGCCATCGCAAACAGCTGGTTCATCTTGCCAATTGTACCTCTGCCGATTCCTGCCGTATAAGACTTGCACTCAAACAGCCATGTATCAATGCCTTCTTCCAAAAGAGCATTTGTCCGAATTGCAAAATCAGCTATATATTGTTTGGTTCTTGGCCAGATCATGTTTTCGTAGGAAACCAGTTCTACAAAATAGCCGTTCATAAGGAGTGCGTTCTGCAGCGTTTCCCTGTAATCTTGCTCTAACTTATATCCTGTAAGCGTTTTCGCTGCATTCCGTAAGAACATATTTGATGAATTTGGATCTGGCTCAATATTCTGCTCTTCAGAAATATCTGCCAAGCCAAAAACAATCTGAGATGGAGATACAACCGCTCCTTCTGTTCCAGCAGGAACAAGTTTTACCATTCCGTTAGCTGCCAACAGTTTCTCCAGTGTGACCCCACTGTTCGGATCTGCAGCCTTTGATATCGCCACCAACACCTCGTCAGAACAAGCCGTTGTATTCTTCATATTGATAATACGGGAGATCGTCGATGTGTTTACCCCGCACTCATTCGCAAAGTCATTCATCGACCTTTCTCCCTTTGCATTCAGAACCAACTGACTCAGCACTTCCAGGTCAGCCTTTCCCGTTCTAATGTAATCAGGAAAAAGATTCGTTATCTTCTTTCTTCCCATCGGTGTCACACCTCCTCTGTTTATATAGTAGCACTATGTTGCATACTTGTCAATATTACGCAATGATTTTATTATATTGCTTTTGTTGCGTTTCTTAACTCGAAGTTGCGTTTTTGCTAAGTCTATGTTACAGCCACAGCTACAGTTACAGTCTCTACCATAATAAAAAGGAACAGAAGTTCATTTCCCTATTGACTTCTACAACTTCTTATTGTATTATAGGAACAGAAGTTCACGAACTGTTGTTCTTAGTATATAGGAACAGTTGTTCCTTGTCAAGTAGGCTTTACAAAAAAATTGCTGCTTCTCACCGGCAACTTTCCCTTCCGGCAAAAAGCAGCAAAATATCCCACATGGAGGCATGACATGAAAAAAGACACGAACTTACTAGACACACAGGATGTCCGGGCTGAAGCAGCCACTGCGCTTACACCGAATGCGACCAATGGTGAAAAGATCAAAGCTCTGCGAACCGCACAAGGTATGAGCATGGCCGAACTCCCCAGACGAGCATCCATGTCTGATCGTGCCATCCGCTATATCGAAGCCGGCGAGCGCGAACCAAGCGTGGACGCAATCCAGAAGATTGCCGCTGCTCTTGGTGTCACGACCGACTACTTTATGGATGATGCCACCTTCCAGAAGGAACTCAGCGATGACCAATTCTACGCTGATGTCCGTAAGAAGTATGGCTCCCGCGGTGTAGCGCAGGCAAAGAAAATAAAAAAACAGACCTCTGCCCTTTTTGCAGGCGGCGAGCTGTCCGAAGAAGATCAGGCTAATTTCATTAAGGAAATGGAAGCCCTCTTCCTTGACGCAAAAGAAGAGGCAAAAAAGTTTACTCCTAAAAAATATCTGTAATCGACTTACAGAGGAAAGGAGTCGCTGTTGGACAACTTTGCTATTACTGCCGCCGACGCTGTAAGCCGCCGATACAAGAGCAATGACCCGGAAGCTATCATTGCACAGCGCGCCATTAAAATTAAAGACATCCGGTTCTGCGAAGAGCTCCTTGGATTTTACACGGTTCTTCTAAATTGTGAATACATCGGCATCAATCCAAACTGCTCAAAGCAACAACGCAGATCTGCACTGGCTCACGAACTTGGGCACGCTATCTTTGACCGGAAACATGCGGCATCCGGTCAGGCTTTCCAGGATACATATTTTTATAGTCTCAGCAACGCAAAAGCAGAGCGCAGAGCGAACACATTTGCTGCTGAACTGCTATTGTCAGACGATGATGTGCTGAAACCAATCGGCTTCTATGAATTTAACGCCGACAGACTTCAGATGGAGGCTTCTCTGCCAGCCCACTGCTCCAGCACATACCGTGCCTTGAAATACCACGAGCTTCTGCAGGATTTTCAATATACGCATACGGGATTCGCCACCCTTGAGGAAATCGCACAGATGGCTGGAATCGAAAAACACTTTGTAGATTTTAAACTGAACATTCTTATTGCAAAAGGATACCAGCTCCCGGCTGTGCCGGAGCTTCAGAGCGACTTTCTGAAGGATTCCATGAAAAATTGCTCCAAGTACTATGATTAAACATGGAGGTGACTGCTTATGACAAAAGAACGAGTCTATGTAAAGGTATCCTCCGACTTTGATTCTACAGGCTATATGCAGCCGACATCGATCACCTGGTCGGATGGACGTACCTTCCCAATCGAAACAGTGCGCGACTTCCGCCCTGCAGGAACCGCAGATAACGGTTATTCCGGTGACTGCTTTACCGTGCTCATCCAGGGGCAGGAAAAGCACCTGTTCTTTGAGCACCTCGATCCACGCTTCAATGGTCGGTTAGGCCGGTGGTTTGTGGAAAGGACTGGAAAATAACAGCAAAATAACACGAGCACATAGAGAGGAGGAAACTACACGATGCAACGCACATATCTTGCAATAGATCTTAAAAGCTATTACGCTTCCGCAGAATGCACCGCTCGGCACCTCGACCCTCTTACCACAAATCTGGTCGTGGCGGATTCCTCCCGCACTGAGAAAACTATCTGTCTCGCTGTGTCTCCTTCCCTGAAAGCCTACGGCATTCCGGGGCGCGCCAGACTGTTTGAAGTCGTGCAAAAGGTCAAAGAGGTCAACGCGAATCGGTTAAGGGAAGCGGTACGATTAAGAAAGGCTGTGTATAAGGACGGTAACCCATCCTTCTCCTCTGCCTCCTATGATTCCTTATCCCTTGCCGCTGACCCGTCACTCGAACTCTCTTACCTTGTTGCACCGCCCCGAATGGCATATTATGAAAAGGTGTCGCGGCAGATCTACGGCATCTATCTGAAATACATCGCACCAGAGGATATCGTGGTCTATTCCATCGATGAGGTGTTCATCGATGCCACCTCGTACCTCTCCCACTATCATATGACAGCACACGACCTTGCCATGACAATGATCCGGGAAGTGCTGTATACGACTGGCATCACAGCAACCGCTGGAATTGGGACAAACCTTTATCTCGCAAAGTTGGCAATGGACATCACCGCAAAACACGCCGCCCCGAATAAGGACGGTGTCCGCATCGCAGAGCTGGATGAGAAATCTTTCCGTTATCTTCTCTGGGATCAAAAGCCGCTCACAGACTTCTAGATGACTGGTCCCGGCACCGTCAAGCGACTAGAAAAGCACGGCATCCATACGATGGGCGAGCTGGCCTATTTCAGCACCGTCAATCAGGATATCTTATATAAGGAATTCGGTGTTGATGCAGAACTCCTGATCGACCATGCTTGGGGGCTGGAACCCTGCGGCATGAAAGAAATCAAGGCATACAAACCCAGCAGCAACAGCATCTCCGAGGGACAGGTGCTCTCCTGCCCTTACCCATATGACAAAGCCAGAATCATTGTCGTGGAGATGGCAGACAGCCTGGTACTCCAGCTGACAGATAAAGGACTGGTAACGGATAGTTTGACACTGGATGTGGGCTATGACCGGGAAAACTGTGACAGCGGAAAGTATAGAGGTCCGGTACACATCGATCACTACGGCCGCACTGTTCCGAAGGGTGCACATGGAACCGTAAAACTAGATAATCCGACCAACCTTGGAAGCATCCTGATCTCAGCCACGACTGAGCTGTTCGAGAGCATAGCTGATAAAACACTGACGGTAAGAAGAATCACAATCGCAGCCAACCGTGTGGTTAAAGACGAAGGCTTCTTCCAAGTCGATCTGTTCACGGACACCACTAAGCTGGAAAAAGAGAAAAAGCTGCAAAATGCGATGCTGGGTCTCAAGAAGAAGTTCGGCAAGAACGCCATATTAAAAGGAACCAACTATCTGGACGGTGCAACGATGCGGGAAAGAAATCAACAGATAGGCGGCCACAAGGCTAAGTAAGGAGGGAGAACATGGACTACAAGAACACGCCAGAAGGCAAAGCCGTCCAAAATAAGTATGGCAAGATACTCCATGCCTCCCGTCCGGAGCCGCCACATAATCATCCCCGTATGCCGATGTCAAATCGAGCTAAAATCTTCTCTCCGTTTGCCGCCTTACGAGGCTATGAGGATGAGATTGCTTCTGAAGGCAGAAACCACCTCAAAGGAAATAGAATCGAGATGTCTGAAGAAGGCAAGGAAGTTCTAAATCAAAAGATCAGCCAGCTTTGGAAAGGTCAAGAGATCACAATAAAATATTTCACGGACGGCTACTATGAGAATGTAGCCGGAGTGCTGGATGCTGTGGATACGATAAACAAAGAACTGCGAATTTACACAGGTTTTATAAATGATCCCGGCAAAGAACTGCCGACTATTATTGCTTTTGAGGATATATTAGAGATTGGGGTGAATATGACTTGAATTACTATTTTTGCAACGCCTGCCGCTACTGCTTCTTTGCTGAGAAGCTGCCAGACCGCTGCCCAGACTGCGGAGCACAAATATATAAGGAGAAGCCAGCGGTTCACTTGGCGAGTAATGACGAAATAAAGGAACTGCTCAGAATACGGGCGGAAGATAAGGAGGACACACAAAATGAAAGCACATAAATATTGGTCACTCGGAGCACTTGCCTGCATGGCAGGATGCTTCTACACAGGCTGCAAGAACCTGATGCAGGCTCACAAGTATTTCGCTTGCGGCTCTCTGGTCTGCATGGGCATGGCAATCTACTCTGGTCATAAAATTGCGCCGAAGAAGAAAAAAGCTGAAAAGCCTGAAAAATAAGAACACACGCCCTCGCCGTAACAAGCGAGGGCTTTTTGAACTCCAGGAGTTCATTTTATTTCCGCTATAAACTATATGTTACATGCCGTAAACTTCCACCATAAGCCGCATCCCGACTTTCAGACCTTCCTCAAAAGCAGTCTTCTCCCATGCACAACACACCGTCCCCTGCCGGTCCATGATCTTTTCCCAGAGCGGAATCTTATCTCCGACATAGTCATCTACCAGCCTATCCATACCATCTAGCCCTCGCAGCCACTCTTCCAGTTCCTTTTCCTTGGCCTTCGCTGCCCTCCCAGCAACTGGGTTTTTCTCTGTATAATGCTCGTAGATCAGATCCAGCAGATTCTCCACTGGCGGATAATACTCCGGCTCTGTTTTCTTCAAATACTCCTCCAGCATTTCCTTCAATTTTTCTATAATGCTACCGTCCTTCCCAACTGAGATTCACATCCTCAGTTACGGCACATATTACCGTAGACTTTTGCACATAGCAACCTATTTTTTGCGGTTTTGGGGATGCTTCATCTTCTCCTTCACTTCATCCGGCACATTGATCAATCCGAACCGATAAAACATCCCATAGATGTAGGTCACGCCTCGGATATCTCCCAGAGCTTTCGGGCGGTCTACCACTTCTTCTTTTATATTTCCCAGCGCCAGCAGCACTGAACTCCACGCCAGACTTTTACTCTTTTCCCGTCTGTCGATCCACAGCTCCTTCGTGTACTCGCCGTTCCTGCCTTTTTTAAGTTCGTAAGAGAATGGCAACCCAGAGTAGGTTTTGAATTTCACACCGGCATAAGCCACAACCACACCCCAGAAGTTTTCTTCTGTCGGATCAGCCCTCCACCGCTTCATCGCTCTGTATCTCCGCTGCCGTTCTGCTCCAACACTGATCTTTTCCTTTTCTGCTGTACTTGGAAAGTACACCCCTTTTTTATATGGCAGGTACGAGGTGACGGAGGCTTTGGAAAGCTGAAGGGTAGAGGATGTTGAGATGATGGAGGTTTTGTAGTCTTGTGTTTCACGGTATTCTTCAAAAGTGTTTTTTACTTTCTCCGCCACTTCTGATTCATACACACCAGCTGTGATGAGCAGCTTTCGTACTTTGATAGGATTTAGGTTCAGAGCATCGCCGATGGCCTGCAAGGACATCTCAGAATCATAAAGTGCCACAGCACTTTCCATCTGCTCTTTCAGATTCTTTCCGGCATCGTAGTCTGGCTTCAACTTCTTCCGACCGCCACCAGGCTTCCGGGGCTTATACGCTCTTTTCTCTCCCATAATTACTCATGCAGCTCCAGCGGCAGTCCATCCGGGTCATGGAAGAAAGTCATCTTCTTGCCGGTGTAATCATCCACGCGGATTGGCTCACATTCAATCCCTACCTCCGCCAGCTCATTCACCGTCTGCTCCACGCTATCCACGCAGAACGCAAGATGGCGTAGCCCACAGGCTTTCGGGCGGTTCACACGCTTCGGAGGATTTTCCTCAGCGAAAATCTCCAGTTCCGTGTGTTCATTAACACGAAGATCCAGCTTCCAGTCCTTACGCTCCGGGCGATAGTTTTCCCTAATAACAGAGAAGCCCAATTTGTTTACATAAAAATCCTTGGCAGCTTCGTAATCAGACACGATGATTGCAATGTGATGTATTTTGGATAAGTTCATTTTTCTTCACTCCGTTTCTTTTATTTTGCCCTTCTTTTATTTTCGTTATAAACTATATATCAACCTTCAAATAATACCGTGTGAACTCCTGGAGTTCAGTTTGTCCACACGGCACTTATTTTCTCTTGGATTCTTGTTTTATTTCAGCTTCTCAAGAATCTCATCGGCACTCATACCGCTGGCTAATAATCTCTTAACCACATTCTCGGCTTCAGCCTTCTTAGCTTCTTCAGCGACCTTAGCATCTGCCTTTGCCTTCTTCGCTTCCAGGGATGCCACTTCTTTTTCGGTCTTCTTCAGAGCAGTCTTCTTCTCTTTCAGGTCAGCCTTTAAACTGTCAATGTTGGCAGTGATGGATGCAATCTCAGTATTCAAGGATGCAATAGTCTCCTGCTTCTCTGCAATCTGGGATGCGTAGTCTTTGGTGATATTGGTTTTGGGACGGTTTTTGCTGCCTTTCGT
>OGGW01000739.1_pt1 | contig 29874 bp, 35 predicted proteins | sample 1571291 | NCBI WGS metagenome assembly OGGW01 (sample SAMEA2582028, study PRJEB24529) | metagenome | biome: Human gut stool | place: China | collected 2011 | reverse complement strand
TTTGTAACAAATCAATCAAAATGGAATAAAATCATGCTACCATCTATTTCAATCAACAATACCAGCGCAGCTTACCCAGAATCCATCAATGAAAATAACAATGATGAAGTTAATGGATTAGTACAAGAGTTCAAAAACCTTTTTAATGGTAAGGAAGGAATAAGCACCTGTATTAAACATCTACTTGAGCTTATAAAAAACGCCATACGAGTAAACGACGATCCTTATAGATTTAATATTAATAATTCCTCAGTTACTTATATTGATATTGACTCCAATGATACAGACCATATTACTATTGGTATCGACAACCAAGAACCAATAGAATTACCTGCGAACTATAAAGACAAAGAACTCGTCCGTACTATCATTAATGACAACATAGTTGAGAAGACTCATGATATCAATAACAAGGAAATGATCTTCAGCGCATTAAAAGAAATATATGATGGAGATCCTGGTTTTATCTTCGATAAGATATCACACAAACTCAGACATACGGTAACGGAATTTGATGAGAGCGGGAAAAGCGAACCAACGGACTTATTTACCTGGTACGGTAAAGATAAAAAAGGCGACTCTCTCGCTATTGTAATTAAAAATAAAAACGGAAATGATTACTTATCTCTCGGTTACTACGATCAGGACGACTACCACATTCAAAGAGGAATTCGTATTAATGGTGATAGTCTCACCCAATATTGTAGTGAAAACGCCAGGAGTGCTTCAGCGTGGTTTGAAAGCAGTAAAGCTATCATGGCAGAATCATTTGCAACAGGTTCCGATCATCAGGTTATAAACGAGCTCAACGGGGAAAGACTGAGAGAACCTAACGAAGTTTTTAAACGTTTAGGTCGAGCAATAAGATATAATTTTCAAGTGGACGATGCAAAATTTAGACGCGATAATGTAAAAGAAATAATTTCTAATTTATTCGCTAACAAAGTTGACGTTGACCATCCTGAAAATAAATACAAAGACTTTAAGGATCTCGAAGATAACGTTGAAAAAAGACTTCAAAATCGCCAGGCGAAATATCAAAATGAAATTAATCAACTATCTGCGCCAGGTGTTAATTTTGATGATATTTAAAATTATTTTTCCAGTTTTTTGATTTTTCAACGCCTGAATATCGGAAATAGTCAGTGACGAACATCAGTATTTTTACATCATTACGTCCGGGTCATTGTCGGTTTATCTCCTTTTACTTGTGGTAATTGAGGGATAACAACAAAAAAGGTGAGTTTTGCGACTCACCTTTTTTATTTGTTTCTTATTCAGAATCAATATCTTTTAAATCATCCTGAATCGCTTGTGCGTTCGGATTTTCCTGCGGTTTGAGTTCGCCGCCATTAGCGATGAAATCATGACGCTGGAAGTACGCTTCGCGCACCATAATATAAGGATCGGACGACTGACGCAGCAGACCATCGGAATCCAACAACTGCGCACGAGTTTCTATCCCTTCAAGCGTCCATTTACCCACAGACATCGGCCAGGTCAGCCAGGAAAGAACCGGGTAAAGACCATCCGCCATATCACCACCGTCATCACGCAGCGTGAAGCTACCGTAGAACGGTAACTGAACGTAAGGCCCATAACCCACGCCATAATGACCAAGCGTACTACCGAAGCGGTGAGGTTCAGTCCGTTGCAGTTTCGGGTTCGCCATCCCTGCAACATCAATAAAACCGCCCATCCCCAAAATGGTGTTCAGGAAAAAGCGGGTAAAGTGGACCATCCCCTGATAAGGGTCGCCCTGCAAGAAGTAGTTAACCATCACCGCAGGTTCTTCAAGGTTGCCAGTAAAGTTGCTCAAACCGTTACGCGCCGGTTGCGGAACATAATCACGCCAGGCGACAGCGACCGGTCGAACAATATACGGGTCTAATACATTGAAGTTGAAGTTGTACATGGTGCGGTTGAACCCTTCTAACGGGTCAGAACGCCCTTGCTGATCTGTACCGGAACTCGCACACCCCACCAGAAGCGTAGTTCCCAGAGCAAGCGCCGACAGGCGAAGCTTCATAAATGTCTCCCTGTTTTTTTATGGCTTATGCAGTTTGCCATCCATGACGGAACGATACCGTATCCGCCTGTTTAGGTGTGGGCGATTGTAACAGCACGTCAACTGATGTCCAGACGCCCTGATTTGCTGATTTGATCATAGCCTGGTAATCGCCGCCCTGTAGGCTACTTGATTCTATAGAAACAGAAAAAGGCAAACGCAGCCTTTTCTACATTTTCAGAGTAACTCCCGTCAGTTGCGAGCAAAAAAGCCGCTACGCTTTAGCTATACGTGCTAATTCAAGAGAAGAGACCATGGACAACGACAAAATTGATCAACACAGCGACGAAATTGAAGTTGAGAGCGAAGAAAAAGAGCGCGGCAAAAAAATAGAAATAGATGAAGACCGACTCCCCTCCCGGGCGATGGCAATTCATGAGCATATCCGCCAGGATGGTGAAAAAGAGCTGGAACGCGACGCAATGGCGCTACTGTGGTCAGCCATTGCGGCGGGTCTGTCGATGGGCGCTTCGTTACTGGCAAAAGGGATATTTCAAGTCGAACTGGAAGGTGTGCCGGGCAGCTTCTTGCTGGAGAATCTCGGTTATACCTTTGGTTTTATTATCGTCATTATGGCCCGCCAGCAATTATTTACCGAAAATACCGTGACTGCGGTACTACCCGTCATGCAAAAACCGACAATGAGCAACGTCGGCTTACTTATACGGTTATGGGGCGTCGTGCTGCTGGGTAATATTCTCGGGACAGGTATTGCGGCGTGGGCATTTGAATATATGCCTATCTTCAATGAAGAAACTCGCGATGCATTTGTCAAAATCGGCATGGATGTGATGAAGAACACCCCCAGCGAGATGTTTGCCAACGCGATCATTTCCGGCTGGCTGATCGCCACTATGGTTTGGATGTTTCCTGCAGCGGGTGCGGCAAAGATTGTGGTGATTATATTGATGACCTGGCTTATTGCCCTGGGTGACACCACCCATATCGTGGTCGGTTCTGTTGAAATCCTCTATCTGGTGTTTAACGGTACGCTGCACTGGAGCGATTTCATCTGGCCCTTCGCACTACCTACTTTAGCGGGGAACATCTGCGGCGGCACCTTTATCTTCGCGTTAATGAGTCATGCACAGATTCGTAACGACATGAGCAATAAGCGTAAAGCAGAAGCACGCCAAAAAGCAGAACGTGCGGAAAACATTAAGAAAAATTATAAAAACCCGGCATAAATGGCGAGGGTTTAAGCAATCGAGCGGCAGCGTACTTACCCCGCACTCCATTAGCGGGTATACTCATGCCGCATTGTCCTCTTAGTTAAATGGATATAACGAGCCCCTCCTAAGGGCTAATTGCAGGTTCGATTCCTGCAGGGGACACCATTTATCAGTTCGCTCCCATCCGTACCAGTCCGCAAAATCCCCAGAATATCAAGCCTCCCGGAAACTCACAGTTCGTCATGGTTCGCTTCAGATCGTTGACAGCCGCACTCCATGACGGGTAAAAAGTGGATAAAATAATTTTACCCACCGGATTTTTACCCATGCTCACCGTTAAGCAGATTGAAGCAGCAAAGCCGAAAGAAAAACCATACCGCCTTCTCGATGGTAATGGCCTGTACCTTTATGTCCCTGTATCCGGGAAAAAGGTATGGCAGCTTCGCTACAAGATTGACGGTAAGGAAAAAATACTGACCGTAGGAAAATATCCGCTTATGACTTTGCAGGAGGCAAGGGATAAAGCATGGACTGCGAGGAAAGACATCTCGGTTGGCATCGATCCGGTAAAGGCGAAAAAGGCCTCGTCTAACAACAATTCCTTTAGTGCGATTTACAAGGAATGGTACGAGCACAAGAAGCAAGTCTGGTCAGTAGGCTATGCAACTGAACTTGCCAAAATGTTTGATGACGACATTTTACCCATCATCGGCGGTCTTGAGATTCTGGATATTGAGCCGATGCAACTGCTGGAAGTAATCCGCAGATTTGAAGATCGCGGTGCAATGGAGCGAGCCAACAAAGCCCGCAGAAGATGCGGCGAGGTTTTCCGTTACGCTATTGTCACTGGTAGGGCTAAATATAACCCGGCACCTGACCTTGCTGACGCCATGAAGGGATACCGCAAGAAGAACTTCCCGTTTCTTCCTGCAGACCAGATCCCGGCATTCAACAAAGCACTGGCAACATTTTCAGGAAGTATCGTATCGCTCATTGCCACCAAGGTTTTACGCTACACAGCCCTCAGAACAAAAGAGCTTCGTTCCATGCAATGGAAGAACGTCGATTTTGAAAACAGGATTATCACTATCGACGCCAATGTGATGAAGGGACGCAAAATTCATGTGGTCCCGATGTCAGACCAGGTGGTTGAACTTCTCACTACGCTAAGCTCCATCACCAAACCAGTATCAGAGTTTGTTTTTTCCGGGCGTAACGATAAGAAGAAGCCAATCTGCGAGAACGCGGTATTGCTTGTGATCAAACAAATCGGCTATGAAGGTCTGGAAAGCGGTCACGGATTCAGGCATGAATTCAGCACGATTATGAACGAGCACGAATGGCCTGCTGATGCTATTGAAGTGCAACTGGCACATGCCAACGGCGGATCTGTGCGCGGGATTTACAACCATGCTCAGTATCTCGATAAGCGCAGAGAAATGATGCAGTGGTGGGCGGACTGGCTTGATGGGAAGGCTGAGTAATTAATCTTTAATCAGAGGGTAACAATGCATGGCTCAGTGAACTAAGCCAATCACTTGTGATCTCCAATTGTTAATCTTATTAGTTCTAGATACTGGATTTATGCCATGATGCTTGTAGATTAGAAAGCAGTAGACTATACAACACTGCGGTCAAATAATTATCAAGCATAATCACGGTATACACATTTTTTTGATAACGTAAGGATAGTGAGCCATCGATGCCATATTCAATATTTATGCAATTTAAGCATGGTTTATATACACTAATTTTCTTAGTGCCCACAAAATCTTTGATTGTACAAAAAACACAGGGGTAATGGAGATTTCTATGTTTGACGGATTTAATGGCTTTTTAATTGCTTCTTTATCGGTGATTACTTCACTTTCGGTTGCAAGAATATTTGTCACAGAAACACACTTATCACCTATCAAAGGAAGGAGTGAATCAATTGATGGGCTTAGAGGATTTCTTGCTTTAATGGTTTTCCTTCATCATTCCAGTTTCTGGTGGCAATACATACATACTGGGGTTTGGTCTGATCCTGATTCGTTATTTTATACTAATATTGGAAAAATAGCTGTTATTTTCTTTTTTATGATTACAGGCTTCTTGTTCTTCGGGAAATTGATTTCGAATAAATCAGTAAATTGGGAAGATTTATTTTGGTCAAGAATAATGAGACTAACACCTATGTATCTGGTTTCGTTATCTCTACTATTCATAATTGTGTTCTATGTTTCTGATTGGAAAATTAACACAGGAATTGCCAATCTCATAATATCTATGGCGAGATGGGTTCCTTTTTCTTTCCTTGGAATGCCTGATGTTAACGGTCTTCACAAGACGTCGCTTATCATGGCCGGAGTTCCGTGGTCACTTGTTTATGAATGGTTTTTTTATTTATCTCTTCCTTTTATGGCTTTTATAATGAGAAGAGACAAATTTAATACTTACACAATTCTTAGTATTGCGAGTGTATTTGCTTTTATTTTCTATCCATCATTAAAAATACATATTTTATCATTTGTTTTTGGTTATCTGGCAGCAAAAATAAATCACAAACTGCCTAACGGCTTGCCTTTCAATAAAATATTATCAAGCTTATTCGTCATCGTTATCTTATGTGTAACTTGTTTTTTAATTCCAAATCCTTACAATCCAATAACAATATCACTCTGTGGTATTGCATTTATTCTGATATCAAATGGATGCGATATTTTTGGAGTTCTTAAGATAAAAACCTGTCAAGTTTTTGGAGAAGCTACATATAGCATGTATCTTCTACATGGCATTATACTTTTTATAACATTTAAAATAATACTTCCGGTTAGCCATGTTAATCAAATTAACAGCCTTGTATTTTCAGCTATTATTATAATCCTCTCTGGGTTTATCACGCTTATATCATTGCTATGTTTTAGATATATTGAGACACCGTGTAGTAAGTTTAAAAAATTTAATGTACTAACATACACAAGAAGAAAACTTCAGTAAAACCACCTCACAAATGAGATGGTTGTTGGTAATAAAAAGGCGGGCGTGGACTCGCCTTTTCAGATTGGATAATTACTTACTCTAACATCAGCAAAACTAGTTGTTCCTGTCAAGGAAATATCCATGCGTTCATCACAAGCAGGAGCAAGAAAAACCTCTACAGCTACACATTCTGATCTTTTAACATGATATATTGCCTGACGCTCAAGCCACGAATTATCAGATAATAATTTTATTGCAGTATTAGATAACGAATTACCTGTAGAATCCAATTCGCGAAAAATGACCGCCGATGATATTGATGTTTCTGATAACGTCCATAGTCTTACATAGACAGCGCTTCGTTGAGCTACTCGAAGTGTTGCCACTAATAAACTCTGTACTGATGCGGTATTCTTATCGTTAAGAGTGAATGCATAAGGCGTACCTACAGGCTTTGTAGTTGCATCTGTTTTCTCTGGCGCAATAGATATAACAGACTGAAAAAATCTATCCTGATTAGCTAGAATATGACCAGCTATGGAACGCATCGGTAGAGGGTTAGTACTATGGACAGCATCACTTCTTCCAACACGAAAACCACCTCCTGTATTCTGGCTATTGGCAGTGATAAATACGTCTTGGTTATTGTCTACAAGCACTTCACCTGAACACGAACTAGTTATGATCTTACCTACAGAGTTAAATCTTGGTTTTATCTCTTGATTGTCAATTCCGCTAATTAGTCCAGGCACAAATTCGAATGATACACCAACACCGTTACAGCTAACAGCCGTGATATCTTCAACGTTGATGTCATACCCATTGACAATGCGTACCGCATTATTGTTTACCCTTTCGACATAGACATTTTTAATTCGAATGTGCTGTGATTGGAAGTCTGTAGACTCAGAAGGATACGAGTAATTAGTCACGAATATACCAGCCAAGCCAGCCACACTGGTTGCTGCAGCAACATACTTTCCACCAAGAACATCAATATTCTCTCCTTGAATTTCAAGAAAATTTTTAGTTGCTTTTGATTTTCCTGTTTGAATTCCGATATTGCCAGCAAGGAATACACCACGGCGTGAACCATCCGTAGAGTGATGGCAATCGTTCATGTCGAATGTTTGGCATGCATCGATAACCCAATTTTCGCAACCTCTCTTAAAGTCATTCAATGTACGATGGCCGAAAGCAGTGTTGCCGAAACTGAAGATGTTTTTAATGGTATATGTACCGTATTCGCCAGGTGAATCAATAGAGCCATTCATACACTTAAATGCATTGAATCCAACAGCGGTAAGCATTGGGTCTGTTCCCTCTGATGAACAATACAAATAATTAATACCATCAATCATTCCACCATTAGTTGTGTATCCTTCCCATGCTTCATGTGGGCAGTTTTTGAAATGACATCTTAAAGCAGTAATATTGCGACCAATGGCACCGTTATTGAAATGCCAGCAGAATGCGCGAATAATCTTCTGCGGCGCAATGTTATTTATTTCGTAACCGTCTTGGTATTGTCCATCAAAACAAATATCCTGCAGCATCGCAAAATATAGATCCTTGTCAGGGTTCTTACGGATGAACCAAGAGTAATAGCCAAAGCCATTATTCTCAACGTCTTGCTTTGTTAGTGAGATTGGTCTGATAGTAGTACTTGACTTCCCTGCACCAATCCAATGAAACCAGTCGCCAATTTGCACACTACCACTAAACGAGATCACATCTATACCTCTAAAATCTAGAGGAACCCTTTTATATTCTGATAATATTTGTAATTTATTTATTACCGATGCGCAGTCAACTCCGCTATGAATGTAGCGACTGCACATGATCGCATCATTGAAATTAGAACCATCCATGACGCATAACCATTGACTATTAAGATTTGGATTTTCTGTTGGCGCTACAGTTTTCGGAAGGGAACCAAGCCATTGGTAATAAAGTCCATCAGTGTATTTAAGGACCTGTTTTCTATTGGTAATAGTATATCCAGACGCAAAATCGCCATCAATTATTCGACTGTATTCTGATATTTCGAAATTTCCCTTTGCCCACAAGGAAAACTGATCAGGATCATACTTCAGAACATTCGGAAAATAGAACTGCTGCGCTCCATATGCATCATAAACAGCCATCGAATGACCTTGCACAGTTACAAACTTGGCAATCTGCCCGTTATATACAGGATATCCAGCAGCGTTAATGATGATTGGTTGCGATACAGGAACATGAGAGCCGTCTTCGTTCTCCACATAAACCTGGATCTGGTTTTCAGTATTTACCGGATCAGTGTCAATTTTTCCGATATAAATCTTTCCATTAGCTACGGCTTTAAAAGAACGAGCCATAGTGAAGAGTTGCGAAGGCATGCTTACCACAACATTTGCGGTGATATCTGACATTTCATTACTCCAGACGAATGATATGATGCAACCATGATGTGATTGCATACCGAAATGGTACTATTGAGTATTTATCCAGTAGGTTACGATGCCATTCCACCCAACTGGTGAGGCATCAAGGATGTACAGCAAATACGACGAGGCGCAGTTTCACTTGAGACTTCCGCATGAACTCCACGCGAAAATTAAGCAGCGTGCGAAGATGAATAACAGATCGCTGAACTCAGAGATAATTGCAGCGATTGAAGAATCGTTGACTAAACAAAGCTCTGCATCCGTTTACATTGACGATGCAGAGCGTATGGCAGAACAACAATCTGATATGGTTAAGAAAATGGTTTTTGAAACGCTTAAGACCATGTATAGCAATAATAAAAAGGAAACATAGAAATCTAGTTTCCGGATAAAATGGCATTGCCTTCATGATATCCTGTGAAAAACTAAGGAGAGTTAACCATATGAAAAAATCACTGTTAATTATCCCGCTTCTGCTGGTTGGATGCGCAAAAGTAAGTGACTATCAAGCAAGTTGCGAACAACGCTATCAAAAGCTTAGCGATATGGCTAATTGCCTTGATGCCAGTGTGAAGAACGACTCACGCATGGCATCAGCACCAACACCTAAGCTGTATGTCCTTGCTGCAAAGATGCTCGGGCAAGGTGTCGATGAAGGCAAGATAAGTGACGCACAGGCAAGACTTGAGCTTCAGAATCTTTATGTTCAATTACAAAGCCAAGAACAAGCCCAACAAATAGCACAAAGCCAAGCATTCCAGCAGGCTTTATTGAATTATCAGGCTGTAAACACAATGCAAGCGATCGAGCAAAAAGCGCGCCAGCCTGTTATAACTCAACCTTACCCAACACGCGTTGACACATATACAAACTGCAATTCAGGGTTTGGAAATACAGTCACATGCAACAGTAGCAGTAACATAAGATAACAATCAGCAAAGGTATCGCCTATGCAGAGTGGTACGATAAACCTCGCGTTCTACATATTTGGTTTTTGCACGTTCCTGGTGTTTGAAAAGCTATTCTGACAACGCATCAGACTTAGCCCCCTGCGTCAGAGCGTTAATTGCCTTTTGTGCCTGCTGCATTGCTTTCTCAAAGGCTGTTGATCCGCGTGGGGTGTTTGCCATTCGGAGCATTGCATTTCTGAATGGTTCGCTCTCATAGGCGCGAGTAAGAAGTCCGTAGCTTACCGCTGCGCCAGTTGTCGCCGGGTTCATTGCCGTCCCATACCCGATAATGAACGGGATGGTTTGCTGCCCTGTTGGTGTTGTTACTGCCGCTTTTGCAGCCTGCTGCGTGGATTGCAGGTAGTTTTTCAATCCTTTCAGATAAGCAGCGTCCTGCCCCTTAAATGTGATGCCAGTCTGGTTTTGCAGGATGTTAAGCTGTCGAAGGAACTGATCAGGGGAACCACCTGATTTCTCCATCGCCTTTCCAATGATGCCATTGCGCATTTGCGCCCTGCCAACACGACCAACTGAGTTATACAGCGTCTTAATTTCCGATTTGTTCTTGCTGAATAGCATGTTGTTGACAACTTCCGGCGTCAGGTCGCCTTTCATGAGAACATTCTTCAGCCTGGTATTCTTTAGTTTCGCCGCTTCGTCAGCGTAGACGGCATTGGCCTGCTGATATTTACGGAGAGTATCGTTGCCAAGATTCTGACCAATGGCACCATTGATATCATCGGTCATCGCCTTGTAAACGCGCTGAATGGCAGCATCGGAACGGTTTGGTAACACTGGTCGCTCACCCTTCACGTCCATTCTGAACTGGCTGCGCAGATCGCTTAATTGCTTCAAATCCAGATTTACCGGACCATCAGGACCAGCATTGCGAACAAGCTCATCACGATAGGACTGAAGTTTTGAAATAGTCTCGTTATCAGCAACCTTACCAAGCTTCTGCAGGTTAGATATTTCTGTATCAATCTGCTGAATTGCTCTTGCAGGCTGAATGTTTATTCCCGCCATAGCATTCTGAACCTGCTCCAGTCGATTTCCTGCAGCGCGACGAATTCCTGATTTTTTCGCTTTAAGGCTGTCAATAACAACTGCCGGATCGTACTCGCCGAATTTATCAGCAAATCTCTGCACCAACTGGCTTCTCGCTTCCTGTTGCGTTGCTCTCATTCCACTTGTGCCAGCCAGAGGGATATTTTCTGCTGTAGTCTGCGCCATTTTTCCGACGCGGGAAGTTGGTTGTAACAGGTCTGTGGTGTGCAGAGGAACTCCTTCACGCTCTGAAAATCTGATAGCCTGTTGCGCTTCTGGTGCTATCGAACCACGAACACCACGATAAGCAGCACCTAATCCACGTCCGGCAGCGTTAATAGCACCGCCAGCCAGCACACTAACGCCTAAATCGGTGGCGAGTGCTTCCGCATCATCTTTCGCACTGTTTGCAGCAAGTGATCCAACTGCGTTTTCTGCGAGAAGTCGTGTTGCCCCATGAGCAATTCGACCAGCAAGTGTTGGTGCCTGTGTTGCCGCTCTCTCAACGCCAGCAGGAGTGAGGTAAGGCAATGCTTCAGCAAATACCCTTCCCTCTGTCGTTTGTGGAGTCAACGCGCCTTGCTGAAGGCCAAAGTCCTGCTCTAATCCCTGCGTTGTTACTCGTGGCGCTGGTTGATATCTACCATCGCCAATGCCGAGTTTACCGCCAGCCCAAGCCGCCGCGCTTGTTACAGCATCTGCAACTGATGCAGGTATGTTTGCCACGTTCACGCCAGCCTGCACCAGTCCGCGACCAGTCTCTTTCACTGCTTCACCAAGATCAGACATAAATCCACTTTGCTGTGGTTGTTGCTGTGCTACTGGTTGCTGTGTATCCACTGGCTGCACAGATGGCAATGGATAGGCAGCATAGAAAGCTTGCTTAGCCTGCTCTGCATTTTCTCCGGCTTGCGGGGCCACGACTTCATTGAAGTATTGCTCCTGAGCCTGCGCTTTTTGTTCTGGTGCTAACGCCTGATACTGTGGAGAGGCGATAACATCTTTCCATGCTTTAGCCATTAATCACCCCATAGTGAAGAAAAGTTACTGCTGGCTGCTGGCTGTGATACCTGTGCAGGTTGAGATTGATGCCGCTGAGATTTACCAACATTAACGTTATATTGTTGGTTGTAATTGTTGGTGTATTCCTGAATCTCACGAATCGACTGTTGCATAGCCTCCGGGCTTGAATAGTCAACCTGCGGCATCCCCTGAAAATACATCTTCGCTTCTGCAACAGTGTTAATACCACTGGCACCCATGTCCCTTGCTGCCGCCACACCCTGATTCTGCATTCTGCCCTGAATCCGTTGTGCTGAGTTATATAACTGGCGCTGCTCTTTTCTTGTTAATCGGCTGCGAACATCAGCACCAATTGCTGGATTACCTGCACCGCCTGTCATTCCTGTCATGAAATCGAGAGCAGAAGCGTCTGCATTTGCGATCGCGTCGATATCCTTCTTCATGGCATAGTTTTGTGCTGATGCAGACGATGTTGCAGGCGCTGCGATTGAACTGGCAGGAACGCGAACCATATTCCCCTCGTTGTCGATGCCTTCGTAGAACGCATTAGCCCCAGCGCCATGAAGCTTCCCGCCGACAGTTACAGTTCTGCCATCTGATAACTGAACTGTACGCTCATCATTCCCAGCAGTTCCTCTTGTTGACGATCGCTGCATTGCCAAATCCTGACCGCGCATCGTGATGTTCTGACCACGCGCTGTTAGTGCTTCTCCGGCCTGATTGCTGCGGATTGTCTCTGCCAGCCTGCCTCGGTCAATCTCACGACCAGCCATCTTGTCCTGAACATTAAAGTAGTCAATCGGACCGAGAGCAGCCATCCCAAGGTGATCAACAAACTCACCAAATCCTGAAGGATTCTGCTGATACATCTGAGCAACGCTGTTAGGGTCAACACCGACGCGAGTCAGTTCCTTGGCGTTGTTTTGCAGCCATGATTGCATTGCTTCTGGAGACGATGACGCAAGGCGTGCGCCAGCCGCTAAGGTGCCGATAGAATTACGCTGGTCTTCATCAATGAATCCCATGCCTTTACGAACGGATTCAATCTGGTCTGGATATTCAGTAGCTAACTGACGCAAAGCACCGCGATCACCAGACGCATAAGCATTAGCGTATGCCTGCTGAAATTCTTTCTGCCGCTGAGCCTGCTTTTCCTGCTGAAACACCCCCGCAATACCTGAAAGGCCTTGCAAAGCAGTCAGCCCAACATTGTTAGCGCCTGAACGCTCAATATCATTGTTCTGCCTGATAAGCTGAAGCGTATTGCCGATGTCATTTACGTTCGGAGCGTTTGAGTTGACACCACCGATACCAGCCAACAATCCGCCATTTGTTCCTTGCCAAGTAGCCATGATTACCCCTTAAAACAACGATCCAAGCAGGCCAAGTCCGCCGCCAATTGCCGCACCTAATCCAGTGCCAAGTCCTGGAACAATAGAGCCAAGAGCAGCGCCAGACATAGCCCCTGAAGCTCCGCCGCTAATTGCTGTCTGAAGACCTGATGGTTTATTGGCATTAGCAGCGGCAAGAGCCGCACTTTGCTGCGAAATCTGACTCATGTTGTTGGCATATGTCTGCCCGGCGTTTGCCTGACCTTGCAGTGCGCCAAGACCAATATTTGCCAGATTCTGGTAGTTGTTCATCTGACCAGACAGCCACTGCTGACCAAGAGTTGGTGCGATTGTTGCTAACTGATTACCGGTTGCAGTGGAACCCAATCCACCTGTTGCTTCCGCTGCAGCCAGACTCTGATAGCGAGCCTGACCAGCAAGATCTTTGTACTGCTGAGAGTTGTAATACTGGTTAAGTGCCTGGCCTTGCCCCTGAAGAGAGGAAAGATTCTGCAATTGTGATACGTACTGCTGAGCGAGTGGCGTGAACGGAGCAAGGTTTTTCATGATCGTCTGCCACTGCTGATTCTGCAGGTCTGCGGCATACTTCTGAGTTTCTGCTGCATACTTTGCGCTTTTATCGGAGCCACCTTTCCCGCCTTTTTCAGGGCACCAAGGTTCCTCGCCGCGCAGTTTTCTGCCCAGCTTAAATGCATATAACATGGCTATCTCCCGTGATTCAGGAAGTCGATTAGTTCTTCGCGTGTGGCGCTGTAAAAAGTCACGTCATCCACGCCTTTGAAGTATTTCTTGATGGTTCCTACACGCTTAAGGCCAATCATTGCGCAATACATCTGCCCGTGGCGGAATTTGCGTGCGGCGAACGATGTGACGCACTGAACGGTGGTGTTAGTCAGAATGTATCGCCAGAACGCCAGTCCGATTTCCTTGCTGAATCCACGAACCTCTGGCAGGTACATGGCGTGGCAATCGAATGTAAGCGGCTGAATCTCCTGATAGTAAACAATGCCGCCGAACTGCCCGTGCACGTTCACCTCAAAGTAACGGCAATCAGGTTTGTAGTCGTATCCATCACCGTTGTTGCTCCCGGCAATAATGTCATGGTGATTTCCGACTGCTTCGATCAGGTCGATGTTTCGCGTTGGTTTGAACTGAATCATTACTGCTCCGCGATTATCTTGATGGTTGTAGCAGTAAACGCCGCACCATTTGACTGAATGGTTAACGCGCTGCCATTTGTGGCAAGAAATCCGTCTTTATCCACGCTGAAGAACGTAGCTAACAGGATGTTATCGGTTGTTGTCGCCGAGTTGCGACTGCTTACCAGCGTGTCAGGAACAGCGCCGGAAAAGGTTAGCTGCATTGACCTGTTGGCGGTTCCGCTGGGCCACGTCCCGACAATCGACAGCTTGAAGAACAGGGTTTTGTTCTCGTTGAACACAACCATCTTGTTGTTAACGGTGTCGAAGAATGGTGTCAACGAGCCGGATGACGGCGTGAGCGTTTTCAGCAGGCTAACAAGGTTGGTCGGCGCTGTCGGGATGGTTACTGATACGCCAGAGTAAACAACCTCTGACTTCTTGCGAGTAGTGGCATACTCCAGAGCATCGATGCGCGTTTCATGTTCTGAAACCTGCGATTCCAGCGACTGAACTCTGGTATCAAGCGACGCAATATCGCTTTCATTCTGAGCGATTCGCGTTTCATGTTCCTGAAGAGTTGATTCTGCCTGGCTGATTCGCTCCTCATGATTAACAAGCGTTGCTTCCGCAGCAGAAATTCGCTGCTCATGGTCAGCGAGAATCACATCCTGCTCATCGTTCCTGACTTGTGCATCATAAGCGCCCTGTCCGGCCTCGTTGGCCTTGTTAGCCACGTTACCAACATCAGTACCCTGTGCAATAACGTACAGCAGATATGACTGCGAGAAGATATTGCGTGGAAGGATTGATGTATCGAGCCGCGTAGCTTGGATGATTACCGGCACATTGAGATTCGAATCCGCCATTACTCAATCCTTATCTGGCAGCCAGACAGAGTGACAGGTGACTTCGTGATAACGCGCAATTTGAAGCCAACATTTTTCCTGATTCGCCCGACACGCTTCCACAAAACGCGTTTGTCGTAAACGAACGGTTCATTTTGCTCAATCATCTGCTCACGCCCGTAATTGATGCCGTCAGTAGTTGCAGAGAGGAACAGGCGGTCAGCATACTGCGCAACGCCAGTTGAAGATTCAACTTCAAGGTCGAAAACTCTGGCGTTATCCGCTTTGAACAACGGAGTAAACAGCAGGTGTTCCTGTTGCTTTTCGTACTGGCTGCTGATATCGAATTGCAATTTCCCGGTCACGGACTCCAGCTTATCGCCGCACGTTATCTGATTGCCTTCGTAAATGAAGTCGATAGCGCGGTACACATCGTCATACAGGCCTGTTTTCAGTACACACCATTGCGGACCATTGGCGCTTGAAGATGCGTCGTACACGAGAACATGGCGCGGAAGATGGATAATCAGCAGCTCATGCGCATCAAATCGCAGAGACTCCATCACACCATCAGCCAGTTCATCAGCAGTGTAGGAGCGGAGAATTTTCTCAATGCTCGCGCTGGCGATTGGTGATACCTGACCGGATCCGATGATGTACACAGACGGCGCACCTGTTGCCGGATTGCTGATGAACGCATAAGAATCAGCGAATGGCGTTTTACAGTAAGTCCCGGCAATGCCTTTCTGCACCATCAGTGATGGCTGTGCGACATACAAAGCAGCACCAACAGTGGTTGCACCAGTCAGGGAAAAATATTCAATCGTCGATGAACCAAAGCAGACGATGAAGTCTCGCCATGTTCCGATGCCGATGATGCCGTCAGGCTGAGACTCTGCGCGATATTGTGCGCTGTAACGGTCAGGATGAGATTCGTCTTCAAGGTCAGTGATAAACCATGAATCAGTACCGTCTTTTGACCACGCATAACGCCCACGTAAGCGCGTAATATCGCGGACTGAGCCTAACTCATACTGCGTGAATCCGCTGTCTGTAGGCCAGTTTGAGACGGTTTTAACCGTGCCATCATAGCGATACTCGACCAGTTGACCATTAACGCCTACCGCCTGTGATGTCCGACCATGCGCCATTGATACACGACCACTTCCGGCAACATCACCGACTTCACTTTCTCCTTTGTACAGCTTGCCGCCACACACGCGATAAACAGCACTCTGCGCCATGTTGTACTCGACGCCGCGAGATACGCCGTTCACATCAGAGCGTTTGGCAATGCCCGGGAATGAGCGAAGATATCCGCTGCTGTTCAGGATTTCTTTGGGTGTAGCCAGCATATTCACTGGCAGATAGTCGATATAGTCGGCGTTTCGGAAGTCTTTGCCGACACCTTTCATAAGCGGAAGTTGCTGAATAGGCATTTATTCACCTATGCGTTTGGGATATCGCCATCAATCAGAGGGAGATCGCCTGGATAATATCGGTCAGATGTGAACACGTCATATTTATTACCCAGTCCTACAGGAAAATCTCCACGTCGTCGCATTGAAGGAACAACCAGAGTGTCGGTCATCAAGGCATCATATGAGCGTTGGGCGTTACTGAGAACTTGCGGAGTTGGCTCAAGGCTGTAATCAGATAGCATTCTCAGCAATAACTGATAGCCTACTGCGTGTTTGTATTTTCTTGGAAGACCTGACTCATCATCTGGTAATGGCTGCTCATCTCCAGTTGCGAAAGCGTAACCAATGTCGCCGGGGTTAATCATCCACTCGGACATCATATCTTCCAGATCATTTACACCATCTTCAATTGATTGCGGCTCAACATCAGTCAGCGATGCATTAGAAGCAATAGCAAACTTACGAAGCGCAAAAAGGACGATCTCACCCTTTGTCAGTACTGTTGCCATTGTCTGCCGCCTTACGACCTCGCTTACTGGTCGGTTTCAATTCATCAACTGAGGCAACAAAGCCCAACTTTTCGAAAAACTGGAAGTCTTTTTCTGCGATAACGGCCTGTACATGCCCGGATTCGTTATCTGCGGCAAGGAATACACTCATGCGATCCATATTGTTTCCTTAAAACATAAAAGGGGCGTAAGCCCCTTGTTATTACGGATTACCGAAGAACTGACCGCCCATGTGAGGGTTAAAGCACACATATGCAGGCAGTAAGTCGAAGCGCATTTTTTGCACGTTGGCATCGCCATCTGCGTATTTATGTACGCGGATGGAGAAACCTTCATATGTTGCAACAGCAGAATCAATACTGTGCAGTTTCGGCAGTGGGATAGAGCCAAGTCCACAGAAGAACTTGTTATAGAACAGGTTTGGCTTCATTGTCTGGCTAGCAGTGCCTACTACAGATACGGCATCGCCTGCCGCTACATGACGACTTACAGAGTTGTACTGCGGGTTTGTAGTGTCATAAATCGGAACACCAGAAAGCGTAACCGTCACATCGCCACTGCCGTCTGAATCAGCATCAGCAGTAACCGTTGCAGTGAAGCTAATTGGTGTGGCTCCGTTATACAACGCCTGTTTGGTCTGCTGTTGCAGCCAGTAGGTATTGGTGAATTTAACCTGATCACCAGCTTTCAGGAAACCTGTAACGCTGGTTGTCGCTCCGGTCAATGTTACAGTGAACTGGTATGAGTCTTTAACTGCGTTATAGGTAACAGTTGGCTGTGTTTTGACTGTCAGTGTTCCGCCAAATGCCCCCTGCGTACGAGAGGCAAGCCCATTAGACATCAGTGCGCGAATGCCGCCAAAATTGGTTGGGATCTGTGCATTCTCCCATGCAGTACGAACCAATTGATCTGAAGCGTGCAAACCAGTCTGCGCATCAGCAAGTCGCTGTGCAGACCATGGATCCATTACAGCATAGTTTTCACCTTCATTAACGCCGAGGTCTTTCAGGAAAGATGCCGTCTGCGCAACATCAGACCATTTGGTGATTGGAGTATTGGGGCTACCAAGTGACAACGCACCGTTATTCATCATGAAGTGAGCAAGCTCTGTTTCAAGGTCGGTAACGATTCGCTGGCGAACCGGCGCGAGAATTTCTTCCAGTTGGTTAAGCTTGATCGCTTCCTCCAGTTGCTGATATTCAACAGCAACAGTGATGTAGTTACCTACACGCCCCGTAGCTTTACCTGAGATCAGGTTGTTTTTATTTTGCCCTGAAATATCACCAGTGGGAGTACGGAGGGATGAGAATTGATGCGGACGTTTAAAGCTAACGCTATCGCCAGTGCTGGAGTTGATTTCACCTGCCAGCAACTGACGGTCTACGGTTTTCGCCAGAACTAAATCTGACATAAAACCCGGAAGGAATTTTTTCAGAACGATTTGACTGACGTTACTGTCGAGATTGTTAGGCATTTATCTTTTCCTTATTCGATTTTTGCGCCGGGGCATAATTTGTTGAATTCGTCTTGTTTCGCATCAGCACCGCCACCACGTACTTCCGGCTCTGGCTTGATGGCTTTCTTTGGTTTTGGAGCAAGGCTTACCTGTTTGCTAATCTGCCCCAAGAGGAATGCTGCGCGAATTGGATCTGTCTCAGCGGCTACACGCTGGCGTAATTGCTGGCTCTTACCTAAGCCATAGGCGAGTAGTTCAGAGCCTTCGTCTGCACAGTGAATGATGATTTCCTGCTGAATTGGTGGTAGCTCACTAAGAACAATGGCCTCCATTTCCTGATAATCTTTCACAGGAAGTTTGGCTGCCCGTTGTTTATGCGCTTCTACCCTTTGCTGGAAACGCTGTTGGTATTCCTGTTGCTGACGTAGTTTTTGTTGCTGCTGCTGTTCGACACGGCCTTTTTTCTCATGCCAATCAGTCAATGCCTGTTCAAACGCCTGTTCGTCATAATCACACGACTCAAGAGTCGGTTTTGGTGGAATAGCGTCTAGTTGTGGTTGCTGATGTTCCGCAGGCTTGGCTAATGCTTCCTCAAGCTGGCGGCGCAACTCACGGTTTTCTTTCTGTGTTTCTTTGAAGCCTTTGCGAAGATCTTTCACCCATTGCGGTGCAGGTTGCCCGTCAATGTGATCATCATCGTCAGCGTTAAGCTGAATTTCTTCATCACCAATACGCAAGGCGTAATCTTCTGGTGTCTCTTCGGTTTTTTCAGGATCAGTTGCCATCTCTTTTCCGTTGTCATCCTGGCTTTTATTCTCAGGCTGTGACTCTGTTTGGATGATGGTTTCTTCTGCATTTTCCTGTGTTTCAGACAGGTCAATAACCTGACCGTCGATGATCAGTTCGTTTTCCATTGATTACTCCTGGTTAACTCGGCATTAAGTCTGCCGGTGACTGTGGTGGTGACTGGAATTGCTGTTGTTGTGACTCGGCGACATCTTTCAGAAGGCGTATTGCCTCCATCACTGCTTTGTCATCGATGTTTCTGGCTTGAGCCAGTTTATAGACAGTGTTTGCCTGACTCTCCATCGCATCCTGCTGGGCAGTAAATGCTTTGATTTGAGTTTGAGCAGTTTCGTTAGTTGCTTTTTGCGCTTCTGCCTGCGCTGCTACCATTTGCGCCTGAGCGAGAACCATTTCAGGATTTGGCTGGCTTTGTGCTGCCATTTGCGCCTGTTGAACAATCTGCTGCTCTTTCTCATTGCGTGGTTTTGCAATACCAGATATCAGCAGTTGGTTTCGGTTGTACTCTTTGAAGTCATCAAGGCCTTCGCCATCGATATTGTCCAGAATAATACCCTGAATTGCCGGGCGCATTGGGTCTGTTGGAAGCATAGAGCTAAGGACATTTGTCAGTACAGAAACCGTTGCATCACGTCGTGCTGTGTAGCTTGGTCCAACATCAACCGTCACATCGTATCGACCGACAGAAAGGTCATTTAACGCAACAACAGCCCCTGTTTGCCTGTCAACAACCTGTGCGCTCAGGACAGCGATATCATCACTTCCATCTTCGTTAACGATGCGCACTTCACGTTCTGAACCGTACACTTCACGCGCCATTGACAGCCATACTTCACCAGCGCGTTTAAGACTTTTCGCCATATTGTCCAGATAGATAAACGAAGCCATATCTGCTCTGTTCATCAAGTTGTTAACCGTTTCCTGAGCAATATTACTTGGCATCTGCTGCATAGCCTGACTGCCGCCTGTAACCTCCTGAATATCTGCACTGGTTTGCTGTAGTAATGCAGCCAATGCCTGATTCATAACCGCAGGCTGTGTATATCCTGCCGGGGTAGCTCCAGCGATAATGTTGCCAGATTTATCTCTCACTTCGCGCAACGGCAAGAATGCTGGGCGTTTCTTGTTGCGAGCCTCCCAGTGCTTCTCAAGTCCACGAATTTGCTCCATGCCAACTATAGGGATCTGACCGGGGTCTTGCGCTGCAGTATCAGCCAGCATTGAAACCTGAAGGTTGTACAAACGCTGTGGATCCATTGCTTTTGCAATGTGCCCTTCGACACGCTCAATGTCATCAATGAACCAGCGTTTTCCATAAACCGGGATGAGGGGGATATGCTCACCAGGAATACGTCGAGGTTTCTCAAGGAAACCATCACCATCCACTACGGATACATACACACGACGGCGCTTCACTGAGCGCCTTGCCACTTCCTGAAATCCAGCTATTGCCAGTTCATCTTCAATATCTTCAACCTGATCACTGTCGTATGTTGCAATCTCTCCAGTGATTGGATGTCGATAACTGATAACGTCAACAGACTCTTTACGAACTTCGTAATACTTCGCTATGTAAATAACATCTGCATCAAACCAGTCATATTCCCAACTGGTCATAGACGTTACGTCCAGAGAAGCAGGAGGTTTCTTTCCGTATTCAGCCTCATATTTTTCAGGTGACAACGAATACATGCAGAACGCCCACAACGCGTCAGATTTGTCGTACTTCTTAGCGTCAGGGTCAAACCACACAGAGCGCGACGGGTCGTATATTGGTTCAATAGCAATACGCTGACGATCGTCCATGGGGTCGTATTCATTGACCAGCATCGACGTCAAACGGAAGCAACCGAAACCACCAGTAGCAGCGTCGTCAAATGCATTATCGCAAGCCTCACCGCCATCAGTTTCTTCGTAGTCAGCACGGAACAGACCATTTAATTTATTGGCTAACTCTTCGCTTGCCTCTCTGTCACCAGGACGAAACTTAACGGTGATTCTGTTATTGCGGTATTCTGCAATGATGCGGTTAAGTTCAGTTGCTACCTTATTGATTTCAAACTTAGGATACTTCTCGAACTGCTCATCAAGCTTAGTTCCAGCCGCCGTTGCTCCTTCCCATTGACCTCCGGGGACACGAGCAAACCTCGTAGCTTCAATGCACTTTTCGCGCACTTCCTGCTGTGGAGAATAGGCGCGGTCAAACCTGAGCATGATCCGCTCATGTTTTTTCTCTAATGTCTCTGCCATGTTTACCAACCGGAGGATGAGGGAACGTATATTTCAGTTTCTTCACGGTCCAATGCCGGGCAATGCATACACATCATCAGCGCATCAGCCAGGTTAGGAGATGGAATACCGAGCTTCTGCTTCATTTCGACCTTAGTCATTAGCTCCAGCTTCCCGTTGTTATTGAATTTGCGCTGAATCTGCGTCAGTTCTGCAAACAGCTTCTCCAGCATATTCTCGCCTATTGCTTCTTTGTCGAAACTCAGCATGTCGTCGGGGTCTGCATACTCACCGTAGACAACCGCCCGATATGTCAGATACAGCCTGTCAGCCAGCGCGTAATAGAATTGCGCTCGCTTATTGCGGAATACATCACCAATAGTGCGAACGTTGTCGCCCTGTACGACTTCATCAGCCCATGCTCCGGCTTGATACGGTGCATCTTCATTGAATGGCGATTCGCTGCCCTTGAACATCGTGGCGGTGATTTTCTTGCCGGAGAACGCTTCCGTTGTCTGTCTGCGTAGCCCGGCACCAACACCATCACCATCCCACAGGTAATGGTCAGCGCCGTCTTCAATCGCCAGCGAAGTAGCCCAGTCAGCGCCCTCGTTGATGTCCATCAGCAGACCTTCGGCAATGCGATTAACTACCGAACCGTGACGCGATGCATAACCTTTAGCATCTGGCCCTGTATCTGACGGGTCATGCGCAGAAACAACAGCGCCTTTCGCTTTCCATCCGAGTTTCTTGTGCGCATCGGTTGCGGCTTCAAGCCATTCACGTTTGATGATTGCCATATCACTTGCGCTTACTGGCTCACCAAGCCAGATGTGACGATACAGTGTCGGATTTCTGCGTTTACACTCTTCCATCTCCAGACGGAGAACTTCAGGAAAGTGCGGGTTGTCGGTGTAGTTCACCGTCAGCAGACAAATATCATCGGGAGGATTTACGACGAATCGCTGATAGGTATCGTCGAGTATGTTTTTCGGGTTAAAGCTCACCCATATTTCGGAAAACGGCTTGCGGATGGTTGGTATCAGGATATCCCATGATTCCTTCGTTACCGCTTCCGCTTCTTCCACCCAGCAGATATCAATGCCTTCGAGCGATTTAATCTTCGTCGGGTTGTTTTTTATGCCGTAGAACATGAATTCAGCATTCGTTCCGAGATGACGGATCATTGAACGCTGAATTTCAAACTCAGCCGAATACCCTTCACGCTCGATGGTATCTTCAAGCAACCGGATTACCGAATCGCTGATACTGTTTTGCAGTTCACGAGCGCAGAGAATACGCACTGGCTGACGACGCGCCGCTTCAACAAGCAGCCTCGCAATTGCCCATGATTTGCCGCTACCTCGACCGCCTTTGGCGACTTTGTAGCGATGCGCCTCAATGAACGGTTCAAAGATAGGATTAATCGAGGTCATTTTCCGAATAGAGTGCTCATCGGTGATGTTTCAATCTGTATTGCGCCGCCGTCTTTACCGGTTAGCTCGTGAGAAGCTTGTTCTTTAAATGCCTGAACGGAAACATGCTTACCAAGAAGTTCGAGGTTTTTGACCTTATCAGGCCATTTGATTTTCTTCAGAAGTGCGGCACTATCTGCGGATACCATCTCCACGACATCCATTCCTGATAGCGTTGTGCGCCATACCTTAGGCCAGTCTTTAATGGGCTTTAACTCACCGTTTTGCAGGAGAATGTCGAGCACATCCATCTGGTCGATTTCAATAAGGCGGTTAAGTACATATTCTGCATTAATACCAACAAGATCATTGCGTTGCGCTTTCAGTTCGGAGATTCTTAACTTGATGTCAGGTTTTGACAGGTTTTCGGATGCGGTACGGTTAGCTGTCTTTGCGCTGTACCCCGCCCGAATAGCCGCTTGCGTGGCGTTTAAATCGATGAGGTACTCGCGACAGAACATTTCTTGCTTGTCAGTGAGTGCCATGTTTTCTCTTATGAAGGTGATTAGTTATGAGCAAATCTTCGACTGTAAGAAAAGCGTTATTTAAAATTGGCGATTCCGTATATTTGAAATCAGGCGGTCCTGAGATGTCTGTATACGAAATCCACGAATTCGGAGGTTCTTTTACTGGAACATACACATGCCAATGGTTTGCAGGGAAAAAACTTGAGAAAGGACACTTTGCTGAAGAGTCTTTAACGGACACAAACCCAAAGCCATAAGCCCAAGCGCGTCTCATTTAAAAGTTGCTGATATAACAAAGTGGATGATGTCCGCATTAGCAACTGACAGATGCCTTTATCAGCAAGATGTTGTCGATTACCTGATAAAGACAGGTAATGAGCAGCACCTGAAAGAAAATGCAGATGGCAACCAAGTACTTTCAACCAAAGTTATAAATGCATTTAGAGTTGATAGTGGCGATGATGTCGTTTGGGTTAAGCCAGATAAGTACTGGCGTTTCCGTGTGCCTGAAGACGAAAACGGTCGTGAAGCCCGCGGTTAAACTTATCCACGATAAAAGGCAGCATGCTTAGTGCTGCCATATTCATCTCACTTAATTGTCATTTCAGGTTGAGAACTCTTTTGCACCTTCAATCAATGACTGCTTCAGCAATTCGAGTGTGCCAATCGCCTCACACAAACTGATTTCACCATCGTAATCATGAATAACGCTTTCAAGCCGCTCGTATAGCTCTTGAGTAATTGGGAATTTCTTCTCCTTACCCAAATTGATTACGCGGCTCACATCATGCTCCGGTGGTGAACAGGCCTAACGCTTCCTTCGATTTACGCACCGCTTCGATTGTGCGGGTCGTGATATCTGAATTAGCGCCGCCTGACTGGAAGTGAATTTTGAATAGCTCAAGCTTCAGTTCGTCAGTGCCAATGAATTGAAATGCTTCCTCTGCGGCTGCGTTCTGGTTCATGACCAGTTTGTAAATCTCTAACTGGAATTTCTGTTCTTCAGTCATGGGGATAATCTCTGCCATTGTTGGCTCCGGTTGTGGTGATGATGTCAAGCAAGCCCATCTTGACTATCTCAACTAGTCGATTCATGACATATGTCACATTTATACCAACCAGATCATTGCGTTGAGTTTACAACTCAATAATTCTTGGTTGGACGTCAAGTTTTGACGGTTTTTCGGGTGGCAGTTGATAGCAATCTTAGAACTGCCCCCGAATAGCCGCTTGTGTGGCGTTTAAATCGATGAGGTACTCGCGACCGAACGTTTCTTATTTTTCGGTAAGTGCCATTGCTTATTCTCTTTATTTAGTTAAACTATCTCCCTACGAGCCCATAGGGAGTGCCGGAAGCGATATCGTTCAAGTGGTGAAAAACATTACAGCAGTAGGACTTTTGTTTTATCCACTGATACCAAAAGCAGTAAAAGTTGTTAGCGATATAGCCAAAAGCAAGGGGGTTGCCATGAGGAAATATTCAGAAAAATTCATGAATACGGTAAAACGCTTAACCTCGAATACCGAAGAACTCACCATGGTCGATGTCGCTCTCTTCTACCTCGGGGGCTGGGTTACGTTCCCACTCCCTATGGGCTCAAATCCATCCTAAACTCAATATAACCAATTCGTTTCTGCCTCACATATTGTGCTTTTACTCATTGTCGAGACCACTCATTGAATGGCCTCTGCAATAACCGATGTCTTTCCATCAGTCCGCCACCACAAAGAATCTTTTTTGCCATAAGGCTGGAGGTTCATCTTTCAGTGGCTGCCAGTGTTATTTCCCCACTTACTGGCTTGGGTTGTTTCGCGGTACTGCCGTAACTGGTTGCCCAGAATAAATTCCGGTTTCATTATCAAGCCCACCCGTAGATAGGCTTTGTAATGAACTGGCTCTTATCTCAACGCAGCCCCTTACCGCGCGCCAGATGCTCAACTTCAAGCATCAGCAATGAGATGTTTAATCTGGATTCACTCCAGAAGTGATCACCACCCTGTCTACAGAGCCAGATGTGAAGGATGATGAGTAAAATTATCGCTATCATCGAAGGCATTGCGTCCTGATGTATTCCTGAAGAGTTCTCAGTGCTGTTTGGTCGCGGATAATTCCGTCCCGGACACCGAGAACGTTTCGTCCAGCAACTGGAGAGAGTTCGACGGTGGCATCATTGCCCATGCCGGAGGCGCTGGAGGTTTCGGCTGAGGATGGCACAGGGCATTTTCCTTTGACGAGCACCCTGCCACCATTATCAAGCTTGCGACGAAGAGCATCATTTTCAGCTTTCGCATCAGCTAACTCCTTCGTGTATTTAGCATCGAGTACATCAGCAGCACGCTGGCGTTGCTGCATGTCAGTAATGGTGGCGGTCGCCTGCTTCAGCTCACTGACTTTTTTATCACGCTGTTCTTTATAGGCGATGGCGTTATCACGGTAATGATTAACAGCCCATGACAGGCAGACGATGATGCAGATAACCAGAGCGGAGATAATCGCGGTTACTCTGCTCATACCTCAATCTCTCTGACCGTTCCGCCAGCCTCTTTGAATTTTGCAATCAGGTTGTCAGCCTTATGCTCGAACTGACCATAACCAGCCCCCGGCAGTGAAGCCCAGATATTGCTGCAACGGTCGATAGCCTGACGGATATCACCGCGATCAATCATCGGCAAAGCGCCACGCTCCTTAATCTGCTGCAGCGCAACAGCGTCCTGGCTTTTGGGAGAGAAGTCTTTCAGGCCAAGCTGCTTACGATAGGCATCCCACCAACGGGAAAGAAGCTGATAGCGCCCGGCTGCTGTTGATTTGAGTTTTGGGTTTAGCGTGACAAGTTTGCGAGGGTGATCGGAGTAATCGGTAAATAGCTCTCCGCCTACAATGACGTCATAACCATGATTTCTGGTTTTCTGACGTCCATTATCAGTTCCCTCTGACCACGCCAGCATATCGAGGAACGCCTTACGTTGATTATTGATTTCCACCATCTTCTACTCCGGCTTTTTTAGCAGCGAAGCGTTTGATAAGCGAACCAATCGAGTCAGTACCGATGTAGCCGATGAACACGCTCGTTATATAAGCGAGATTGCTACTTAGTCCTGCGAAGTCGAGAAGGTCACGAATGAACCAGGCGATAATGGCGCACATCGTTGCGTCGATTACTGTTTTTGTAAACGCACCGCCATTATATCTGCCGCGAAGGTACGCCATTGCAAACGCAAGGATTGCCCCGATGCCTTGTTCCTTTGCCGCGAGAATGGCGGCTAACAGGTCATGTTTTTCTGGCATCTTCATGTCTTACCCCCAATAAGGGGATTTGCTCTATTTAATTAGGAATAAGGTCGATTACTGATAGAACAAATCCAGGCTACTGTGTTTAGTAATCAGATTTGTTCGTGACCGATATGCACGGGCAAAACGGCAGGAGGTTGTTAGCGCAACCTCATGCCACCCGCTTTCACGAAGCCAGCCATTGCGCTGGTTTTCTTTTATGCAAAGCACACCGCACCGTAGCCACAGCGGATAAGGTGATTATTTTTGTCTGTCTGGTATTTGGTTTGATGCGCTTTCAGAAAGGTCGTGCTTAAAACGCAAAAAGCCCCGAGCTATTAACTCAGGGCTTTATTTAACGAGTGCATTTATCCATCGTTGAGTCAAATTTACCCAACTTTATTCAAAAAGTCAATATTATGCCGTTAATATGTTGCCATCCGTGGCAATCATGCTGCTAACGTGTGACCGCATTCAAAATGTTGTCTGCGATTGACTCTTCTTTGTGGCATTGCACCACCAGAGCGTCATACAGCGGCTTAACAGTGCGTGACCAGGTGGGTTGAGTAAGGTTTGGGATTAGCATCGTTACAGCGCGATATGCGGCGCTTGCTGGCATTCTTGAATAGCCGACACCTTTGCATCTTCCGCACTCTTTCTCAACAACTCTCCCCCACTGCTCCGTTTTGGCTATATCAACCGCCCGACCTGTACCGTGGCAATCTCTGCATCTTGCGCCCGGCGTCGCGGCACTACGGCAATAATCCGCATAAGCGAATGTTGCGAGCACTTGCAGTACCTTTGCCTTAGTATTTCCTTCAAGCTTTGCCACACCACGGTATTTCCCCGATACCTTGTGTGCAAATTGCATCAGATAGTTGATAGCCTTTTGTTTGTCGTTCTGGCTGAGTTCGTGCTTACCGCAGAATGCAGCCATACCGAATCCGGCTTGTGATTGCGCCATCCCCATAGCAGCCATCACATCAGTACCGGAAAGAGAGTCAGAAGCCGTGGCCCGTGGTGAGTCGCTCATCATCGGGCTTTTTGGCGAGTGAAATTTAGCTACGCTTTCGAGTCTCATGGTCTTCCCCTCTTGCCCTGTTTGACCATCAGGACGCCGTTAACTATTACGTGACGCTCGCCTTTGCTGTCTCGGTTGTACTTGAGCACTGTTCCTCTTGCGCAGGAAAGCATCCTCGCCACTTCGGTCTGATTGCCTCGTGTCTGGATAAGAAGCTCTGGTATCGTTTGAATTATGGCGTTCATGCGTTCTCCAGTTCGGTGATTTTTATTCCAAGCCTTCCGCCTGGTACTTTCACGCCACGAATTACGCGAATGTCATCGAATTGCTCGTCGTCTTCCGCAAATCCAGCGTGGATAAGGGAGTCGAGTAAACCTTTCAGGATGTTGTCGAGGTCGCGGCGGCGGGAGTCTGGAACGTCTGCGATGACTTTGATACGGAGTCGTGATTTGGTGAAAATGTCTAACTTGAGTTGGCGGATGATTTTCTGAACGTCTTTTCTGTATTTCTGGCCTTTATCGCTAATGTAATATTGGCTTCCTCGTCTTCGCCAGTAGGTATTCACCGACGGTGGGTATGGAAGCACAAACTGATATTCGTTCATGACTTAATCTTCCCCTCCTTCAGCAGTATCGCCTGCGTCCTGATCACGCCTTCGAGGTGGTAAAGTCTGGCGTCTTTGTTGTCGAGGTTATGGGTGCGTCGGTCGATTTCATCGTGACACGCGCTACAAGCCCATGCTCCGATCAGGTCGTCAGGTTTCATTCCCGTTCCGCAAATTCCAGCCATCCGGTAATGTGCCAGAACTGTAGTTTCAGGATTACCATTGCATACGCCGTAAATACGTACCTGGCATTCTCTTCCGCGCGCTTCTTTGCGTAGGTTAGCCATTTACCTTCCCTCGCAATTGAAGAATTGACTGAAGGTCTTTTTTAATAAATATGCGAGTGCGAATTGAGCAGTAGTTTTCCTTCATTCTGGCGTAGTAATAGTCCTTTCGTTGTTTAAGCTTGTTGGCATCCGCTGTCATCCAGTCTTTTACAGCAAACTTAATTAACCAGCGGTGGCAGAGATACCATTTCAGGTAATCATTCATCGTCTTCTTCCTCGTACATTGAGCTATTCGGATCGCTCATCAGTTCTGCGCAGCAGTGCTCACACACGTGAACTTCCAGCACATGCAGCTTCTGGCCGCAGTTAGCGCACGTTAAAGCTCGCTCGACGCTTTCTTTCTGGTATTGAAGGGATTGGGATGGGCTAAGCATGGCTTTCACCATTAAAAAGTCGCTTGTAAGCATCAATGTCTCGTTTTGCTTCACCAAGCTTTCGTCTTAATTCCATGTTTTCTGATTCAAGCTTTTCCATGTCTTGTTGGTATCGATCGCGGTGTTCTTTCCATGCTTTTTGATACGCCTTCATGTATGTCATGTTGGCCTTTCTCTTTGCCTGACGAACTGCGTGGTGGTTTTTCACAAACCAGTCAGGGTCGTTAAATGCTGCTCTGGCGCATGTATACCAATAATTTGTTGCCTCCCTGTTTAGCCAATAAATACTGATAAATGGCAACCGGATAGACACCATTTTTCGTTGTGACTCTTTCTCGCCAAACATGTGGCCTTTTTTGAGGCTAAGTCCAAATCCAGGTTGAATTAAAAGCATTGTCATTTCCTCGCACGATGTCTTAGCCACCGGATATCCCACAGGTGAGCCGTGTAGTTGAAGGTTTTTACGTCAGATTCTTTTGGGATTGGCTTGCGTTTATTTCTGGAGCGTTTCGTTGGAAGGTATTTGCAGTTTTCGCAGATGATGTCGGTGATGCTTCGTCGCTGTCGCCTCATGCAGCCCTGTCTTCCCATCGCGCTTTCATTGTTTCATTTGCAAATCGCCAGAATCTTCCTTTGTGATATGAGCTTTCGCCATTACAGCAACGACTAATTGACGAACTATCAAATCCTTCTCTGACAGCATCCATAGCTGCTTCATAATAAACCTCCTCCCCAGTTTTCATGTCAGTAGAAATAACAGCTTTACTGGCAGGATGGTCACCACTAAATTTACCTAGCGATATAGGTATTCTTCCATTTTGTTTATATCCGTGTTTTGAATCGCCACGGGTTTAACAGACACCTCAGAGTCATTTAAGATGGCTTAAAGAGAGGTGCCCATGAGCGGTAAGCGTTATCCCGAAGAGTTTAAAACTGAAGCAGTCAAACAGGTTGTTGATCGCGGTTATTC
>OGGW01000661.1_pt1 | contig 31838 bp, 33 predicted proteins | sample 1571291 | NCBI WGS metagenome assembly OGGW01 (sample SAMEA2582028, study PRJEB24529) | metagenome | biome: Human gut stool | place: China | collected 2011 | reverse complement strand
TCATCGGGCATTATCTGAACATAAAACACTATCAATAAGTTGGAGTCATTACCCAAGACCTGATGCTGCCACCCGAGGCTTAACCAGGGTACAATTGCCCGCTAATTAACACCTGCATAAAACTCAAGGAGAGTGCATGTCTATCACGGCGCAGTCCGTATACCGTGACACCGGAAATTTCTTCCGTAATCAATTTATGACCATTCTGTTGGTATCGTTGCTATGTGCGTTTATCACAGTGGTGTTAGGGCATGTTTTCTCACCCAGTGATGCACAGCTTGCGCAGCTCAATGACGGCGTACCCGTTAGCGGCAGTAGTGGGTTGTTCGACCTGGTTCAGAATATGTCACCGGAACAGCAACAAATTTTGCTGCAGGCTTCAGCGGCGTCCACTTTTTCAGGATTAATCGGTAACGCCATTCTCGCCGGAGGCGTAATATTAATTATCCAGCTGGTGTCTGCGGGTCAGAGAGTCAGTGCGCTGCGAGCTATTGGTGCCAGTGCGCCGATATTGCCCAAGTTATTTATTCTGATTTTTCTGACTACCCTTTTAGTACAGATTGGCATCATGCTGGTGGTCGTTCCGGGAATTATCATGGCCATTTTGCTGGCCCTGGCACCGGTGATGCTGGTACAGGACAAAATGGGCATTTTTGCCTCGATGCGTAGCAGTATGCGGCTGACTTGGGCGAATATGCGTCTGGTGGCACCCGCAGTACTGAGCTGGTTGCTGGCAAAAACACTGTTGCTGCTTTTTGCCTCTTCTTTTGCCGCATTAACCCCGGAAATTGGTGCCGTACTGGCGAACACCTTGAGCAACCTGATTTCAGCCATATTGCTCATCTATCTGTTCCGCCTGTATATGTTGATTCGCCAATAACCTTAAGCATTTGATTACGGAATCGTAAAATGAAGCAGTTTCTTGATTTTTTACCGCTGGTTGTCTTTTTCGCGTTTTACAAGATTTATGACATCTATGCAGCTACTGCGGCGCTGATCGTCGCCACGGCGATTGTGCTTATCTATAGCTGGGTTCGCTTTCGTAAGGTTGAGAAGATGGCCCTGATCACTTTTGTTCTGGTGGTCGTCTTCGGTGGCTTGACGCTGTTCTTCCACAATGATGAGTTTATTAAATGGAAGGTTACAGTCATTTATGCTCTATTTGCGGGAGCCCTGTTAGTCAGCCAATGGGTGATGAAAAAGCCGCTAATTCAGCGGATGCTGGGTAAAGAACTCACGCTGCCGCAACCGGTATGGTCGAAGCTGAATCTGGCCTGGGCTGTTTTCTTTATCCTTTGCGGTCTGGCAAACATCTACATCGCATTCTGGCTGCCGCAAAATATTTGGGTCAACTTTAAAGTCTTTGGCCTGACCGCCCTTACCTTAATCTTCACATTGTTAAGCGGTATCTATATCTACCGCCACATGCCGCAGGAAGATAAATCCTAACCAGACTGCCAGTCCTTCGGGGCTGGCGCTGTATCTCCTCTGTTCTCCTCAGGAAAATCATAGTAGCATCGCGCCTGTGATTTTCCTTTTAAGTCGGTTTTACCATGTCTACAACACATAACGTCCCTCAGGGCGATCTTGTTTTACGTACTTTAGCCATGCCCGCCGATACCAATGCCAATGGTGACATCTTTGGTGGTTGGTTAATGTCACAAATGGATATTGGCGGCGCTATTCTGGCAAAAGAAATTGCCCACGGTCGCGTAGTGACTGTGCGGGTTGAAGGAATGACTTTCTTACGGCCGGTTGCGGTCGGCGATGTGGTGTGCTGCTATGCACGCTGTGTCCAGAAAGGGACGACATCGGTCAGCATTAATATTGAAGTGTGGGTGAAAAAAGTAGCGTCTGAACCAATCGGGCAACGGTATAAAGCGACAGAAGCATTATTTAAGTATGTCGCGGTTGATCCTGAAGGAAAACCTCGCGCCTTACCTGTTGAGTAATAGTCAAAAGCCTCCGGTCGGAGGCTTTTGACTTTCTGCTTACTGAATTTCGGTGGTGCCGTTAATTTTAAACAGGATATTCACCACAATCCCACTGCCTGGCTTACCCGGCTCATAACGCCATCTGCGCATCGCATTTTTCACCTCACGCTCAAACATGTTCGCAGGCTTGGCTGAGAGGATTTGTACGTTATCCACGCGACCATCCGGCGTGACGTCAAATTTAACTTTAACCTGCCCTTCAATGCGCAATGCCTGTGCTCGTGCCGGATACTGCGGCTGATTACGGCTTAATGCGCGTGGTCCTGAAGCCACACTGGTAACCGGCTTGCTGGTTGCAGCCGTTGCTGTACTTGATGTCGGGCGTGCCGGTGCCGTATTTTCAAACGGTGATGCCGGACGCGACTCTACGGGTTTGACATCGCGTTTTGGCTGCTCCTGTACCTTTTTCACCGGCTTCGGTTTTGGCTTAGGTTTCGGCTTCGGCTTTTCAATGACCACCGGTGCTTCTTTTGGCGGTTCGGGGATCGGCTCAGGTTCCGGTTCTGGCTCTACCACCGGCTCCGGTGGCGGCTGAACGGCTTGTGGCGGTTCGAGATCAGCAGGCGTAACCATCGTGACAGAAATCGGCTGCGCAGGCGCAGGTAGTTCAATAACCTGATGTACCGAGGTATAGAGCAGACCCGCCACAACAGCACCATGAATGCAGACCGAAAGTAACGTCGGCCAGGGGAAGCGGCGAGGTAAATCAAGGGTCATTGTATTGTAGCTATTCGGCATTGTAGCATTAGCCATAACGTTTATAAGTTCATCTTTAAATGATAATCAATTGCATGGGAGTTTATCACCGTGAGAACCGTAATAACATACTTGAGATTCTCATCAGCCACACAAGGTGCTGAAGGTGCTGATTCAACCAGACGACAAAATGAGCTATTCAAACAGTGGTTAAGGAAGAATAGCGATGCTCAAGTAGTAGCGTCTTTCAGTGATGAGGGTCTATCCGGTTACAAAGGTAAGCATCTTACTGGTCAGTTTGGTGACATGTTAGCCCGTATTGAGTCTGGGGAGTTTTCAGAAGGTACAGTTCTGTTAGTCGAAGCTATCGACCGCATAGGCCGCCTTGAACATCTCGAAACAGAAGCCTTGATGAATCGCATTATTGCTCATGGTATCGAGATTCACACTCTACAGGATGGGCTAATCTACACAAGGGATGCTCTATCCGATGATTTAGGAATCTCAATCATCCAGCGCGTTAAAAGCTACGTAGCTCATCAAGAGTCTAAGCAGAAGTCTTTCCGTGTTAGCCAGAAGTGGAAACAACGTGCAAAGCTTGCCCTTGCTGGTGAACAGCGTCTTACAAGAAATGTTCCCGGATGGATTGACCCCGATACTTTCAAGTGCAATGAACACGCTGAGACTGTAAGACTGATTTTCAAGCTGCTGTTAGATGGTGAAAGTCTGCATAACATTGCACGTCACCTACAAAGCAACGATATAAAGTCTTTTAGTCGCCGTAAAGATGCTAACGGGTTCAGTGTTCATAGTGTTCGTACTGTTTTGCGCTCTGAGTCAGTGATAGGTACACTACCAGCATCACAGCGCAATGACCGCCCCGCTATACCGAACTACTACGAAGCCGCTATAGATGCTGCAACGTTCAATAAAGCTCAAGAAATCCTCGATAAAAATCGTAAAGGCCGTACACCTGCAAGTGATAACCCATTAACGATTAACATCTTCAAGGGATTATTCCGGTGTCAGTGTGGGGCTAGTGTCCATCCTACCGGAACCAAGAATAAGTATGCAGGGGTCTACAGGTGCAATAACCACTTAGACGGTCGCTGTGATGTTCCACCGTTGAAGCGTAAACCGTTTGACCGATGGATGATTGATAATTTTCTGGGGATGATTGACGTGGGGAATGATGGAGAATCAGAGAGGAAGATTGCAGCGTTACAGCATGAGGTTGAAATTGTCACAGCCAGAATCAAGAAAGCTACCGCCCTACTTCTTGAAATGGATGACATTACAGAGTTGAAAGCACAGGTGAAGGGACTTAACCAGAAGCGTACAGAAATACAAACTACTATCGACACTCTGAAGCGTAAAACTTCACTCACTGATAAGGAACTACCCCAGCTTAAAGATATTGACCTGACAACTAAAGCGGGTCGTGTCGAGTGTCAGTTGATTTTGTCCAAGCATCTAAAAGGGCTTACATTGGGTAAGGATTCGGTAACTGTAACGCTACAGAACGACACTGAAATCACCATACCTACAAACCCGTTACCGCTAAATGATGGGTCACCAATCTTTGAAATTGCTGATAAAGAGCTACTGGATATTGACGCTTATCAACTGTAATTTTCAGGGGCTATGAAGCCCCTTTTTATGTCTCAATAAGTGCCCTTCTTATTCGGATTCACACTAAATTTCCGTAAAGCATTACCCGACTTAAGCACTTTTGAAGCCTGCTCATTAGCTGAGTCTGTGAAGGTGCTTACACCATCTTTCACCGTGACATTTTTAGAGCAATTACTACGGGCTTTTAACGCTTCATCAGATAGCTCACTTGATGAATAGCTAAAAAGCTCTTTACAGGTCAGCATAGGGCTTCCAAGACTCGTTGTAGTGTTCCCTGTATTCTTTTTACTGGTAGCACCACCATCATTTGTAGTAGCAGTCTTTCCAGTCGCAGCCGAAATATCAGTTTGCCCTACGATTGAACGAAACTCTACACCTTGGAAGGTCATCTGAATACGAAGACCATTAGCAATGGTATGCTCTTTACTCGCTTTAAACTGAGTAATGATACTATCAGTGATAGATATTCCATCTTTACAAACAATAGTGATGATTTGCTTCTGGTCTCGCCATTGTTCAACCGTAGAAATAAAGGTTTCTACAAGTTGCCCCTGTCTGGTTAATAGAACTGAACCCGTCGAATCAACCACTACAACACCGCTAATAGAGATGGTCTTAGGTGCTCTCTGAACATTATCAGTGATAGTTTGCCCCGATTGCATAGCCTGAGTTGTCACCATCATCGGTGAGTCATAGTCCATCTGTTCAGTAGCTGTTAAGGCAAGAAAAGATTCTACATTATCTCTAAGGTGAAAATAGATACCATCTTTACCTGAGTATCTAATTTGCTTTGTGTCAAACATTGTTGTTATTCCTATTCTGTTAAGCGTGAGCTACGTGAAATCTAATTTTTGATATTGGTATCTGTTCAGAAGAAATCACGTAGCATTCGACTATTCATAGTTGAATCGTCATACTAGATAAAGATTAATAGATTGCCATGTGTGGCAATAAATATTAGTAGTTCTAACATTGTTTATTCCTCTGGGTAAGCGGAGCTAATCAAGGTATCTTCCTGCATACGATTAATATGCGATGTGGTTCTTTCATCAATAACCTTTCCATCAAGTACCGTCTGAGTTGTGATATTGATTGTCTGAGGCTGAATATTTACTGACGGCTTGATAACCTTTAAATCTTGTGTGAATGTTTCCACTCGACCTTTCAGATTATTTAATGCTTCAGGTGAAAACTGTGGAACATCTTTTGATTTGCCATGAACCATAGCCCATAAAACAGCAGCTAAAGAGTTCATGTCACCAGTCAATGCTTGGTCTGTGGGTTCCACCTTTGACCTTACAACTTTGTCAATTGGATTATCTGACTTACTCATCTGACGTTCATAGAACGGTTTAACAATGGAGTTAATCACATCAGTTGCCATACCGACAATCATTACTTTGGTAATTGCATCAGCTACAGATAATTTTCCTTTACCACCTTCAACACTACCGGAACGTGAATTAACTCTTCCTGCTGCTGTATTTGCTACATTTCCAAGCGTGGAAATAGCCCTAATTAAGTTCCAGATACCACCTACAGCACCAATACCAGACCTTACAGCGACAATACCAGCAAGTCCCTTTAATGCACTTAACAGGCCATTTGCGATACCATCAGCTACAGCTTTTTGAGTGTCATTTAATTCTCTGTAAGCAAGGGTCACTCTGTCAAAGAATCCCTGCACTCGGTAGCTAATCGTGGTTAAATCATCAATACCGTTTGACATGCTTTTCATCAAGTCGCCCAAATGTTCACCAAGATTTTTAGATTGACCACCCAGTGAATTAAGTAAATTAGTCAGTGACCTTGTAAAGTCTGTTAAACCTTCCTGTGAACCGTCGAACATTAAGGCCAGATTATTATTCCATGAATTAGAAAGGCGGCCTAACTGCGTCTGAGTAGAGTTAATAATCTTTTCCCATCCACCAGCTTTATCAATCATCCTTCCCATTTCAGCGGATACTTTAGGAAGAACATCTTTAGAAAGAACTTTACCGTCTTTCATAGCCTTGTCTAATTCTTCTGTAGTCATCCCAAGGCTTCTGGCAAATAACTGGAAAGCACCTGCCATTCTGTCCCCTAACTGACCGCGTAATTCTTCAGCCTGAATCTTGCCCTTAGATGCCATCTGCTCGAAAGCTTTCAGAATCCCGTTAATCTCTTCTGTGTTCAGTCCCATTAGTCGGGATGTACCAATCACATTAGAAAATAAGGATTCTTTCTGGTCTGCATTCATATCACCAGCACCAGCGGAAAACTTAGCAAAGCTACTTAATGTTTCAATCTGGTCAACACCAGTATTATTAGCAAGATTCTTAACAAATTCTGTAGCTCGTTTAGCACCTTCATCACCTAAAACGAATTGTGCCGCTCGTTGTGATGCTTCTTTTTTCAGACCAACCTCCATAATCTTCCTATAAGCTTCTAAGGCTGTCTGAAAACTATAAATGGCTGTACCTGCTTTGATTGCACTTGTAGCTAATACATCTAAACCATTTGAAGCATTTTCACTGTGATTGTTTTTGCTGGTGGTCTTATTAAACTTAGAAAGTGTTTCACGTAGATTTTGATTTAACTTTGCTAACTCACGATTAAAAGCTTCGTTCCCAAGTGTCTTGGATTTACCGCTTAAGCTGTAATACTGGCTTCTAAAATACTTCTCAAGTAGAGGATTAAAGTCACGAAGCTTGCTCATATTCACGCTATGCGCTGCTGTGATTGCTCTGTTTCCGCTAATTCGTGGCTGTCTTGGCTGTCTAAGTGGCTTTAAAGTATCCTCAATTTCAGTTTTAATCTTAAACGCTTTAGTGTTTTTAAGACGCTGCTCAATCTTGGAAACAGTCTTATCGACATTTCTTTCCATGACCTTGAGAGAATCATTTAAAGGCGTAGGGTTAACTCTGAATGCCTTATTTAGTCGTTTCTCAATTCTTGATGCGATTTGCATCGTTTGTTTCTCGGCTTTTTCCAAGCCTTTTAAAACTTTCTGAGAGTTAAAACTTAACTCAATCAGAAAATCATCAACTTTAAACTGTGCCATTGTTCATATTTCACCTCATAGACTTCGGATAGAAGACTATCTCATATACAAAAAAGGGAGAAACTACCGATATCACTCGATAATCTCTCCCGTTGATTTTTACCCAACCAATTCTATTAGAAGCTTTAATGGTAAACGTAAGAATACATCCCATCATCACCTAAAATCTGTGCGTCACATGGTAATTTATCTAAGCACCATGAAGGAATCTTACGTACCTTTGGTTTGTGTGAGGTGATAACTCGACGTTGATTTCCAATTCGTAGCTTTGGTTTGGTTTGTAACTTTAAGTTTTCACAAACAGACCGAATAGTCTCTAAACGTTCTTCAAACATTAATCACCTCACATATGCATAATTAAATAACCTTACTAAATTCTCGTGGAACACTCAAAAAGTCATTGAAGCTACTAATCTGTGCAAGCTCTTGTTTGTATTCCTTAGCGATTTTTTGATGGTCACGAATCAAATTAGCCAGAGTTGATTTCACCAAATTAATCTCGGTTTCTCTTACCTTCATCAGTCGCTTTCTAGCCATTTCTTCAAGCTCAGCTTGTGATTTATCAGAAATAATTAAAGTCAGTTTATGTGGCGCTCTGACAGCTCTTTCTGTGCGAATAAGTCTTTGGCCTTCTGGTAAATCTGCAATCACTTTACCAATTTCTGAATGGTCATATCCCCAACCGTCACGGTCTAGTCTTGTATAATAATCGTAGGTGTTTGTCTGAAGCTCCATCAAAATAGCCATTTCGTCAACTTCATTTTCAAGTTTGGACTGAAGTTTTTCGTAAACACGATTCATAGCTTTTTGAGAGTCTCGAAGGTCTTTGAAATATTTGCGTTGCAGCTTCAGTTTCAAATCAAGCTCACATTCCTCATTCATCGAAAAATCAATTTCAACTCTTGGAATCTCAAATGGTTCTGGTGGAATATATGGACCTTTATTTACTTCGTGTGATTCCCGCCAAGCTCTATCAAAAGATTCACGCAAAGTTAATTCGTGAATATCAAGTGCACTTGGTCGGCTTTCAATAATCATTTCATTTTCATCACGGATAGCCATTAATACCTTTCCTCTTCTAAGATAATTTATGTTTCAGTTTTTAAAAAGCACACCTGACATCCTCGAACTTAGAAGAGACTTAAAAGGCGTTTGCCAAGTATGCTTTTTAAAAGCTGAAAAAAGCCCTAGATAACTAAAACGCTATAAAGGGCTAAGGTGAAGAAATTAAAACATCTAAAGGATTCAATAATGATTAAGCACTTTTTGAGATAGCCTCTCAGACTAACCTGAAAGGCCATGACGAAAAGCATTGCACCTTTCCAATTCAGAATATAATTATCATCGATGTAGAATGATTAATATTTTAATTCAAGGAGAATTGCTCTCCCTATATATACAATTATGTCATGCTCAAGGTTATTTGTCAACAATTTTTTAACAGATTGGTAACATCAATTCTTATTTACCGTATTACCTACCCAGCAACCAACAAATAAGCCAAGCAACGTCCAAGCAATTATTAAACCCATTAGTGAACCCTCACAGAATCCGTCACCAGAATATTATCGCTGTACAGGATTGTCACAGCACCTTTCAAAAATTGCTCTGGGGAAATACTGTATTTGTTCGTTTGCTCGACAATCAATCTTTTCATGTTCGAATCTGCAATTGGTAGCATCATTCGAGGCTCGTTAAACTCCACCGACTGAATAAAATCTTCAATTGTTTCTGAGTTATCAGCCATTAGCCTTAACAGCCTGTCAAAGTCAATTTCCACACCTGCATCAATGAAGCTTTGCACCATCAGAGCGGTGTCGTTATCAACGAAAATTTGTAATGGGAAGTTGTTCATTTTTAAATTCCTCTAAAACACATCTCAGACCTCTTAAAATAGCCATTCTGAGGCCAGTAACCATGCGGGTTACAGAGGGAGTTGCACTGGCTGGTAAGGTAATTTATCAAATTAAGGTGCAACTCTGCCTGTAAAGTGCATTCTACCGTTACTTAGATAGTTATTTTGAATTGTCTTTATTAATCAATGATTTAACGTAGAAATACTGTCTCCGTGAAATACCATATTTTTCTGTGATGTATCGCTGAGATTGACCAGCATTTATGGCCTGAGTGATATCATCACGGTTATAGCGGTTACCACGGGATTTATATTTGTCACCATCCACATCTTCTGAGGTATTGAAGTCTTCAATCAGCTTAATTGCATCGTGAAGGTCATCTTCTGAGGCATAATCGAAGGTATGGATAATCTCAAAATCACCAGTATCTGCTGGTGCATTCTTCCATCTGGAGAAGCGGGATTTTAATTGCTGGTGTGTGAAGGGTTCAGCATTACGAGTTAAATCTCTCCATGTTCCGCTATTCTCACGGACAAGGTGGCCTCTGTGGCGATAAAACGCATGATAATCAAATGTGCATAGCATTAAACCCCCAGCCTATCCGCTAATTGATGGACCTTTGCGCTTAACACCTGAATCATTGAGCAACCTGCTACTGCGGACTGTGCTTTGAGTAGTTCCAGTTGGTCCGTTGTGATTCTGATGGCCTTAGAACCCTCTGCAACGCCCTTAACGTTATCGAAAGGGGTCAGGGCTACCGACTCTTTTAAAAGCTCTCCAACAAGCGCTGTGTGCTTCATATCGGGATATTTGGTTTTGATTGCTGCCAGTCGTTCAAATGCCTCTGGCAAAATGCGCGTAACTGTGTGAGTCATTGTAAAAATCTCCTCAAATCTTTTACTTATACTACAATCTTAACATTTATTTAACATATTGTCAACATCTCATTTACATGTTAATATGGTTATAGGGGCTGATACAGGTGCTGTTTCCTTTCACAAAAGGAAAATTAATGCATGATTTTTTCACAGCAATTATTGAATCTCATCGTTTTAGCTCGTTGGGCTTTGCGGTATTTATTGTGCTATTGGTGTTTTGCGTTATGAATCGAGTCATTACAAAAAAGACAAAGCTTACAATTCGACTTAAACTTCTTCGTGTTGAGATAGAGATTTCAATAAATAAATAGCTGGTGGACTTACCGGCACTTTCCCTTGATAATATTGGTGGCCCTCAGATTACCGGGGTCACCGTCTTTTAGTCGTAGCTGGTGGACTGAATCCCAGACATCAAAATGATACATCACTGCAAACCTCAAAGCGTCAATCTTTAAATCTGTCACACCATCAAAAAAGAAATAATTCTTTCCTTCCTTCTTCGGTCGAATCCGGTAAACCTCCCCATGAGTATCTTTCAGAAGATGACCTTCACGAGAAATGCTGTAGCGCCTTAATAGATAATCTTTGTATCGTTTTTCACCGTTATATTCTCTCATTGGATACCTCCACCTGCATAGTACATTTTAGGCTTAATCCTTTGCTTCTTATTTTCACTAACTACTTTCTTCTTTGGTGTGAAAGAAAAGTCATCATCGTCACCATCATCAAAGTCATCGAGGTCATTAACCTTGTTCTTTAGCTTCGCCATTTCAATGCGTGATTTAATCTCTGCTTTGCGTTGTGCTTTTTTAATAGCCTCTTCACGCTCTGATTCTTCATCAAGGTAATCATCGAAGGGGTCCATCTCATCATCAGTGGCGGGGCACTGTGTGTTTTTATGGTCACTATCAACATTCACATCAGAGATTTTATCCTCCTCTAAGTCAGATGTTTTAGAAGCCTCTTTAGTAGCTTCACTATCAAGGTCAGATTCATTCATAGAGAGAAAATCATTTAATTCATCCAAAGAAAGAAAGTCATCTTCTTTAATATCACATTTATGTGAATCACAGAGCGAAGCTCCCTTCTTAAGAGATTCTTCTTCAAAGTTCCCTTTTAGTCTTTCTTCTTCAGTATTTATATTTTTGTCTTTATATTCAGTATTACATGTAACCAAATTCTGGTTAGGTAGGTAACCAAATTCTGGTTGGGTAGGTAACCAATTTTTGGTTGGGTTACTGTCAGATTCTGGTTGACCTGATAATTTAGCTCTACGACGCTCATCAAGGGTAGGTTCTGATAAGACCTCTGGACGCTCATCCAACGTGAATACTTTAAAAATACTTTGCTGACCCTTTACATTGGTCTTTTCGATAAGTCTGTGTGACTCAAGTCTCTTAAGTGAATCAATAACTGTATTACGTGTAGCACCAGACATAACCATCAAATAGTCAATACTTGGTGCATATCTCCCGAACTTAGATTCGTAATAATCAGCACCATCCAGCATAGTGAAATACACCAAGCGGTCAATTGGCTTTAATGTTTTAGGGAATTGTGCAACTCGTTTATCTACCATAATAAAAGCATTAGTTTCTTTTTTCATTCATAAATTACCTCTACGCGAAAAGGCCAACCGGATAAAACCGATTAGCCTGTGTGATTAAAATATCTGGGGGATTGATGGACTGATAAAGAAGTCCATGCCTGAAATAGTACGATGATTAAAACGCTGAGGTATACCCTGAATGAGAGGTTAATATACGTCAATCATCTGACACCTCCCCAAGTGTTACCACTTCAAGACATGAACTTTTTTATCAGCCCATATAGAAACTATAACATATGTGATTATAAATTGCAACAATTATTTCACAGAATAATTACTGTTTGATTATAAATTAAGCAATCAAACTAAAGGGTATTGACAAAGAGCTTGACAAGATTTTAACCTTTTAAAAGATACTTAAAAGATTCCGTTAAACAGGGTTTTCTTTCTGGTTTCTTCTCTCTCTTAAAAGCCTTTTAAGAATCTCTGTATAGAGGCAGTAAGTCTCAAAAACTCTATGAGATAATTTCTAAAACATATCTATCAGACTTCACTAGACGCATTCTAAGCCCCTAAATCGGGTAACCTAGTCAATCACCTTAAGCACTCTGAAAATAGCTTTAAAACTCGCTACAGAGCTTCCTGTGAACTGGTCTATGAATAGCCTAAACTGGTTTATAGGTTTGATTAAAATCTGTACAGGCAATATTTAGCTTCTGAAAATTTTTATAAAAAAAATAATCAGACCTCTTCTAAGTCTCTTCAACCAAATCTTTCAAAAATATCTGTCTAGTTGATTCGGTAGAATCTACCTCATGATGTATAGCTGCTAAGTACCCGTCACACCAGCTATGTGACCCCCTTTGCAGAATTTTAAAATATCTATTGACTTTCTATGTGAATTGCTATAAAGGCATCTATCTAGACCTTTAACTGTATAAATACACATGACAACAAACGCCCGTTAAGTGTCTATATAAAAAGGTAGCCGTAGTTGTAGACAACAATTGTGATAATTGATTTAATGTCTATAGACAAACAAAGCAGACCTTTGTTGACTATATAGAAGGGTAGAACATGTCACGCATCTTTGCTTACTGCCGTGTATCAGTTGATGACCTCACCACACAAAACCAAGTAGAAGCTGTTAAACGTGCTGGTTATGAAGTCAAACCTTCACGAGTAATTGAGGAAGTTATTAGTGGGGCTACACCAGCTATGGACAGACCACAATTTGTAAAGCTGGTGGATAAGCTGGAAGAAGGTGATTGTCTTGTAGTGACCAAGATTGACCGCTTAGGAAGGGATAACATTGACGTACAGAAGACCGTCACAATGTTACTTGGTATGGGTGTTAAGCTGGTCTGTCTAGATTTGCCTGTCCAAGACCTTTCAAGTGCTGAAGGTAAACTTATTCTTCAACTATTCAGTACCTTTGCAGAGTTTGAACTTAACCGCATCAGAGAGCGAACCAGAGAGGGCTTAGAACGAGCTAAAGCACAAGGTAAGGTGTTGGGTCGTCCTGTAGCTAAAAACACTACAGAGGCCGTTTTAGAGCATAAGGCTAAGGGATTATCACAAAGTCAGGTTGCAAAGCTTCTGAATCTCTCTGTAAGAACGGTTAGCCGTCACTGGACAAAGACACTGTAAAAAAAAACTTAGTAGCATCTTCATAGCCTCCTTAATTGGGGGCTTTTTTGTGTCTGTAACATATGGTGACCAAACATCATGAGGATGACTCTATCCGAATCATCTATATATCGTGATATAGCCCTGTATATAGCACTTTTCTAGGAGTCGAGAGAGGGACGACTAACACCCTGCATAGCTCCCTGAAAAGAGACTTCACGGATTCTTTATATATTTCAATAAGTTATGATAAAAAGGGACTATACCGATACTGCATAGAATCTGTGTAGAATTGCATAGATAGCGCATAAATACACCGTTAAATTGCATAGTCATTCACCTGTTTATGTCCTGTTATTAACAGGTTTCTTAGAAAACCGAATAGACTTCATTCAAGGGTCATTGAAGTCATAATCATTTCAGTAGAAAAACCAGGTCTCGATTTTAAATGCAAATAGCAATCATATTCAATAAGGCAAGACGATCAGGATCAGTGAAAATGTCATTTTTGGCGTAATTACCCTTACTTTATGCATGGCCTTAACAAAGACATCATCTTTCCGTTGCAGATCTTCGCCCTTTCAAATAACGTACTTTACAACTTTCCCGAACAAGGAGTTGTGCCCGTGTTGTATGTTATTTACGCTCAAGACAAAGCTGATAGCCTCGAAAAACGCCTTTCCGTTCGTCCGGCACATTTAGCACGTTTACAGTTACTGCATGATGAAGGTCGTTTGTTGACAGCTGGTCCAATGCCAGCGGTAGACAGTAACGATCCAGGGGCTGCGGGATTTACTGGCTCAACCGTTATTGCTGAATTTGAATCGCTGGAAGCAGCTCAGGCCTGGGCCGATGCTGACCCGTACGTAGCGGCAGGAGTCTATGAACACGTTTCAGTGAAACCATTTAAGAAAGTGTTCTGAATAGAGATTCAATATTTAAGGGCACGGTTTTTGCAACCGTGTTCTTGTTTGGCCTTTCCTTATAGCCGGTCAGTGCATTCACCACCACAAGCAGATAATAACTTTATCTGTATTTCTTTATATGATGTGAGCATATTCAGGAAAAATGACCTTTCCTGAGGTACAGTTGCTCGCTCAAATCCTTTGATTACTGCGGATAAAGTCATCTACTATTGTTTAACACATTCACGCGCTGCATGTATGTTCAGAAAATGTGCACGCTAAGATAATTAAACAAAATTGTGGTTACAGAGGTATCAGTGAGTCACTGGGCTACATTCAAACAAACAGCAACAAATTTATGGGTGACCCTTCGGCACGACATTCTCGCGCTGGCCGTCTTTTTAAATGGATTGCTTATTTTTAAAACAATCTATGGTATGTCGGTCAATTTGCTTGATATTTTCCATATCAAAGCATTTTCAGAGTTGGATCTCTCCTTGCTGGCAAACGCCCCACTCTTTATGCTCGGCGTCTTTCTTGTCCTGAACTCCATTGGCTTACTGTTCCGGGCAAAGCTCGCATGGGCAATCAGTATCATTTTGTTGTTGATAGCGCTAATTTACACCCTGCATTTTTATCCCTGGCTGAAATTTAGTATTGGATTTTGCATTTTTACGCTGGTGTTTTTGCTGATACTGCGCAAAGACTTCTCCCACAGTAGCGCCGCAGCCGGGACAATTTTTGCATTTATTAGTTTCACGACATTACTGTTTTACTCAACCTACGGTGCGCTTTATTTAAGCGAAGGTTTTAATCCGCGAATAGAAAGTTTGATGACCGCGTTCTATTTTTCGATAGAAACCATGTCAACCGTCGGCTATGGCGATATTGTCCCTGTTTCTGAATCAGCACGATTGTTCACTATTTCGGTCATTATTTCCGGCATTACCGTTTTTGCCACATCTATGACCTCAATTTTTGGTCCGCTTATCCGCGGGGGATTCAACAAACTTGTAAAAGGAAACAATCATACAATGCATCGTAAAGATCATTTTATTGTTTGCGGACATTCGATTCTCGCCATCAATACGATCCTGCAACTGAATCAACGCGGACAAAACGTAACGGTTATCAGCAACTTGCCTGAAGATGATATCAAGCAACTTGAGCAACGCTTAGGCGATAATGCTGATGTTATCCCCGGTGACAGTAATGACAGTTCTGTATTAAAGAAAGCGGGAATCGATCGTTGCCGGGCCATTCTGGCGCTGAGTGATAACGATGCAGATAACGCGTTTGTTGTACTCTCGGCAAAAGATATGAGCAGTGATGTCAAAACAGTTCTCGCCGTCAGTGATAGCAAAAACCTGAATAAGATTAAGATGGTACATCCGGATATCATTCTCTCACCGCAACTGTTTGGCAGCGAAATTCTGGCGCGAGTTTTAAATGGTGAAGAGATTAATAATGATATGCTCGTTTCAATGTTGTTGAACTCAGGTCATGGTATTTTCAGCGATAACGATGAACAAGAAACGAAAGCTGACAGTAAAGAATCGGCGCAAAAATAGAGTTTAAAGACGGAAGAGTAAACTTATTGGGCACCGCAATGGTGCCCAGTACATTTAGATATTGTAGATCGCAAACAATAACGAGTTACGCTGTTTGTTTAGAATGCACTTCCTGATGCTGTGGATACGCATATTTCGGCGCGATTGCCCCTCAAGCCAACGCGATTTACGTCGGCTAGCCTGACGCTGCATGCGCCAGCGCCCCACTTCCGTTCTACTCCGCTTCATGTTAACTACTCTATGCAATAACAGAATGGTCATTATACCCCCACCCCCGACGCTGACCAGTGCTTTTCCCGCGTTTTTATTTGCCAGATGAATCCATATGCGTAAACTCATAACAATGCGCTTTCAAAAGGATTTCTAATCTATGACAACCGTTTATACGTTGGTGAGTTGGTTGGCCATTCTGGGATACTGGTTGCTCATTGCAGGCGTAACTTTACGCATTCTAATGAAACGACGCGCAGTTCCCTCCGCGATGGCCTGGCTGTTGATTATTTACATTCTGCCGTTAGTCGGAATTATTGCCTATCTTGCCGTTGGCGAGCTCCATTTAGGCAAACGCCGCGCTGAGCGCGCCAGAGCGATGTGGCCTTCCACCGCAAAATGGCTTAACGACCTTAAAGCCTGTAAGCATATCTTCGCCGAAGAAAATAGCAGTGTCGCTGCGCCATTATTCAAGCTTTGCGAGCGTCGTCAGGGGATCGCTGGGGTCAAAGGGAATCAGCTACAACTGATGACCGAGTCAGATGATGTGATGCAGGCGTTAATCCGCGACATCCAGCTCGCGCGCCATAATATTGAGATGGTGTTTTATATCTGGCAGCCCGGCGGCATGGCGGACCAGGTGGCTGAATCATTAATGGCCGCTGCGCGACGCGGCATTCATTGCCGATTGATGCTCGACTCCGCCGGGAGTGTGGCTTTTTTCCGCAGCCCGTGGCCCGAGCTAATGCGTAATGCCGGTATTGAAGTGGTCGAAGCCTTAAAGGTCAATCTGATGCGTGTGTTTTTACGCCGTATGGACCTGCGCCAACATCGCAAGATGATCATGATCGATAATTACATCGCGTACACCGGCAGCATGAATATGGTCGACCCTCGCTACTTCAAACAAGATGCGGGCGTAGGGCAATGGATTGATCTGATGGCGCGTATGGAAGGCCCCATCGCCACCGCGATGGGGATTATTTATTCCTGCGACTGGGAGATTGAAACCGGAAAACGTATTCTGCCGCCACCACCAGATGTCAATATTATGCCGTTTGAACAGGCCAGCGGTCACACCATTCACACAATTGCTTCTGGCCCAGGCTTTCCGGAAGATCTCATTCACCAGGCATTATTGACTGCGGCTTATTCGGCGCGTGAATATTTGATCATGACAACGCCCTACTTTGTGCCAAGCGATGATTTACTTCATGCGATTTGCACGGCGGCACAGCGCGGGGTGGATGTCAGTATTATCCTTCCGCGAAAAAATGACTCGATGCTGGTCGGCTGGGCCAGTCGCGCATTCTTTACGGAACTGCTGGCTGCTGGGGTTAAAATTTATCAGTTTGAAGGCGGGTTACTGCATACCAAGAGCGTGCTGGTCGATGGCGAACTAAGTCTGGTTGGCACAGTTAACCTTGATATGCGTAGTCTGTGGCTAAATTTCGAGATTACCCTGGCAATCGACGATAAAGGTTTTGGTGCTGACCTCGCCGCCGTTCAGGACGATTATATTTCGCGTTCACGTCTGCTCGATGCCCGTTTATGGCTAAAACGTCCATTATGGCAACGTGTCGCCGAGCGACTGTTTTACTTCTTCAGTCCGTTGCTGTAAAACGTCGCCAACAGAGGTTAAACAGGTAGTAACTATGGATATGGATCTAAACAATCGCCTGACTGAAGATGAAACGCTTGAACAGGCCTACGATATTTTTCTCGAACTGGCTGCCGACAATCTCGATCCAGCTGATGTTCTGCTGTTCAATCTTCAGTTTGAAGAGCGCGGCGGCGCGGAGTTATTCGATCCGGCGGAAGACTGGCAGGAACATGTTGATTTCGATTTGAACCCGGACTTTTTTGCCGAAGTGGTGATTGGTCTGGCGGACAGTGAAGATGGTGAAATCAACGATGTTTTTGCCCGCATTCTGTTATGCCGCGAAAAAGATCACAAACTTTGCCATATCATCTGGCGGGAATAAATAATCGCTTTTAGCGTGAAAAAGGGCTGACAACTGTCAGCCCTTATTGTTTTTAAAGCGGATCGACTTTCAGGCAAGAAACGGCGTGTCTGAAACTCCCCTCCAGAACAGGACGTGTTTTGGCGCACTCTGGACCGGCAATCGGGCAACGGGTACGGAAAACACAACCGGAAGGCGGGTTGATCGGCGACGGTAATTCCCCTTCCAGTAACTGGATGGTTTTGTTCTTCTCCAGATCCGGATCAGGTATGGGGACTGCCGACATCAATGCCCTGGTGTAAGGATGTAGTGGATTGTGGTAGACCTCATCATAGGTCCCCAGTTCTACCGCATGGCCGAGATACATCACCAACACACGATCGGAAATGTGTTTTACCACGGCCAGGTCATGAGCGATAAAAATTAATGACAATCCCATCTCACGTTGCAATTGCTGGAGCAGGTTGACCACCTGTGCCTGAATTGACACGTCCAGCGCCGACACCGGCTCATCACAGATAATCAGCTTCGGTTCAAGAATAAGAGCACGCGCAATCCCGATACGCTGGCACTGCCCACCAGAGAACTCATGCGGATAGCGGTTAATCAGGTTAGGCAATAACCCGACTTTCAGCATCATCGCCTTCACGCGCTCGCGAACTTCCTGGCGTGACATTTTCGGATGATAAGTACGTAGTGGTTCAGCGATGATCTCGCCGATGGTCATACGCGGGTTTAGCGATGCCAACGGATCCTGGAAAATCATCTGAATATCACTGCGAACGGCACGCCATTCATCGGGTTTCATGCCCAGCAACTCTTTACCTAACCAGGCAACATGACCGTCGGTCGCCTTGACCAAACCGATGATGGCGCGAGCAAAGGTGGACTTACCGCATCCCGATTCCCCTACCACACCTAATGTTTCCCCTTCATACAGGCGAAGAGTGACACCATCGACGGCTTTGAGCGTTTTCGGCGGTTGCCAGAACCACTGTTTGCCATCTTTGATTTCAAAGTGCACTTTAAGATCGGCGATTTCAAGGAGGACTTTTCTTCCTTCAGTTACAGCATTCATAACAGTTCCTCCACCGGTTTAAAGCAAGCACGCAGACGGCCAGGCGTAAACTCTTCCAGCGGCGGTGCGCTACTACAAATTTCCATCGCATGCGGACAACGTGGCTGGAACGGGCAACCTTTCGGTAATCGCAGCAGGTTTGGCGGATTACCCGGGATGGTCAACATTGTTTCACCTTCCGCATCGAGACGCGGCACCGCGTTGAGCAAACCGATAGAATAAGGATGAACGGGTTGATAAAAGACATCGCGCGCGTTGCCATATTCCATCGTGCGCCCGGCGTACATTACCAGCACTTTGTCGCAGATCCCCGCCACCACGCCAAGATCGTGGGTGATCATAATGATGGCGGTATTAAATTCCCGCTTCAGTTCATTTAATAGCGTCATGATCTGCGCCTGTACGGTGACGTCCAGCGCAGTTGTTGGTTCATCCGCAATCAGCAGCTTAGGTCGACATAACAAGGCCATCGCAATCATGACTCGCTGACGCATGCCGCCAGAAAATTCGTGCGGGTACATTTTCATGCGTTTACGCGCTTCCGGCATTTTTACCGCATCGAGCATCCGCACCGACTCTTCAAACGCCTCAGCTTTGCTCATGTTCTTATGCAGCATCAGCACTTCCATCAACTGCTCACCGACGCGCATATAGGGATTCAACGAAGTCATTGGGTCCTGAAAAATCATTGAGATTTGTTCAGCGCGCAGTTTATTGAGTTCATGCTCTGGCAAATTGAGGATTTCACGCCCATTGAAGGTTGCCGATCCGCCAATACGTCCGTTGGCAGCCAACAGGCCCATCAACGCAAATGCAGTTTGCGATTTACCCGAACCAGACTCACCTACAATACCCAGCGTTTCTCCGGCACGTAGGGAAAAATTCAAATCATTGACCGCCGTGACGTCGCCGTCCGGGGTACTAAAGGTGACACGCAAATCTTTCACGTTCAGCAGTGCGTCAGCCTGTTGTTGTGCGAGCGGCACAGTTGCAGTTTCAATTACGCTCATGGCTGCACTCCTTAACGATCTTTCGGGTCGAGGGCATCACGCAAGCCATCGCCGATAAAGTTGAAACAAAACAGCGTCACCACGAGGAATCCCGCTGGGAACAACAATAACCATGGAGAGACTTCCATCGAGTTCGCGCCATCACTCAGCAATGCACCCCAGCTGCTTAACGGCTCTTGCGTACCCAACCCCAGGAAGCTAAGGAAAGATTCAAAGAGGATCATGCTGGGCACCAGAAGTGATGCGTAGACCACCACCACACCGAGTACATTCGGCACAATGTGGCGAATAACAATGCCCGATGTCGATACACCGCCAACTTGTGCCGCCTCAATAAACTCTTTGCGCTTCAGACTCAGGGTTTGTCCACGCACAATACGAGCCATATCCAGCCAGGAAACCATGCCAATCGCCACGAAAATCAGCAGGATGTTTTGACCGAAAAAGGTCACAAGCAAAATGACGAAGAACATGAATGGGAAGGAGTTGAGGATTTCCAGCAGACGCATCATTACCGAATCCACTTTACCGCCCAGATAACCGGAAAGCGAACCATAAAGTGTCCCCACGACCACTGCCACCAGTGCCGCAGCAACACCGACCATGAGTGAGATACGCCCGCCAATCGCAACGCGCACAAGCAGGTCGCGACCGGATGAGTCAGTACCAAAGTAGTGACCGGACTCCATATCCGGGGCGCTGGACATCATCGCCCAGTCAGTATCGTCATAGGCAAACTGCGAAAGCATCGGTGCCAGGATTACAAATAACGCGATCAGCACCAGCACTATCAGACTGGCAACCGCCGCACGGTTATGCATAAAACGTCGACGTGCGTCCTGCCACAAGCTGCGCCCTTCGACCTCCAGCTTTTCACTGAAATTTTCCAGCGTCTCGCTGTTTTTCTTACTTAACATCATCGCGAGCTCCAGTATCAGTAACGGATTTTCGGGTCGATAACCGCATATAGCACATCGACAATGGCATTAAACAAAATGGTTAACGCACCAACCAGGATGGTCAGGCTTAACACTAAGGAATAGTCACGGTTCAATGCGCCATTAACGAACAGTTGCCCAATCCCCGGCAAACCATAAATGGTTTCGATGACCATAGAACCGGTAATAATGCCGACAAATGCGGGGCCCATATAGGAGAGCACGGGTAACAGAGCAGGTTTTAATGCGTGGCGTAAAATGATCCGCCGCATAGGTAACCCTTTCGCCCGGGCAGTACGAATAAAGTTGGAGTGTAATACTTCAATCATAGAGCCACGGGTAATACGCGCAATACTGGCGATATAAGCGAGTGACAACGCCACCATCGGCAATATCATGAATTTAAGCGCCCCACCATTCCAGCCACCGCCCGGCAGCCAATGCAAAATGATCGCAAATATCATGACTAATAATGGTGCAACCACAAAACTGGGGATAACAACCCCGGTCATTGCCAGGCCCATCACGGTATAGTCCCATTTGGTGTTTTGTTTTAATGCGGCAATAACGCCAGCACTAACACCCAGTATTACCGCAAGGAAAAATGCTGCGGCTCCCAATTTGGCAGAAACGGGAAAACTGGATGCAACCAGGTCATTGACCGAATAATCTTTATATTTAAACGATGGACCGAAATCACCGTGCGCCAGTTGTTTCAGGTAGCTGAAATACTGTGTCATGATCGGATCATTAAGATGATATTTCGCTTCGATATTGGCCATCACTTCTGGCGGTAAAGTACGTTCGCCGGTAAAAGGGCTTCCCGGCGCGAGGCGCATCATAAAGAACGAAATAGTAATAAGAATAAATAGCGTCGGAATCGCTTCCAGACAGCGACGTAGAATAAATTTTAACATTGCCCTACCTTCTGGCCTGTGCCTTCTGTAATGCGATAAAAATCAGACACCGTGGAGCAGGACACTCCTGCCCCACGTATTGCCATTAGTGCTTCACAATGTACATATTCCGGGTATAGGTATTATCCAGCGGATCTTTGCCGGTATAGCCACCAACCCACGGTTTCACCAGACGCGCATTCACGTAGTAATAAACAGGAACAATGGCCGAATCCTTATCCAGCTGTTGTTCTGCTTTAGTGTACAGAGCTGTGCGCTGCGCCTCGTCAGTCACTTTCAGCGTTTCCGCCATAATGCTGTCAAAGGCCGGGCTCTTATAATGCGCGGTATTCATCGAGCTGTTCGAAAGCATGGTGTTCAGGAAGGAAGTTGGTTCGTTGTAGTCAGCACACCAGCCTGCACGGGCCACATCAAAAGTACCCTGGTGACGGGTGTCGAGGAACGTTTTCCACTCCTGGTTAACCAGTTTGACGTTTACACCAATGTTTTTCTTCCACAATGAAGAGGCAGCAATCGCCAGCTTTTTATGCAGATCGGAGGTGTTATACAGCAGGTTGATGGTCAACGGTTTGTCTGCGGTATAACCCGCTTCAGCCAGCAGTTTTTTCGCTTCTTCGTTACGTTTTTCCTGGCTCCAGCCAAACCATTCTGGCTGAGTCAATTTTGCGCCATCAGTATACGGTGGAGTGTAACCATAGGCGGGCATGTCGCCCTGCGCTTTCACTTTATTAACAATGATATCGCGGTCCATACCTAGTTTCAGTGCGGTACGCACACGCACATCGTTGAATGGCGGTTTCTGGTTGTTAATTTCGTAATAGTAAGTGCACAGGTATGGATCAACGTGAACTTCGTCCGGGATCTCTTTTTTCAGCTTCTGGAACAATTCGATCGGCATGTTGTTATACGTCATGTCGATTTCACCACTACGGTAGCGGTTGACATCGGTAACTTCAGAAGCAATAGGCAAATAGGTTACCTGGTTAATAACGGTTTTCGCGTTGTTCCAGTAGGTCGGGCTGCGTTCAAGAACGATTCGTTCGTTTACGACCCAATCTTTTAAGGTATAGGCACCGTTGGTGACGATATTACCAGGCTGGGTCCATTTTTCGCCGAATTTCTCGATAGCGGCTTTTGGCACCGGTGAAGTTGATGGGTGAACAAGTAATTTATAGAAGTACGGAACGGGTTCACTTAAGGTGACTTCTAATGTGTGATCATCAATAGCTTTCACGCCGAGATCGGTAATCGGTTTTTTCCCTTCAAGAATTTCATCAATACCGGCGATATGCCCATATTGCAGATAACTGGCATACGGAGAAGCAGTGTTCGGATCAACAGAACGTTGCCAGCTATACACAAAGTCTTGTGCTGTGACTGGCGTGCCATCAGACCATTTCGCATCTTTACGCAAATGGAAGGTCCAGACTTTCGCGTCTTTATTATCCCAGGATTCAGCGACGCCAGGTGCTGGATGACCGTCAAGATCGCTGACCAGTAAGCCTTCAAACAGGTCTCGGCTGATATTAGACTCCGGAACACCTTCAATTTTGTGCGGATCTAATGACTGAACTTCTGAACCATTGTTACGTACCAGTGTTTGTTTTTCCGCCAGTGTGACGCCTGCGGGTACATCAGCTGCCAGCGCGACATTCCCTGCCATTAGCGCAGCCAGAACGCCAGCTGCTACTAAACTTCTCTTGGTGATGTTGGTCATTGTTTTTTGGACTCCCTCATTATAATTACTGGTATTAACCAGCATGTGTAATCCCGGATTGGGACCCTGCACAGGCTCGGAGACTTTCTGCTGTCAGGTTACTTTATCGTTACGTATTACTATCACCGACTTTATTTATTCTGGTGATTCAGACGATCACCTTATGTCGATTCGTACTGTGTCTCCCCTGTCGAGACACATTATTCTTTCGCGACGCTCTTTAATTGTTAATTATTCTCATTACCAATAAAGAATCGTCTGGCGGTTGCCCGGAAAGTACCAAATGCGGTTCTTACTCGCCAATACATTTTGCAAAATTGTTAAGCAATTCTCTTTTATTGACCGTATCAGAATCTATAGCTTGCATCCATGCCTTAACAAACATCTTTCAATTCAATCAAATAGAGATTGGCTAAGCATGTCTATCTTTTCTGATTACAGTTCCAGTAGTGAAATGCACAATAATTTAACAATTGATTATTATTTAGCACTTTCCTCTACCAAAGGCAGTGGAATTACTAATATCATTTCAATTATTCTTCAGCAAGCCCAGGATTATGATGTGGCGAAAATAACATGATGGTGAGGAGAAGCAGTTAAGGAAATCCTTATAACTAACTGTAATTTGAGAAGAATATTTTTACCTATTCCTTTTGCTTTTGATAACTGCGCGGGAACAAAGTAAAAATAATGACGAAGTAAACGGAGCATGGCAGCTCCGTTTCATTTGAAAGGAATTAATTAAGCAGGCCGGGGAAAATCCCCTTAATACCAGTAACGATAAATTCAATCCCCAATGCCATCAGCAATAGCCCCATAATACGCGTAATCACGTTGATGCCGGTCTGGCGTAAAACCCGTACCAGCCACGGTGCCATGCGGAACAATCCCCAACAACATAAAGCGAACAATGCAATAGCCACAAAGAAACCAAACAGATAGCTAATGCTGTGATAACGCGTACCCCAGACGATGGTAGAACTGATCGCCCCTGGCCCCGCCATCAACGGCAACGCCAGTGGCACCACACCAATGCTTTCACGTACCGCGGTTTCTGATTTTTCTTGCTTGTTCTGTTTATCCTCGCCAAGCTTGCCGCTGATCATCGACATCGCTATTGTCACCACCAGGATACCCCCGGCGATACGGAACGAATCAATTGATATACCAAAAAGTTGTAGAATCGTGTCGCCGAGAAAAAGCGAGATCCACAAGATAATGGCCACAGACAGGTTGGCTGTAAGGTTAGTTTTGTTTCGCGCTGCCGCTGTCTGATAACTGGTCATGCTGATAAAGACGGGAATAATCCCTACCGGGTTGACCAGCGCAAATAACCCGATGAAAAATTTGAAGTAAACGGGAAAATCAAAAAAGGTCTGAATCACGGTTAGCTCCGAAGCAAAAGCCGGATAATGTTAGCCATAAATAAGGTTGAAAAGACGCGCTGACAATACGCCTTTTGACAGCATTTTTCACCTCCTAACTACTTAAAATTGCTATCATTCGTTATTGTTATCTAGTTGTGCAAAACATGCTAATGTAGCCACCAAATCATACTACAATTTATTAACTGTTATCTATAATGGCGAAAAGCGATGCTGAAAGGTGTCAGCTTTGCAAAAATTTGATTTGGATCACGTAATCAGTACCCAGAAGTGAGTAATCTTGCTTACGCCACCTGGAAGTGACGCATTAGAGATAATAACTCTAATGTTTAAACTCTTTTAGTAAATCACAGTGAGTGTGAGCGCGAGTAAGCTTTTGATTTTCATAGGTTAAGCAAATCATCACCGCACTGACTATACTCTCGTATTCGAGCAGATGATTTACTAAAAAAGTTTAACATTATCAGGAGAGCATTATGGCTGTTACTAATGTCGCTGAACTTAACGCACTCGTAGAGCGTGTAAAAAAAGCCCAGCGTGAATATGCCAGTTTCACTCAAGAGCAAGTAGACAAAATCTTCCGCGCCGCCGCTCTGGCTGCTGCAGATGCTCGAATCCCACTCGCGAAAATGGCCGTTGCCGAATCCGGCATGGGTATCGTCGAAGATAAAGTGATCAAAAACCACTTTGCTTCTGAATATATCTACAACGCCTATAAAGATGAAAAAACCTGTGGTGTTCTGTCTGAAGACGACACTTTTGGTACCATCACTATCGCTGAACCAATCGGTATTATTTGCGGTATCGTTCCGACCACTAACCCGACTTCAACTGCTATCTTCAAATCGCTGATCAGTCTGAAGACCCGTAACGCCATTATCTTCTCCCCGCACCCGCGTGCAAAAGATGCCACCAACAAAGCGGCTGATATCGTTCTGCAGGCTGCTATCGCTGCCGGTGCTCCGAAAGATCTGATCGGCTGGATCGATCAACCTTCTGTTGAACTGTCTAACGCACTGATGCACCACCCAGACATCAACCTGATCCTCGCGACTGGTGGTCCGGGCATGGTTAAAGCCGCATACAGCTCCGGTAAACCAGCTATCGGTGTAGGCGCGGGCAACACTCCAGTTGTTATCGATGAAACTGCTGATATCAAACGTGCAGTTGCATCTGTACTGATGTCCAAAACCTTCGACAACGGCGTAATCTGTGCTTCTGAACAGTCTGTTGTTGTTGTTGACTCTGTTTATGACGCTGTACGTGAACGTTTTGCAACCCACGGCGGCTATCTGTTGCAGGGTAAAGAGCTGAAAGCTGTTCAGGATGTTATCCTGAAAAACGGTGCGCTGAACGCGGCTATCGTTGGTCAGCCAGCCTATAAAATTGCTGAACTGGCAGGCTTCTCTGTACCAGAAAACACCAAGATTCTGATCGGTGAAGTGACCGTTGTTGATGAAAGCGAACCGTTCGCACATGAAAAACTGTCCCCGACTCTGGCAATGTACCGCGCTAAAGATTTCGAAGACGCGGTAGAAAAAGCAGAGAAACTGGTTGCTATGGGCGGTATCGGTCATACCTCTTGCCTGTACACTGACCAGGATAACCAACCGGCTCGCGTTTCTTACTTCGGTCAGAAAATGAAAACGGCGCGTATCCTGATTAACACCCCAGCGTCTCAGGGTGGTATCGGTGACCTGTATAACTTCAAACTCGCACCTTCCCTGACTCTGGGTTGTGGTTCTTGGGGTGGTAACTCCATCTCTGAAAACGTTGGTCCGAAACACCTGATCAACAAGAAAACCGTTGCTAAGCGAGCTGAAAACATGTTGTGGCACAAACTTCCGAAATCTATCTACTTCCGCCGTGGCTCCCTGCCAATCGCGCTGGATGAAGTGATTACTGATGGCCACAAACGTGCGCTCATCGTGACTGACCGCTTCCTGTTCAACAATGGTTATGCTGATCAGATCACTTCCGTACTGAAAGCAGCAGGCGTTGAAACTGAAGTCTTCTTCGAAGTAGAAGCGGACCCGACCCTGAGCATCGTTCGTAAAGGTGCAGAACTGGCAAACTCCTTCAAACCAGACGTGATTATCGCGCTGGGTGGTGGTTCCCCGATGGACGCCGCGAAGATCATGTGGGTTATGTACGAACATCCGGAAACTCACTTCGAAGAGCTGGCGCTGCGCTTTATGGATATCCGTAAACGTATCTACAAGTTCCCGAAAATGGGCGTGAAAGCGAAAATGATCGCTGTCACCACCACTTCTGGTACAGGTTCTGAAGTCACTCCGTTTGCGGTTGTAACTGACGACGCTACTGGTCAGAAATATCCGCTGGCAGACTATGCGCTGACTCCGGATATGGCGATTGTCGACGCCAACCTGGTTATGGACATGCCGAAGTCCCTGTGTGCTTTCGGTGGTCTGGACGCAGTAACTCACGCCATGGAAGCTTATGTTTCTGTACTGGCATCTGAGTTCTCTGATGGTCAGGCTCTGCAGGCACTGAAACTGCTGAAAGAATATCTGCCAGCGTCCTACCACGAAGGGTCTAAAAATCCGGTAGCGCGTGAACGTGTTCACAGTGCAGCGACTATCGCGGGTATCGCGTTTGCGAACGCCTTCCTGGGTGTATGTCACTCAATGGCGCACAAACTGGGTTCCCAGTTCCATATTCCGCACGGTCTGGCAAACGCCCTGCTGATTTGTAACGTTATTCGCTACAATGCGAACGACAACCCGACCAAGCAGACTGCATTCAGCCAGTATGACCGTCCGCAGGCTCGCCGTCGTTATGCTGAAATTGCCGACCACTTGGGTCTGAGCGCACCGGGCGACCGTACTGCTGCTAAGATCGAGAAACTGCTGGCATGGCTGGAAACGCTGAAAGCTGAACTGGGTATTCCGAAATCTATCCGTGAAGCTGGCGTTCAGGAAGCAGACTTCCTGGCGAACGTGGATAAACTGTCTGAAGATGCATTCGATGACCAGTGCACCGGCGCTAACCCGCGTTACCCGCTGATCTCCGAGCTGAAACAGATTCTGCTGGATACCTACTACGGTCGTGATTATGTAGAAGGTGAAACTGCAGCGAAGAAAGAAGCTGCTCCGGCTAAAGCTGAGAAAAAAGCGAAAAAATCCGCTTAATCAGTAGCGCTGTCTGGCAACATAAACGGCCCCTTCTGGGCAATGCCGATCAGTTAAGGATTAGTTGACCGATCCTTAAACTGAGGCACTATAACGGCTTCCACAACAGGGAGCCGTTTTCTTATGCCACTTCTCAATGATCTGCTCGATTTCAGTGACCATCCGCTTATGCCTCCGCCCTCTGCACAACTATTTGCAGAACACCTTCCCACCGAGTGGATACAACACTGCCTGACGCTTTCTGCTCATGCGACCGTTCGCCGCCGTCGTTTACCGGGGGACATGGTTATCTGGATGGTGGTGCAATGAGCCAATTACCGATGTTGTTCGCCGTCTGAACCTGAGCGCGGATGGCGAAGCGGGGATGAACCTGCTGGCCCGCAGCGCTGTCACCCAGGCGCGTCAGCGCGTGGGGGCCGCCCCAGTGGAATGGCTCTTCCGCCAGACCGCACAGACAGGGGCGCGGAACGTTACCTGAAGGATGACTGGCACGGCCTGCAACTTTTTGCCATTGATGGCGCACAGTTCAGGACACCTGATAAACCCGAGCTGCGTGAATATTATGGGTCTGCCAACACATCCACTAAGCGGCAGAACGCCTACCCGGTTATGCGTCTGGTGGCCTTAATGAACCTGGGAAGTCACATTCTGCTGAATGCCGTGACCGCACCTTACCGGCAGAGCGAAACTGTGCTGGCCCACTCCATGCTCGCCACCATCCCGGATAACTCTATTACGTTGTTTGATAAACTTTTTTACAGCGAAGACCTGCTGCTGACGCTGAACCAGAAGGGTTGTAACCGCCACTGGCTACTGCCTGCGTGGAAGAATATCGCATCAGAAATGATAGAGCTGGGAAACACGGCGTCACCAGGGACCATCCCGAAACGACTGGAGCATCTTCGGGGTGCTCTGGAAGTGGTGTTCATAACAAAACGCCCCCGACCATCAAGGCCGAGGCCGGTTAAGATATCAAAAACCCGTTATCCTGTGAAACATAGTGCCGCTCCTCTTAAGTGAACGGCATTGCCCTTCTGGGGCCGTATTTTTTGTTTACCCAAAGCAACTTTTCCATAAACCGACAGCATTAGCCTTCATCATATTTGCGACGATGTATAACGCCTAAACACAGGGATATTGTACTTTACAGGTCACAAGTCAACGTCGGTGCTTAAGCGTCCTGTGAGGCGTATAGCGGCGTTAAAAAACTGCCGAGAAGGGTGTATAGCCCGGAAGAAGTGAGTAAAACGAACTGACAGGATAAAAGCGCCCTGCTCACCCTGTCAGTAAAGAAATTCTTATTAATCGTGGCGATGCCTTTCCTGAATAGCCGTTAATGAGCCGACTTGTAACGCCTCTTTATAGTGTTTACGGCATACAGAAACGTATCGTTCATTACCACCAATAACCACCTGCTCACCTTCGTTATAAGGTCTGCCTGCTTGATCAAGACGCAGCACCATGCTTGCTTTACGGCCACAAAAACAGATGGTTTTTAATTCAACCAGTTTGTCGGACCATGCTAGTAAGTATTGGCTGCCAATAAATAATTCACCTCGAAAATCGGTACGTAAACCATAACAAAGTACGGGTATATCGAGTTGATCGACAACCTCCGATAATTCATATACTTGTTGTCTGGTTAAAAACTGGCATTCATCAACCAGTACGCAATGAATTGCCTGCTGTTCATGTTCCGAACGAATCTCATCAAATAATGATGAATTTTGGTTAAATAATTTTGCAGGCGATGACAAACCTATACGCGAACTGACTTTCCCGGCACCAAAGCGATCATCAATTTCTGCCGTATATACGACAGTGCGCATGCCGCGTTCCTGGTAATTGTATGAAGATTGCAACAATGCTGTAGACTTACCCGCATTCATTGCGGAATAGTAGAAATATAGCTGTGCCATCAGCCACAAGCCCTCAATGATATGAAATAAAGTTGGCTGGAGTTTATCATAATTCGTCAGTTTTTCAGCTCAACAGTATGCACAGAAGTGGTATATGCGTTCTCCCTTACGAAGCCTTGCATAATCCTTCTGAGCTATCATTACAACTGCCTCGCTTGTTATAAGCGGGTAAATGACTGCTGGTAACTATTCACAATCTTTAATCTGTTGCGCAAGTAATAGCCCTCTGTTGACCTCCAGGAGATAGTGCAATACTAAGTCCCTGCTCTTATTGCGACTGTTCTACTTTTCATCATTCGCTTAATAGGGAATTCTCGTAAACACGACTAATACAGAAGACTGAAAGGTCGTCAGCCTACGATAATCTCCCCATAAAATGTGACATGAATCAGGAAGTTTTAACCTCACGAGCTGCGAAATCATCGGTACAAATAGGGCTATATGCCGCGTCTTTTCTGGCTAATTTTATGAAAAGATATTTATTGGCGGCACAAAATAAAGAACAATTTTGAATTCCTTACATTCCTGGCTATTGCACAACTGAATTTAAGGCTCTATTATTACCTCAACAAACCACCCCAATATAAGTTTGAGATTACTACAATGAGCGAAGCACTTAAAATTCTGAACAACATCCGTACTCTTCGTGCGCAGGCAAGAGAATGTACACTTGAAACGCTGGAAGAAATGCTGGAAAAATTAGAAGTTGTTGTTAACGAACGTCGCGAAGAAGAAAGCGCGGCTGCTGCTGAAGTTGAAGAGCGCACTCGTAAACTGCAGCAATATCGCGAAATGCTGATCGCTGACGGTATTGACCCGAACGAACTGCTGAATAGCCTTGCTGCCGTTAAATCTGGCACCAAAGCTAAACGTGCTCAGCGTCCGGCAAAATATAGCTACGTTGACGAAAACGGCGAAACTAAAACCTGGACTGGCCAGGGGCGTACTCCAGCTGTAATCAAAAAAGCAATGGATGAGCAAGGTAAATCCCTCGACGATTTCCTGATCAAGCAATAATCTTTTGTAGATTGCACTTGCTTAAAATCCCGCCATCGGCGGGATTTTTTATTGTCCGGTTTAAGACAATTTAATAAGAATAAGCTATAAAAAAACGGCGTCGATTGCTCAACGCCGTTTCGTGGATAACACCGATACGGATGTTACTTCTTAATGCCCATCTCTTCTTCAAGCCAGGCTTTAAATTCCGTGCCAAGGGTGTTATGACGAATACCGTATTCAACGAAGGCCTGCATGTAACCTAATTTATTACCGCAGTCATGGCTCTTCCCTTTCATATGATAGGCTTCAACCGTTTCTTTTTCGATTAGCATATCAATTGCGTCGGTGAGCTGAATTTCATCACCAGCTCCCGGAGGGGTTTTTGCCAGCAACGGCCAAATATCCGCACTAAGTACGTAACGACCCACAATAGCGAGATTAGACGGCGCAACATCCGCTTTTGGTTTTTCAACCACGCCAACCATCGGTACGCTTTCACCCGGCGCTAATTCAACGCCTTTGCAATCCACAACGCCATATGCGGTCACATCAGCAACCGGTTCAACCATGATCTGGCTATGACCCGTTTCATCAAAGCGGCGGATCATCTCTGCCAGGTTATCCTGTGACAAATCGGATTCATATTCATCCAGAATAACGTCAGGCAAAATAACAGCCACAGGTTCATCACCCACTACCGGGTGAGCACACAATACCGCGTGTCCCAGACCTTTCGCCAGCCCCTGACGAACTTGCATAATAGTCACGTGCGGCGGACAAATAGACTGCACTTCAT
>OGGW01000639.1_pt1 | contig 32606 bp, 28 predicted proteins | sample 1571291 | NCBI WGS metagenome assembly OGGW01 (sample SAMEA2582028, study PRJEB24529) | metagenome | biome: Human gut stool | place: China | collected 2011 | reverse complement strand
ATTCGTTTGAAATCTCAGGCAGCTTCTGCATAACGCCGTCTACCATCACATAAGGAGCCTGAATATATGTGGTATTGTCGTATGTAACACCGCAGCTCACCTTGCCGTCAGAAGAGGCGTAGTGAACGAGCGAACTGCCCTCTACCGACTCGTCGAGCAGAGCTGTCATAGAGCCTGTTGAGAAATCGAACTTAGTCGACTTTCCGTAGATATAGCCATAGCCTACGCCGTCGTTGGTGACAGAGCGAATAGAAGCCATGTCGTCAAGATCAGCGCCGGTATCGCCGAGGTTAGGCGAGTGGAAATACTTGATCTGTTTTGCCTGTGTGTCGTAGATGAAAGCGCGTCCCTCTGTATCGCTGCCAGCAACGTAGCGTCCGTTAGCAGAGATGGTGATACCCCTCATCAACGCATTGTCCTCGTAAGGAATGTAAGATAACTTCTGTGCTGACGCACCACATGTTGCAGCCAAGATGGCTACAGAAAGTAGAATCTTTTTCATAATTTTCGATTATTAAATATAACAATATTATTTATATATGTTTATTTCAAACGTCTTGCAAAGGTATAGAAAAGAAATGTAATGCAACAACAAATAAGAATAAGAAATGCAAAAAATCAACAAAGTTATAGTTTTATTCAGTAAAAATACATCAATTTAGAACAAAAACGGGTATTTTTGTATATAATTATACACAAACCGAATATTATTTATAATTTTGCACCTCAACATCTCAACACCTCAACACCTCAACACCTCAACATCTCAACACCTCAACATCTCACCATCACAACATAACATCACAACAACCCAACATCATGGACAAATTCTTAATAGTAGGCTTGGGAAACCCCGGCGCCGAGTACGACCACACACGCCACAACACGGGTTTCATGGTCGTTGACGAACTGGCGAAATCGGTGGGCGCCACCTTCGAGGACAAGCGCTACGGCTTCGTGGCGGAGACTTCGCTTAAGGGCCGCAAGGTGTTCATCCTCAAGCCGACAACATACATGAACCTCAGCGGCAACGCCGTGCGCTACTGGCTGCAGAAGGAAAATATCGACCAGACAAGACTGCTCGTCGTTGTGGACGACCTCTCCATTCCGCTCGGCGACTTCCGTCTGAAGGGCAACGGATCGAACGGCGGACACAACGGACTGGGCAACATTCAGCAGCTTATCGGACAGCAGTATGCGCGTCTGCGCATGGGCATCGGCGCCGACTTCCAGCGTGGCGCGCAGGTAGACTGGGTGCTGGGCAAGTACAGCGCTGAGGATATGCAGACGCTACAGCCAAGCATCGACCTGGCTGTGGAGATAATAAAGAGCTTTGTGCTTGCCGGACTGAACATCACGATGAACCAGTTCAACAAGCTCGGAAAGAAGCACAAATAGGTTAGGTTTAGCTAAGCCTTTTTAAGACTCAATAAGCCTTTCTAAGTCTCAATAAGCCTTTCTAAGCCTTTGCTTTTTACTTTTTTACTCTTTTACTTTTTTACTTTTAAAAGTCTTTTTCACTTTTAACATGGAAGTAGCACGTATAGACAAATGGCTGTGGGCGGCGCGCATATTCAAGACGCGCTCCATAGCAGCCGACGCCTGCAAGAACGGACGCGTCATGCTGGGCGGAGTGACCGTGAAGCCGAGCCGCACGGTGAAGGTGGGCGATGTGGTGAGCGTTAAGAAGCCGCCAGTAACCTACTCGTTCAAGGTTCTGAAGACGATAGAGCAGCGCGTGGGCGCTAAGCTCCTGCCGGAGATTTACGAGAACGTGACCGACCCGAAGCAGTACGAACTGCTCGAGATGAGTCGCATCAGCGGTTTCGTAGACCGCGCACGTGGCACGGGTCGACCGACGAAGAAGGAGCGCCGCGCACTGGATGCGTTCGCCGAGCCTGCCATGTTCGGCTTCGACGACTTCGACGACGAATTTGATTTCGACGAGTAGCGCTACACAACGGATAATTATTGTTTTACCACGGATTCAGAGATTGGTATTAACAGCGGATTAACAAATGGCAATCGTTCTTTTGCCACTTAAGAGGTAGTGTAAACTGAACTGTAAGATAGTTCTGTCTACACTACCTCTTAAGTTTTTCTAACCGCTCACGTACGCCGTCCAATCAGATTGCGTTCGCCGTCCAATCAGATTGCGTTCGCCGCCCAATCGGATTCCGTTCGCCGCCCAATCGGATTCCGTTCGCCGTCCAATCGGATTGCGTTCGGGTGACGATGACTTTTCGTGAGGCTTTTACAGCTAAAATACGAAAAAGAAGGTGGAACAACGAATGCTTTTATTCACCCAAAAACAACGACAGCAAAGACTCTGCCACACTTGCGGCGGAGTCTTTGCTGTCTTTCTAAGAGCCAAATTACTCACGTAATCGTTCCTAAATGACTATCAAATTCAATAGGTTAGTAGAAAATACATGTTTATGAATACATTATTTGTTGGAAATGAACATACAGGTTTACACTCCGTCGTCCTCGTCTTCGAGTTCGTCTTCGCTTGCAGTGTCGAGCTTCGTGTCCTTGGCTACGCTCAAGGCGCCCAATCGTGACACTTTCACTACGAGCGGTTCGTACTCGTCGCTCATCTTGTCGGGCGAACCGACGCTTGCCGCAAAGCGCAGACAGTCGCCGTCAACGCAGTCGAACACCACTCCGAGCAGCGCTCCCTTCGAGTATGTGTCGCTGATGTACTGCGTGAAGTCGGTCTTGAGGAACGTGCGCTCGAAGAACACCGACCCGTCGCTGCGCAGTATTATCACCGAGATGCGGTTGTCGTAGTAGCTGTTGCCCTGCTCGTCGTAGGTAAGGGGCAGCGTGTTGTCCGACTTGCGCTCCACGCACACCTTATAGGTTGCGCCGAGCCACTCCACGTTGCGCTTGTCCTCGTAGCCGCTCATGGCCTGCGTCTGCTTCTTCTGCACCTTGGCGCGCTTGTGCACTATTATGTTGTCGCTTTTCGGTTTCTCCGCACACGACGCCACGAGGAGCGCTGCAGCACAGAGTGCCGCGCAGCGAATAACTTTCTTTATGCAATTTGTCTTTTTCATGCGAGCAAAGGTATAAAAAATATTCCACATACATATAAAATACGCTTGCACATTCAAATAAAAAACGTACTTTTGCAAATAAACAGAAATTAAACGGAATGTGAACTGTATTTAAACCAGAATCGACATGAGAAAGTTATTGTTTATATTTTGCATGACTGCCGCCGCAATGATGGTTTCGTGCGGAAAGAAGCAGCCGAAGACGCCAGAGCCTGTGAAGCCGACCGAGCAGGTGGAGCGCATAGACACGACGGCTACGCTCGTGATGCAGATACAGAAGTGCTCGCGTCTGTACACCACGGAGTATCAGGTGCACAAGATTGTGACGCACGACGACGATATAAAGCTGAAGGGCAAGCTCTTCAGCAAGAATTACAACATAACGCTGCCGCTCGGACAGCGCAAGGTGGCTATACCGTTGGAGGCCACGCTGAAGGCTTACGTCGACTTCGCCGAGTTCTCCGCCGACAACGTGCGCCGCGACTCTACGCACATAGAGCTGATTCTGCCCGACCCACGCATCGTGCTCACCTCGTCGCGCATCGACCACAACGAGATAAAGGAATATGTGGCGCTCATGCGCAGTAACTTCAGCGAGGAGGAGCTGCAGAGATATGAGATGCAGGGCCGCGAGGTGATTATCCACGACATTGCCAACAGCGACATCACGGAGCGTGCGCGCCAGAGTGCCGCCAACGCCATTGTGCCCATTCTCAGACAGCTGGGCTACAAGCCGCAGAACATCACCATCTCGTTCCGCAAGAAGTTCACGCCTGCGGATGTAGAGGGCATCATCAGCTCAAGTTCTGTAGAGAACAAGGGCAACGCTGCACGCCGATAGGCTGACAACGCAACACATTACTCAACTCTTTAAAAGGCAAAAGTATGGAAACGAACAACCAGAACCGAGAGAAGCAGGATATGCCGAAGCTCGAAAAGATAGGACGCAGCGTAATGGCTGCGCTCAAAAAGGTGCCTGCGGGCGTTTGGCTGAAGCTGGCGCTCGTGCTGATAGTGGTGATTATCGCCGTGAAGCTGATTGTAGGCGTGAAGAAAGGACTCACGAACAACAACACCACGCTGCCCGAGATAACGAAGAACGAGAAGATAGACATCACGCCCACACTGATACGCTCGATAGAGCAGATCGGCGAGTGGTCGTTCCTCGAGATTGACGACGAGGAGATGGTAGACACGCTGCGACGCGGCGTGTTCTCGAAGAGCGAACTGGTGCGCATCTACTACGGAACGCTACGCATCGGCTTCAACCTGAAGGAGACGCGCGAGGGATGGCTCGCCATGTCGGGCGATACGCTCGTGGCTAAGCTGCCGCCTGTGAAGCTGCTCGACGACAACTTCATCGACGAGGCGCGCACACGCTCGTTCATAGCGTCGGGAAAGTGGACTCATGCTGACCGACAGGCTATGTACTACCGCGCTGCGGAGAAGATGCGTCGCCGCTGCCTCACCGAGAAGAACTACCGAAAGGCACGCGAGAACGCCAAGGAGCAGTTCGAACAGCTACTCCACTCATTAGGCTTCGAAAAGACACGCGTGGAATTCTAAAGAGAGATATGCAACAACAGATTATCATTTCAAACGACATAGAGCACGACTTGGCGACAGCCGTCGCCGAGTCGGAGCACGACCGCGTCTTTGTGCTCACCGACGACACTACGCACGAGTGCTGCCTACCGAAAGTGGCGGCGCTGCTTGCGCAGTACGATGCCGTGCCCATCACCATTGCTCACGGCGACCAGCATAAGACGCTCGCTGCGCTCGGCGACGTGTGGACAGCGCTGCAGCAGGGCGGCGCAACACGCCACTCACTGCTCATAAACCTCGGCGGCGGCATGATAACCGACCTCGGCGGATTCGCTGCCGCCACGTTCAAGCGCGGCATCAACTTCATAAACATACCCACAACGTTGCTCGCTATGGTAGACGCGGCGGTGGGAGGCAAGACAGGCGTCAACTTCGGCGGACTGAAGAACGAGATAGGAGCGTTCGCCGACGCACGCTTCGTCATCATAAACACCTGCTTTCTCGACACGCTAGATGCCGAGAATCTCTGTTCGGGCTACGCCGAGATGCTGAAGCATGCGCTCATCAGCAACGAACACATGTGGGCTGAGCACGTCAACTTCGACCTCTCGCAGCCCGACCTCGCCGAACTGCAGCACATGGTGGCTGAGTCTATCGCCGTGAAGGAGCGCATCGTGGCGGAAGACCCTCACGAGCACGGCATACGCAAGGCGCTCAACTTCGGTCATACCATCGGTCATGCGCTGGAGGAGTTCGCTCTGCAACAAGCCACACCTGGGAACAGACCGTTGCTGCATGGCTATGCTGTAGCCTTCGGCTTGATCGGCGAGTTGTATATGAGTGCACGCAAGGCTGGCTTCCCCACCGAAAGGCTGCATCAGACGACACGCTTCATACGCGAGAACTACGCTCAGACGGAGTTCACGTGCAACGACTACCCCACTCTGCTCAACCTCATGCGCCACGACAAGAAAAACACGTCGGGCGTAATCAACTTCACCCTGCTCCACAACATCGGCGACATACGCATCAACCAGACTGCCACCGACGAGGAGATATGTGAAGCGCTCGACTTCATCAGAGAAGGCTACTGACAGAAGGCTGAGCAGCAGGGATTCAACAGGAATTAATCTTTTACCGAACAGAATTTTATCCTAAACATAACGGAGAATACTCGGAACATAACAATAATATAATGGAGAAAAACGTTTCTCTACGACTACTTAATACTGGATATTATGAATATAGACAAGATAAAGGAAGTGCTCTTGAAGCGCGACGGACTCTCTAACACACTCGGCATGGAGTTCATCTCTACGCCCGACCCCGACACATGTCAGGCTCGCATGAAGGTAGACGAGCGCAATCGTCAGATTTTCGGATTCCTCAGTGGCGGCGCATCGCTCGCACTTGCCGAGAACCTGGCTGGCGTAGGCTCGCTCGCTCTCTGCCCGAACAATATATGTGTGGGCATCAACATAAGCGGCAGTCACGTGAAGGCGGTGCTCGACGGCGACACCGTGACCGCTACGGCGCACATTCTGCACAAAGGAAAAACGCTGCACCAGTGGCATGTGGACATACGCAACGGGGCTGGCGACTTGATTTCGTCGGTAGAAGTGACCAACTTTGTGATGAACAAACCGAAATAGAATGAGCTACGTATACTTCCGACTGCCACACTCTACGCACATTTTCCGCAACCGACTCACAACCGAACCAGAAGAGATTGCTTCGCTCGCCGAACTGAACGGACGGCGCGGCTTCGTAATCGCTCCGTTCGCACCGTCGGAAAGCTGCCCCATACTCCTGATGCCGACGGATTGGGAGGAAGTGGAGCTATGCTCGGAGAAAACGGATTCGTGCTCAGACCAAACGATGCTGAACGCCGACAGCGATGTGTCTGCGATGCTCATTGACGCCGATTATGAGGAGGAGCGCGAGCGCTACGCCGTCGACTTTCACAATTATCACGGGCAGCTTTCCGCAGGCGCCTTCCAGAAGATTGTGCTTGCACGCAGCGCGCGACTCACAGCGACGGAGCAGATCGCCCCGCTCACGCTCTTTGCACGCGCCTGCCGTAGATATCCGCGCATGTTCGTCACGCTGTTCTCAACCGAGCGTAGCGGAACATGGATTATCGCCACACCAGAAACGCTCATCGGCGGCACCGACGGTGCAATGCACACGATGGCACTCGCGGGAACGATGCGTCTGAGCGGCGCAAACCTCGACTTCGACGTGGAAGGTTGCGCTATAGGAAAGGACGATATCCACTGGAGCACGAAAAACATTAAGGAACAACGCTGCGTTGAGACGTACCTCACGGAGTGTGTGGAGCAGTTCAGCGACGATTTCTCCGTAGACGGACCCTACACCGTGCGTGCCGGCGACCTCGTTCATCTGCGCTCCGACATCCGTTTCAGCCTCAACAACTCGGAACATCTCGGCGATCTCATCAACGCTTTGCACCCTACTCCTGCGGTATGCGGTATGCCGAAGGCTGCAACACGCGACTTCATTCTGCAGAACGAATCGGGAGAACGCAGCTACTACAGCGGCTTCACCGGACTTATCGACCCCACAGGCGACACTCGTCTTTTCGTTACGCTGCGCTGCATGCAGATAGAAGGCGACACGGAGAGCGTCGCTTACCGACTTTACGCCGGCGGCGGACTGCTTAAGGACAGCGAGTGTCAGTCGGAGTGGGAGGAAACAGAGGCTAAGATGAACACTATGCGACAACTGTTCAAGCATATATAAGCATCGCACGTGAGACAATCATAGAAAAAATGTATAGCAACAAGGAAAACATAAACATACTGACATCGCTGCTCATCGAATGGGGAGTGACAGACGCTGTGGTTTGTCCGGGCAGTCGCAATGCTGCCATCGTGCATAACCTCAGCGAATGTGGCACAATAAGCTGCCACCCTATCACCGACGAGCGCTCTGCGGCGTTCTACGCTATGGGCATGGCTCTCTGCACGAAGCGTCCTACAGTGGTATGCGTCACGTCGGGTTCGGCTCTGCTCAACACGGCACCGGCTGTGGCAGAGGCTTACTACCAGCATGTGCCGCTCATCGTCATAGCTGCCGACCGACCGCAGCAATGGATTGACCAACTCGATGGTCAGACGCTGCCACAACCCGACGCTCTCAATTGCTTTGTGCGCCGCAGCGTGTCGCTGCCCGAGCCTCGAAACGAAGAGGAGCGCTGGTATTGCAACCGTCTTGTGAACGAAGCGATGCACGCTGCCACTTTCCGCCAGCCGGCTCCAGTGCTCATCAACGTGCCCATCACCGAACCGCTCTTCACGTTCGACACAACCAAACTGCCCGAAGAGCGCCGCTTCCGTATGCTCGACAGCGACGTTACTCTCACCGACGCCACAATAAAGGCTCTGCAGCAGGAACTCTTCAAGGCGAAGCGCCCGCTTATCGTGGTCGGACAGACGGCTGCCGACGGCTTCGGTAGTTCGCCTTTCGACATCGGCGAACTTGCCAAACACTTTGTGGTTTTCGCCGAACCTCTGTCTAACAGCAGCAGCGAAACCACTCACTTCGACGAGGCTGTCAGACGCTTGACAACCCACCCCGAACAGCAAGACGGCGTGTGCGACGACGCAAGTCGCTACGCTCCCGACTACATTATATACATCGGCGACACATTGGTGAGTAAGGCTACGCGCCGCTGGCTGCGACAGACACAGGCACCGTCGTGCCTTGTAACGGCAGACCCGCAGAATGCGTGCGACCCGCTGATGTCGTTGCGACACATCGTGACATGCAGCAACACCGACCTCAAGCTGCTCATGCCTGCGCTATGCGACATTTACACGCACAGCGACCGCTACGCCGACAACGAAGCCGCATGGCGCAACGAAGAAAGCCGTAAGAAATACAGGAACGATTGGAGAGGTCTGCTCGAAAAGTGGGCAGACCATGCCGAAAAATACGAGCCCGAATACTCGCAAATGGCTGCTGTGAGATACCTGGAGCAACAGATAGAAAGTGCATCTGTGCGCATCAACACCCACTACGCCAACAGCACCGCCGTACGTCTCGGCTGCATCTACGCCAAACATTATGTCTGGTGCAACCGCGGTGTGAACGGCATCGAAGGATCGCTATCTACAGCAGCCGGTTTCGCCGTCGCAAGCGACGATCTAAACGTCTGCATCATCGGCGACCTTAGCTTCTTCTACGACCAGAACGCGCTATGGAACAGTTGCGTAGGCGGCAATCTGCGCATCCTGCTGCTCAACAACTCGTGCGGCGGCATCTTCAAGCAGTTGCCCAACCTGCACAAGAGTCCGGTGGCTGACACCTTCGTAGGCGCAAGCCACACAACAACGGCGCAAGGCATCTGCGCGCAGAACAATGTGGAATACATCTCGGCGCACAACGCAGAAGAAATGAAACGCGGAATAAGCGAACTTCTAACACGCAAGGGCAATCGCCCCGTACTTCTCGAAGTATTTACGGATGCAGCGATTGATGCTGAAATACTCAGCAAATACTTCAGGGGATGCACCTAATAACAGTCTTTATTAATAAATACGTACGTCGGCAATAACCATGCTGCCCACGGCTTCGTTGATGCGCTTCACCAATTGGGTGCGCATCATCGTAAGGTCCTGTCGCAGCGCCGGACTGAGAATCTTCACGAACAGCGTTTGGTTTTTTATGAACTTCTCGCCGGTATAGCGCGCAACGCCGGCGCCGACAACCTTTTCCCAAGCGTCGATGGCGCGTCGCTGCAGCAAAGGCGTCTCCAGTCCTTCGCGTCGCAGATACATATTAAGCAAGTCGCTGATCGACTGCACGTCACGTCTGAACATACACGTTTATTTATTAGTAGGTTGGTGAGCTACAATCTCGCCGCCCTTAACATCGAACAACTTATAGTCGTAGCTAACACTGTCGAGAATGCGGTCGAGATGCTCGCGGTTGGTGTCGGTAATGAAAATCTGTCCGAATCCGTCGCCCGACACGAGCTTTACGATCTGCTCCACACGATGTGAGTCGAGCTTGTCGAAGATATCGTCGAGCAGCAGCAGCGGTGTTGTCTGCGACGCCGTACGGCGCAGGAAGTCGAACTGCGCCAGCTTCAGCGCCAGCACAAACGTCTTTGTCTGTCCCTGCGAGCCTTCGCGTTTCATCTGATAGTCGCCGAGTAGCATCTCCAGGTCGTCGCGATGCACGCCATGCAGCGAGTAGCCCACCGCACGGTCCTTGAAGCGGTCGCGCTGAATGACATCGAGCAGCGCACCGCGCTGAGCATGCGACACATACTTCAGCGACACCGTTTCCTTGCAGTCAGACACATGCTGGTATATGCGTTGGAACACAGGCACGAGTCTGTCAACGAAGTCCTCGCGGGCTCGGAATATCGTCTCGCCATGACGCGCCATCTCCTGCTCCCAAATGTCGAGCAATGCGGGGTCGGGTTCCTGCTCCATCTTCAGCAAAGCGTTGCGCTGCTGTAGCGCCTTCGTGTAGCTGTTGAGAGCATCAATATACGTGTTGTCGTATTGCGAAATTACGATATCCATCAGTCGGCGCCGTTCCTCGCTACCGCCTGCGATGAGCGTCTGGTCGGCAGGCGAAACGAACACAAGCGGAATGAGTCCGATGTGCTGCGAGAGTCGCTTGTACGCCTTTTTGTCGCGCTTCAGCTGCTTCTTCTGTCCGCGTTTCATGCCGCAGTAGACCGCCACCGGTTCGTCCTCGTCGGTAGCATACGCAGCGTCGAGCATAAGAAAGTCGGCGTCGTGCTTTATCACCTGCGAGTCGATAGGATTGAACGCACTACGGCAGAACGACAGGTAGTAGATGGCATCGAGCAGATTGGTCTTGCCCTCGCCATTGCTGCCGAGAAAACAGTTGAGCTTGGGCGAGAACTCAAGCGAAGCCTCCCCGATATTCTTGAAATTGAGTATGGATAAATTGCGTAATATCATGTAATTATATACCCTGTAGACCCGTTGCGGGTCACTGTTATAACTGTAACAACACGTTGTATTACTGCAAAGTTACCCCATTTATTATTGAAAAAAGAAAAAAAGGTGGAATAAATTTCAATATGTGAGATAAAATCAGTAATTTTGCTCCTCGCAATGTGTCACATTGCAGACTATAAACCGATAAAAATAAAAACAAAATAACAAATGACAAACAAAATTGATTTTGGTGCTAACTCTCACGTAGAGAAGACCAACAACAAGGAAGATTTCTTCTTGAAGTTCAAGAAGCAGATAATCACAGGTGTAGTAGTAATTCTGCTCGTTGTAGCAGGCGCTATCCTTTACAACGTTTTCGTGGCTGGTCCGCGTGAGGACAAGGCAAGCACAGCTATCGCAAAGGGCGAGCAGTACTTTAACGAAGAGCAGTTTGACAAGGCTCTCAACGGCGACGGCGCAGGCTACGTTGGTTTTGTGAAGATTGCAAGCGACTACAGCAGCACCGACGCTGGAAACCTCGCTAACCTCTACGCAGGTCTTAGCTTCTACAACCTCGGCAAGTACACAGAGGCTGTAACATACCTCGAGAAGTTCTCTACAAAGGGCGACGCTATGGTAAGCCCGACAGCTACTGCAGCACTCGCTAACGCTTACGCGCAGACTGGCAACGTAGACAAGGCAATCAGCACTCTGAAGAAGGCTGCCGACATGGCAGACAGCAAGGCTGAAGACGTTAACAACAGCATCTCACCGACTTTCCTCCTCCAGGCTGGTAAGCTCCTCGAGAGCCAGAAGAAGAACGACGAGGCTCTGAAGATCTATCAGGACATCAAGAAGAAGTACGTAAACTCTTCTTTGGTACAGAGCTCAGAGATCGACAAGTACATCGAGCGCGTTTCAGAGTAATCGAATAACCAAATATGGCTACATCACTCCATAACCTCTCACAGTACGACATCACCACCATCCCCGACGCAAGCAACATGTGCTTCGGCATCGTGGTGGCTGAATGGAACGAGGAGATAACGGGCGCGTTGCTCGACGGAGCCGTCAAGACTCTCGAGAAGCACGGCGCTCTTCCCGAGAACATTCACATCAAGACCGTTCCGGGCAGCTTCGAGCTTATCTACGGCGCTCACCAGATGGTGCTGCACGGCGGCTACGACGCCGTAATCATCCTCGGCAGCGTGATTCGCGGCGAGACACCTCACTTCGACTACATCTGCCAAGGCGTAACGGCAGGCATCGCACGCCTCAACACAACAAGCGAGATACCTATCATCTACGGCTTGCTCACCACCAACGACTTGCAGCAGGCGCTCGACCGCTGCGGCGGCAAGTACGGCAACAAGGGCGATGAGTGCGCTATTGACGCTATCAAGATGGCGAAGTTCTAAAGCAAACGTTTTTAATAACATACAGAAAAGTCCGACAAGCAGATCCTTCGGGAACGCTTGTCGGACTTTTTATTTAGTATAATGCCGCAAATCATGCAGCATTATACAGCTATTTATACTGCACGATGCGCTCTTTACACTGCTCCATGAGCCACTTAGGCGTGCTCGTAGCGCCACAGATGCCCACCGTGCGCACGTCTTCCGTAAACCACGACATATCTATCTCGTCGGCACTTTCTATCTGATAGCTGCGCGCATTGACGCTACGACACTCGTTGAAGAGCACCTTTCCGTTGCTACTCTTACGACCTGAAACGAAGAGAACGAGGTCGTGACGCGAGGCGAACGATGCTATGTTCGGCATACGGTTAGCCACCTGTCTGCAGATGGTGTCGAAGCTGCGGAACGTAGCACCCTCCTCGATGTGCTGCTGAATGTAGTTGATGACGCGATGGAAGCCATCGAGCGACTTTGTTGTCTGCGAATAGAGATAGATGTCGCGCGAGAAGTCGAGCTTCTCCACGTCCTCCACCTTCTCTACCACGATAGCCTCGCCTGCGGTCTGCCCCACAAGTCCCAGCACCTCGGCGTGTCCGCGCTTGCCGAAGATAACGATCTGCGCATCGGGCGCCGTGTCGTACTGTCGCTTGATGCGGCGCTGCAGAGCCAGCACCACGGGGCACGTAGCGTCGATTATCTCTATGCCGTTCTGCTTCGCCAGAGCATAAGTCTCGGGCGGTTCGCCGTGAGCACGCAGCAGCACCTTCACGTCGTGCAGGCGGCGCAGGTCGTCGTGATTGATAGTGATGAGTCCCTGCTCGTGCAGTCGCTCCACCTCCATACCGTTGTGCACGATGTCGCCGAGGCAGTAGAGCTCGTTGCCCTTGGCAAGTTCCTCCTCTGCCTTCTTTATGGCGGTAGTGACTCCGAAGCAGAAGCCACTACCCTCGTCTATTTCTATTGTCAAATTCATTCCGTCAGAATTACTGTCGTAATACTTCTACGTTCTTTATACCTTATTATTATACAATACGCCGATTGTTTATATGACACGCCGATTATAATACGATACCTCGCAGCACTATTCGGCTACAATCTTGATGGTTGTCTTCGGCTGTTTGGGATCGTTGGTTATCATCAGCACACGCGGTTTAGAACGCGCCGTCTTCAGCTGTCGTTTCTCCGCCGTCACTTTCAGTTTAGCCGACTCGCCGGGCTGCAGCGTCTGCTTGTTGAGCGACACCTGCAAGCCCACGGTGAACATCTGCAGGCTCTTTATCTTCAACACCGACTTGCCGTCGTTGCGTATCACTATCTCGCCCTTCAGTTTCTTCTTCTGGTCGAAGTGTCCGAGGTTGAGTTCTGTGGTAGAGAGGTAGAGCTGCGGCGCGTTAGCAAGCTGCTGCGCCGTGAGATTATCGAACTTAGGCAGGAGCACAGCCGAGATGCCTATCTCCTTCTCGCGGTTCACCTTGTCGCCTGGGAAGGCTCCAAGGAACACCGATGTCTGCGTCAGACCCATATCGTCGAGCTTGCGCGAGTCGAGCGTCATGGTGATTACACCGCCATGACCTGGCGCAATGTTAGACGGCGACACGTCAGCCTTCAGATATTCCGGCAGATGCATCACCACGGGCTGCACCGCAGCGCTCGTAGAGTTGAAGATATGTATCTTCTTCTGCGGACGGTCGCCGCGGTTCACGTCGTCGAACTCCACGTCGTTGCAGTCAGACTTTATGCTGCCCAGCATGAAGTTGTAGTTGCCGCCGTAGTCGACCACCTCGCGCACCACGCTGCCACGCACACGCAGCAGGAGCGGCTTGTCGTCGCCCTCGTTGTATATGCCCACGAGTTTGTCGAAATGGCCCATAGTGGCAGCATCGTACGTGATGCTTATCGTGAACTTCTCGCCTGCTGCTATCGCTTCTCGCGGGAATGCCACGTCGGTGCAGCCGCAACTGGTGCACACATCGGTAATGCGCACGGGCTTGTTCGACTTGTTCTTCACTTCAAAGTTGAAAGTGGCAGGTGTCTGATACAACACCTGTCCGCAGTCGATTATCTGGTTCGTCGCTACAATGCTCTGCGCCATGGCTCCGAAGAACGGCAGTGCAAGCAGCGCTACGCTTATAAATATCTTCTTCATACGTATGTGTTACTTTTTCAAAGTGTGTGTGTTATCTGTTCTATTCCACGCTCAGCGCTACAGCCTTCGTGCGTGCGCCGAATTCAGGACTGTAGGCGCACTGTACGGTGCAGGTGCCGGTTTGGTATGTGCCCGCGCGGTCTAAGTAATACTCGGTCTCTACGACGTGCTTTCCCTTAGAAAGACGGTCGAAATAATAGTTCGTAGCGTTGTCCTTCGGCTCGCAATAGCAGTCGCCACGATAGCCCGAGAGCTGTCCGAGCGGCTCAAGACAAGCCGCACGTCGGTCGGCAAGCTGCACAAAGTCGTAGTCGCGGTCGGCGTTTATAACGATGCGCACGGTGATGCGGTCGCCTACTGCGAGTGTTTCGCCATCTGTAGCTATACGTTTGCCGTTCTTCAGCACCTCGCGCACTACACTCATGCCCTCCGCAGCGTCAGAAACATCGGCTGTGGGCTGCACGAATTGCGCGTAGACAGCGCCCCATGACGTGCCGTCGGTCTGCTTCTCGATGCTCAGGGTCTTCATCTTTTCGCCTGTCTTGGCTGTCTTAACGTATCCCATGCCCGCCGTAGCCTTCGGCATGACGAGCGTCTGTCCGTTCAGCTTCAGCACAGCCATAGGCTTGCTTGCGCCAAGCGACTCAGCGTTGCCACCGAAGAACGCATACACCGCATTCACGGAGTTGACAGGCGTGTCCCAAGCCTGTGTACGCTTCGACTGCAGCAGCCATTGCTTCATCTCGTTTACGGTCTGAACGTCGGCAGGAGCAACCGACTGCAATGCCTCGATAGCCGCAACCTGCGACGGAATGCGGTAGTCGAACCATGAATAGAGCGCCTTCGGCGTATCGAAGTATCGACCCATCGGCGCCTTGTATACTGTATATTCCTTTAGGCTCTGCACCATGTCGCGAGCCTCAGCGGCGTAGTTGTTGCCGGCAAGCACAACGGCAGCCATGCTCTTTGTGTAGATGGAGAACTGCGATGTCTGCTTGGCGAGCAACTTCAGAAGATAGGCGGCGTTGTCCTTCGCCGTGCCCTTCAACTGGCGCTTCTGCAGTGTCACGGCGTACAGATAGTCGACAGCCAGTTCGCTCGGACGCAGGTTCTTTGCGTCTTTGCTCGCCTTCATCGCCTTAACTTCCTGTGCGATATACTTGTCCATGAAGAGGAACGCAGCGTCAATCATGCTGCGCGCTTCGGGCTGCACGCCCACCATCTTGTCGAGTCGGGCGAAGGTTGTGAGCACGCCCATCGTCATGCTCGGCGAACCAGCCATGCCTTTCCACCACGAGAACGAGCCGTCGGCGTTCTGCAAGCGCGAGAGTCGTGAGAAGTTGTCAGCGAGTCGGTATGCTGTCTGCGACTCGTCGAAGTAGTTGGCGAGCATCTGCTTCTGTTCTGCCTCGCGTGTGGCGTCCATGAGCCAAGGCGTTTCGCTCAGAAGCATCTGCTTCAGTTCGGCGTTACCCTCAAGCTTGCTCTGCAGCGACGTAACATTCTCGGTTGTCTTTGCCTCAGTCTTCCATAGGTCAACGGTCTTGCGAATAACATCCGACGAGTTCATCAGCGAACGGCTGATTGCGTTGGCGTAATAAGCCGAGGCGAGCGAGACGGCGTTGTCGCCCTCCGCTGTTGCCATCGACGGCAGCGCCTGTATCATCAGCCACTCCGGCGAGTTGGTGTACTCCACCGTGAGGCGGTTCTTCTTGTCAGCCACAGCAAAGAGCTTCGTGAGGTCGATATCGAGCTCTCCTGCCTCGTTGAGCGTGAACGCCTGCGAGTTTGTGACGAGTTCCTTGTCGGGCAGAACGGGCAGATAGTGCTGCTCGCCGTCGCTGAAGCCACGACCCGACGCCGTAACACGACACACGAGCAGACCGTCGTTAGCAATCTTCGACATATCGAACGCGAACTTAGCCACCGCAGTTTCGCCTGCCTTCGCCGCAAACTTCACATCCTTATGCCAAACCTCCTTTTCGGTCTCAGGGTTGAGGAACGTGAGGCGTGCCGAACCTCTCACCTGCTTGTCGGAAGTGTTGAAGATGCGCGCCGAGAGCACACCCTTGTCTGCCTGACGCACGAAGCGCGGCACGTTGGGCTGAATCATAACGGTCTTTTTCGCAACGGATGTTGCGGCGAGTGTGCCGTTGTTCATCGCCTCGTCGTGTGCGAGGGCGTAGAACTGCCATGTGGTGACGCTCTCGGGCAGCGTGAACTGCAACTGCACGTTGCCCTTGTTGTCTGTGAGCAGACCGGGATAGAAGAAAGCCGTTTCGCTCAGATTCTGACGCGTCTGCGCTGTGGAAGTAGTGCTTTGAGCCTTGCCTTCTGCGCCTGCATCAGCAGAGCCAGCGGCTGACTCGGCAGGCGCTTCCACATTCTCCAATGCCGCATTACGGTTAGAATCGTACGCAGCATTGCTACCCATCAGCTTCTCTTCCTTCACACCAGAGACGGCAGCCTTTGCAAACATCTTCACGTTGTCGGAGCGTGAGGCTGTGCAAAATTCTTCTCTTCCAATATATCGTGCAACGTCGTAGAAATGGCTGAAATTTATCTGCGGTTCGTACAGGAACTTCATAGGCATCTCGCTGTAGACGAACATATTGCGGTTGTAGAACGCTCGCCATGAGAGCCACGGCACGTTGTTGTACATAGGCAGACTGAACTGCAGGCTGTGCGGGCGCAGCTTGTCGAGCGACTTGTCGTAGAGCGTAGCCATAAGCTGCGCCTTTGCCGGCGTGCCATCGGGGTTGGTGATGTTCAGAGTCCAGGTCTCGCGCTGTCCGGGCACGAGTCGGTCGCGGAAGGTGGTCCACTTTATGTTGAGATGCGTGTCGGGCTGCGGGCGCTCAATGCGCTCGGTGTGCTGATAAGCCTTGCCGTTCTTCACCCAAGCCACGGAGAGCGTGATGCCGTCGCCCCACTCTTCCTTATAGGTGATGGAGCGTGTGCGCACTTCGTTGCGCAAATCGGCTCTGCCGTCCTCTATCACCTTGTCGCCGGCGATGAGTGTGTAGACAACATGCTGGATGCTGTCGGTAGATCCCAGTTGTATGAAGACAGGCGCTGACTTGCTCTTGAACTGGCGCGAAGAAACATAGAACCAGTCGTGTGTCTCTACCGGCGCGCGGCGGTCTTGCAGCGTGAATGTGACGAACGACTGCGTCAGAGTGTCTGTTCCGCAGTAAGCCACGATGCGGTGGCGCATCGAAGCGAGCGACTTTCCGTCTACCTGCACCTCGGTGTTAGCCTTGCAAGTGTAGCGGTCGTTGTCGATATAATAGGTTACATCGCCGTCGATGGGTTCGCCGGCGTTGTTCAGATAAGCGAACTTAATGGTGTGCAGGTCGTCGGCGAGTGTCAGTTCGGGCACGTCGCAGGTGAGTAATGTCGGGCGGTCGCTGTACGGGAGAGCCGTTTCTGCGCTCTGGGTCTCGCCCGAAACGTCGGTCACGTGAGCCTCAACGTCGAATGTGAAGTAGCGGTTGTGGCGTTCGTCGTACTGCTCGGGCACCACAACAGGCACCTTCACCATGAAAGCTCCGTCATTATCGGTCTGCGCTACGCCGCTGTAGACTGTCTCCGTGCGAGCGTCTGTAGAAGCGCAACGCCAGAAGAAAGACGGACGGCGCACAACCTTCACCACCACCTTTGCGCCCTGCACAGGCACACCGGCGAAGCTCTTTGCCTTGGCAGCGAGGCGCACGGTGTCGCCGGCTGCATAGCGCGACGCAGCCTTCTCTATCTCCACGCCGAACGTGGGGCGCTTGTATTCCTCGACGGTGAAGTTGTAGTACTGCACATTGCCGTAGTCGCTGCGCAACGTGTAGACACCGTTCAAGCCGTTCTGCGGCAGAACGAAGTCGGCTGAAGCCATGCCATATTCGTCCGTAGTGACACTCTTCGCAGCAACCTCCTTACGGTTGGCGTCGCGCAGCGTGAGCGTCATGGTCTGCTGCTTCTGTGCCTCGGCGTGCTGGTCGGCGCCGTAATACTTATAGGCGATGGCAGCTACGTGCACGGTCTGACCCGGTCGGTAGATGCGGCGGTCGGTATAGATAGTTGTCGAGGTGGTCTCGAAATGAGTGCGGTTATAGTAGAATCTTCCGTTTATCGGCGTCACGGGGAAGGCTGTCTCGTCGGCTGTAGATATAGAGTAAGACACTGGTTCGCGATTGCCGAAGTCGACAATCACCTCGCCGTTGGCGTCGCACTCGTAGTGCTTCGCCTCAAGTTTCTCGCCCTCGGCGTTGTTCTTCACAAAGTTCATCAACACCTTTGCGCCGGGCACAGCTTCGCCCGTCGTAGCGTTGAGCACAACTACGCGATAACGGTTGCCGGGCAGCGTTTCGATGAGCGGATAGATATTGCAGACGCGCAAGATGCGGCGCTCGACGGGCACGCTGACGTTGTCGGTAGAGAGTTCGACGAGATAGAAGCCCGAACGCAAGCCTGGAATCTCAAGCGTGTCGCTCACGGTCTTGTAAGCCGGCAGTCCGACATAGCGGCGCACGTCGGTAGCTGGCGCTTCGGTAGTCACGATATGACGGCGCAGGCGGGCGTAGTCCTTGTCGCGGTTTACGTCGTACTGCTCGGCGCTGGTTATGTTCAGTCGGCTTGCCGTGAGGCGCACTTCGCCTACGTTGTTGGCGCCCAGTACGATCACCTTGCGCGGCACACCGGGCAGAGCCATCTCGCCGCCAAGCAGCGCATGAACCGAGGGCAGCGTCAGTCGGCGCTGGGCGTTGCGCAGAATGTTCATGCGCGTCCAGGCGCCCCACTTGGTGAGAGCATAGTTGATGTAGTTGTTCTTCTCCTCGGCTGTCACGTCCTCGGCGTTCTCCATGAACTCGTAGCGGGCTATCGCCACCTCGCCGCACACCACGAGGTCGCTGTACTCGCTGGCGAGCGAGTCGAGCGACATGATGTACTTCGACTTCTTCACGCGTGTGGCGTAGCTGTTGCCGTGCGCCTGCTTCACCATCTGCAAGGCTGTTAGACAGGCACCTTCGCGCTTGCCGTGCGCAGCGTAGTAGTCGTGCATGCCGCGATAGTCGCCGGCTGCAATGCCGATGATGTGCAGCATGTCGTCGTAGTAGTATTTCGAGTCGACGCCGTCCTCAACGAACGGCAGATAGTCGGTGCAGTAGGCTGTGGCAAGAGCTTCGGGATGCGCCATAGAGCGGCGGTAGCACTCGGCGCTAAGCTCCTTGGCGTCGTCAAAGGCGTAGCGGTAAGAGGCATACATTCGGCCCATCACCGACTGGTATATGGCGGCAAGCACGCGGTCGCCCTTGCGTTCGGCTGTCTCGCCGCTCTTCTTCAGATGGCGCTCCATAGCCGGGATGGAATCTCTTGAGAGCTGCGCCACCCAACCGAGCGAAGCCACCTGTGCCTTGAGCAGATGTCCGTAGGCACGCTCCTTCTCTGCCTTGTCGCTTATCTGTGCGAGCACTTTCAGCGCTGTCTGCGGATGGTCCTTGCCCACCGCCGCGTCGTATTTCTTCCAAAGTGACGTATATGAGTCGGCCATTGCCGTCATCGGCAACAGCAGCATGGCTATCAATGTGGCAATTATCGTTCTTTTCATAGCAATTTGTTTTTGTCCGTGATGTGATGTTTTGCGTAGATAGTGCTGACAGGGAGCTATAAGGTCAGCCCGAATTGCCGAAACGCTATCTATATTATGCAAAAATAAGAAAAAAACACAAGATAGAGGGCGTTAATCGCGAAAAACATTAGGCTTGAAGGGAAAAAAGTGAGGGTCTGAACAAAATCTTTCAGACAATTAAATGCGTTACATTATACAACTAAAAGCGTTTGACTACACAAACCATGTTGTTACCGCAGTCGGGGAATGACGTTACCGTACCGCGGTAATGATATAGCCGATATGCGGTAATGCGTTTTTTGCTACGCGGTAATCGTATAACAAATAGGAGGCTACGGCTTTCATGTCGTAGCCATTGGCAACTGAAACCCAATTTGATACAGTTTTTCTCCAATGACTACGGCAGGAATGCCGTAGCCTCCTACTGTTTATATCGTAAGCTATTGAAATATGCTGTTACTGCATGTCGTAAACCACCTGCATGAGCTTCTTGCCCAATGCGTCAGCCTCCTCCATCGTTGCAGCCTCGCTGTATACGCGGATGATAGGCTCGGTGTTCGACTTGCGCAGGTGTACCCACTTGTCGGGGAAGTCGATCTTCACGCCGTCGATGTCCGTGATTTTCTCCGATGCGTACATCTCCTTCACCTTCTCGAGGATAGCGTCGATGTCGGTAGACGGAGTGAGGTCGATGCGGTTCTTGGCGATGAAGTAGTTGGGGAATGTGGCGCGGAGCTGGCTCGCAGTGCACTTCTTGTGAGCCAGCGAGGAGAGGAACAGAGCGATGCCTACAAGAGCGTCGCGACCGTAGTGGCTCTCCGGGTAGATTACGCCGCCGTTGCCTTCGCCGCCGATTACGGCGCCTACTTCCTTCATCTTTGTCGTAACGTTCACCTCGCCTACTGCCGCTGCTGTGTACGTGCCGCCGTGACGCTCTGTTACGTCGCGCAGAGCGCGTGTAGAAGAAAGGTTAGACACGGTGTTGCCAGGTGTGTGCTGCAGCACGTAGTCGGCTACGCTCACGAGTGTGTATTCCTCGCCGAACATCTCGCCGTTCTCGCAGATGAACGCCAGACGGTCTACGTCGGGGTCGACAACGATGCCGAGGTCGTACTTGCCGCTGCGCATCTCGTCCATGATGCCCTGCAGGTTCTTCTCGAGCGGTTCGGGGTTGTGGGCGAAGTCGCCGTTGGCTGTAGAGTTGAGGATGGTATATTCTACGCCGAGCGCCTTAAGCAGGTCGGGCAGGATGATGCCGCCCACGCTGTTGATAGCGTCTACGCAAACCTTGAACTTAGCGTTGCGGATAGCGTCCACGTCAGCCAGCTTGAGGCTGAGTACGCTCTCGATATGGCGCTGGTTGAACGAGTCGTCGCGTGTGTAAGAGCCGAGCGAATCGACGTCGGCATAGTCGAAGTCTTCCTTCTCGGCGATGCTCAGCACCTCGTTGCCGTCGTCCTTGGTAAGGAACTCGCCTTCGCCGTTGAGCAGCTTCAGTGCATTCCACTGGCGCGGGTTGTGACTTGCTGTTATGATGATGCCGCCGAGGGCGCCTGTCCAACGCACAGCCAGCTCTGTTGTAGGCGTTGTGGCAAGGTCGATGTCGATAACGTCGAGTCCCATACCCATGAGTGTGCCGCAAACCACGTTGCGTACCATGTCGCCTGAGATGCGTGCGTCGCGTCCTACGACAATTTTGTTGCGTCCTTCGCCCTTAGCGCCGCGCTTCATGAATGTAGCGTAGGCTGTTGTGAACTTAACGATGTCAAGCGGATTCAGAGTGTCGCCTGTAGGTCCGCCGATAGTGCCGCGGATGCCCGAAATCGATTTAATGAGGGTCATAATCGTATTTGTTTAAAAATGTATTATGTTGAGATGGTGAGGTGTTGAGATGGTGAGGTGTTGAGATGGTGAGATGGGATGCTATCAGACTATCTGCCGCGCTCAAGCGAGAGTTCGTAGAGGCAGGGGTAAACGTTCGACGAAGCGTCGCTCTGTCCCTGTGTGTGTGGCACGATGAGGCGTACGAGCGCTGTCTCCTCGCCCTTCGGAATGCGTCCGAGGTTGATATACGTGAGCGGAACGAGCCAGCCCGACGGCACAGCCTGCGTGCTGTACTTGCTGTACATGAGACTCTCGCCGCTGATGAACGAACCGGTGAAGGTGCCCGATGTGTTCTTCACGCTCATCTTGTCTACCTGCCAGCTGTACTGAGTGATGTTGGTGAGCTGAAGCGCAGAGTCGCCTTCGAGGATGTTGTACTCCTTGAAGCGGCAGAGTACGGTAGCCGTCTCGCCGTCCTTGAGCTTTTCGCCGCCGCCCTTGCGCACAATCTGCATGTATACGCCGGTGCTCTCGAAGAGTACATATTCGTTCTTGGTAGTGTCGGTAACAAAGCCTTTCTTTTCAAATTCAGCCTCAGTGATTGTCTGTATCTTGTGGCTTGTGATGTATCTGTTGATAGCGTTGCGCTCCTTTTTCTTCAGATCGGCGTATGTAACGCCGTCGTTGCACGCAGCAAGAGCCATTACAGCCACCAGTGTCATGATGATAAGATTGAGTTTCTTCATTCTTCTATTCTGTTTATTTTATGTTATTGTCGTTTTTTTACACGTTCTCTTTTCTGCTTTTAGGCAGCGGTCCCCATCCGGTGAGCGCTCCTTCGTAATAGGCGAAAGCCTCTCTCACAATCTTCTCTGCCTCGGCAAGCGAACAGTTGAGTCGTCCGCCGCTCGCATTGAGATGTCCGCCTCCGTTGAAGAAGTCCTCAGCCATCTTGTTGCATGGGAAATTGCCCACAGAGCGCAGACTCACCCATATAAGATTGTCGCGGCGGTCGTCCTCGCGCAGCGATACTGAGAGCTTCATGCCCTTGATGCGCAGCGGTTCGTTGACGAGTCCTTCGGCGTCGCCCTTTATGAAGTGATATTCGCGCATGTCGCGGCGCGAGATGGTGAAATAAGAAGCGTGGAGGTCGGAGAACACGTTGAGCTTTTGGCTCATCAGATAGCCGCGCAGACGTATAGCCCAATGGCTGAAGTTGTTGAACACGTTGCGGTAGATGCGGTCCTTATCGATGCCTTTGGTGAGCAGCTGACTGATGATGAAGAATATCTCGGGCTGCGTAGAGTTGTACGTAAAGCCGCCCGTGTCGGTCATCATGCCGCAATAGATATTGACGGCGCACTCCTTCGGCATATCATCGAACTTGCCCAACTGCCAGATGATGCGGAACACAAGCTCCGATGTGCTCGACATGTTAGGATGCGACACCGTAAGAACGGTCTGCATCTTCGGGTCGAGATGGTGGTCTATCATCACCTTCTTGGCAGGCGAAGCCTCGAGCGCGTCCTTCATCTCGTCTACACGGTCGCTGCCGTTGAAGTCGAGACAGAACACGAGGTCGGCATTCTGCAATAAAGTTGTGGCTTGTTCGGTATGTTTGTCGTAACGCACGATGGCGTTGGCGCCCGGCATCCACTGCAAGAAGTCGGGATAGGCGTCGGGCACAACGATTGTTGGCGATTTGCCGCAAACCGTCAGGAAGTTAGCCCAGCCGAGCGATGAACCAAGTGCATCACCGTCGGGCGACTTGTGGCAGCAAATCACGATGTTCTGTGCGTTTTCTATTATTTCGTTCAGAGTCTGCACCTCTGAGTCCGATAGTATATTTATGTTCATATCCATTTAGATGCAAAGGTATTAAAAATTCGTGGATATGAACATAAATAAAGTCTTACATTAGTTCTAATTAAATGTTTTTTGCATATCGCGCCATAAAGCGCTTCGCCCATTCGGCGCGAAGCAGCAGGCGTTCGAGTATGAGCAGCGCCACAATAGTGGTGAGTATGCCCAGCAGCACGTCGATGATGTAGTGGTGTGTAGAATATACCGCTGTCCACCAGATGCCCATGCAGATGAATGCGAAGATGCCGATGCAGAGTTTGCTCTGACGGCTTATTATGGCGTAGATGGTAGCTACAAGCATATAAGCGGCGTGCAGCGACGGCACTGCGGCGAACACATTCGAGTTGTTGCAGTAGATGGAATGGAACACCGGCGCACCTACGAGCGAGTCGAAGCGTCCTAATCCGGCTACGCTGCCAGGCGTGTTGAGTACGGGTGTGAATCCATGCTCAATGACATACCATGGCGGGGCTGCGGGATGAATGTAGTAGCCCACAAAACCTACAAGATTGACGAACAAGAAGGCGAGTGAGAAGCGAAGATACATCTCGCGCTTGCCTTTCAGATAGAGATATATGGCGAAACCTAACGGCACGGGCACCCAGCACAGATAGAAGAAGCCTGCCATAAAGTCGGCGAAGGCACAGTTGTGCAGGTTGAACCACTCGCCGGGGATGAGTGTGCCGGCGGCTGTTCCAATACCAAACAACGACTTTTCGGCTTCGTATATACCGCGTGTGTCGATGGGGTTCACCTCATAGTTAGGCAAAATGCGCATACCGTCATAGCTGCACGCGAAGACAAGCCAGGGCGTGAGCGCCAAGGCGAACTTGCGGGTGGGCTTGACGGCAACGAGTATTGCCCAAATTATTATTAGCTTTATACTGAACATTGCTGTTATTTGTTGTTATCCTTCTCTGTAAGCACCTTGTAGCAGTGGATGACGCGCCAGAAAGCGGTGATATTGGCGAGTACGGCGATGATGATCATCGGCACAACGAGCACCCAGACATTGGCGCAAACGCCGCAGAAGATGGCTCCAACGGCTGTAACAACAACGCGTTCGGGGCGCTGCATAAGGCCTACCTTGCACTCGATGTCCAAACCTTCGGCACGGGCACGCACGTAGCTCACCATTACCGAGCCAACCATAGCTGCGAATGTAACGACACCAGCCCACTGCCAGTCGTTCTGCTGCATAAGCAGATAGTAGCAGATGCCAAAGAGCGTGCAAAGCTCGCTGTAGCGGTCGAGGGTTGAGTCCCAAAGGGCGCCGAACGTAGACGACATGCCGCCCATACGAGCAAGGCGTCCGTCCATCATGTCGAACAGACCGGCAAAGAGAATGACGCCGCCAGCCCATCCTATCCATGCGTAAGCCTCTGTCTCTGCAAGCTCGGCGGCATAGATGAACATTGCTGTCGCTACGAGGTTGAGCAAGAAGCCGGTTGTGGTGATGAAGTTGGGAGTTATGCCGATCTTTATCATGCCTTTAATGAAAGGGTTGATAATGGCATAGATAACCTTTTGCAAGAAATCCCTGTAATTCATATTCTTTTATTTTACGTTTTGTATGTTTGTTATTTCTTTTCCTATACTTTTACGATATTCCTACGCATGAGCAAGCGTCCGATACGGATGGGCTACCTTACGATACAGCAAGTAGCCTGCGACTTATGCCTGCTGGTTGTTGCGGTTGGCGCGGAACACGAATGTGCGTTGTAGATGATAGTTCCAGAACACAGCCACGAATGCTGCCACAATGGTTTTCGATATCATGTAGTTTGCTCCGCTCAGCTCGGTCAGTTGCCATGTGCCGGCGGTGTTGAGCACGATGCTGCCTACCCATACGAAGGTGTATCGCAGCGCCACATACTTCTTCTTCATGCCGAACGTGTGGAAAACCCAACGGTAGTTGATGCCGCAGTTGGTGAGTCCACCGCACACCGCACCGATGAACGTGGAGTAACCGTACCATACGTCCACAATACTGGTGAGTATGAGCGTAATGCCGAAGTCCACCGCCGATGCCACCCATGCAGAGCATTGAGCCTTGCCGAACATGATTGCTTTTTCTTTTACGTTGTTCATCGGAGAGTGTACTAAGTTATGTAATTATATATATTATTAATGTGTAAATATCGTGCGAGTGTTGCGTAGAAACACAATGGTGTGCAAAATTAGTAGAAAAATATTAAAAGGCAAAAAGTTTTCTTGTCTTTTTTAATAATTATGTATAACTTTGCAAAATGAAACGGCAATAGGGTTATAAATGCTTTATATAGTGGCGTTTATGTCCATTTTATAGGAACAATAGGATAAATATATACAATTAGTAAGGTGAAGAGGTTTTTTAGTATTACGCTTTTATTAGCTTTGGTCGTTTCGGTCAAAGCTCAGATTACTGGTGAAATTTATGATACCGATGGTTATCCGATACCATTGGCAAGCGCCATCTATAAGGGACATCATGTAGCAGAGGCGAGCGATTTGGACGGAAAGTTCAAGATTGCGCGCCATAATGGCTGGGAGCTTACGTTCAGTTCGGTAGGTTTTCAGCCTCAGACCATAAAGGTGGGTCCGAAGACTCCTTCGCACCTTAAGATTGTGCTGAAGGAGGACGCACACAACCTCGGCGAAGTGGTCATCAAGCAGAAACGCGAACACTATTCGCGCAAGAACAATCCGGCGGTGGAGCTCATGAAGCGTGTCATCGCCGCGAAGAAGCGCAGCCATCTCGAGAACTACGACTACTATCAGTACAACAAGTATCAGAAGATTACGTTCTCGCTGAACGACATAAAGCCTGCAGATCTCGACTCGAGCAAGTTCTTCAAGAAGCGTGCCTACGTGAAAGACCAGATTGAGACCTCGCCATACAACGGCAAACTCATTCTGCCGGTGAGCGTTGACGAGACGGTTACGCAGCATATTTACCGCAAGGACCCGAAGGTGGAGAAGGACATCATCAAGGGTCAGCGCTCGGAGGGCGTGAACAACGTGCTGCAGACCGGCGAGATTCTCAACACTATGCTGCGCGAGGTGTTCACCGACGTGGACATATACGACGACCACATGCGCCTGTTGCAGTATCAGTTCACATCGCCTATCGGCGAGACAGCCATCTCGTTCTACCGTTTCTACATTCAGGACACGGTGTACGTAGACCGCGACCTCTGCTATCACCTCGAATTTATTCCGAACAATCAGCAGGACTTCGGTTTCCGTGGCGAACTATACGTTCTTGCCGACTCGTCGCTGCACGTGAAGCGCTGCTCGTTCACTCTGCCTAAGAAGTCGGACGTGAACTTCGTGCACGACATGAAGATTACGCAGGAGTACACCAAACTGCCGAACGGCGAGTGGGCACTTTCTGCCGACGACATGGCTGCCGAACTGAAGCTGTTGGGCGCCGAGATGCTCGTAACAAAGGCGACACGATACAACGACTATGCCTTCGACGAACTGCCTTCAAAGCTGTTCCGCGGCAAGGCGAAGACCATGCACGAGGCTGACGCGATGATACGCGACGACGACTTCTGGGCGAAGTACCGCACGGTGGAGCTGTCGCACGGCGAGTCGTCGATGAAGGCGTTCATACATCGCATAGAACAGTCGAAGAACTTCAAGTGGATTCTCTTCGGTCTGCGCGCCTTCGCCGAGAACTTCGTTGAGACAGGCTCAATGCGCACCAAGTCGAAGTTCGACATCGGACCGGTTACGACCATCATCTCTAACAACTTTGTCGACAACTGGCGCTTCCGCTTGAGCGGTCGTACCACGGCAAACCTCTGCAATCACTTCTTCTGGAACGGCTACTACGCCTACGGAACCAAGTCGAAGAACCACTACTACGGCAGCGAGTTCACCTACTCGCTCAACGCAAAGAAGAATGTGCCGTTCGAGTTCCCGCAGCGCAACATCATCTTCGAGACAGGTTACGACGTAATGTCGCCTGCCGACAAGTTCCTTATACATAACAAGGACAACATGTTCATGTCGTTCCGCACGCAGAAGGTTGACCAGATGTACTTCTACAACCGTCAGAAGCTCTCGTTCGTGTACGAGACCGACTGGGGACTCTCGTTCCACACGTCGCTGAAGGCGGAGAGCAACGAGCCTACGGGCGACCTTGCGTTCATCAAGATGCCGGGCGCAACGCTCAACCCTGCTCCCGACGGCAATGAGTACGTGCGAAAGATACGCACTACGGAGGCACAGATCATGCTGCGCTACTGCCCGGGACAGACTTTCATCAACACCAAGCAGCACCGTTGGCCGGTGAACCTCGATGCGCCTGAGTTCTCGCTCAGCCACACTACGGGCGTGAAGAACGTGTTGGGCGGACAGTACAACCTCAACTTCACTGAGGCGAAGATATACAAGCGCTTCTGGCTCGGTTCGTGGGGATATGTCGATACGCACTTGGACGGAGGCGTGCAGTGGAACAAGGTTCCGTTCCCATTGCTCATCATGCCGCCCGTCAACATCACGTTCCTTGAGTGGGAAGGTACGTTCTCGATGATGAAGAACATGGAGTTCCTCACCGACCGCTACGCGTTCGCATCCGTAGCATGGGACATGAACGGCAAGTTGCTCAACCGCATTCCGCTTATCAAGAAGCTGAAGTGGCGCGAGTATATCTCTGTGAAGGGTATGTGGGGCGCACTCACCGACAAGAACAACCCACTGCTCGACCGCAACCAGAACGACGCAATGCTCTTCCAGTTCCCGAAGGATGCGCGCGAGTTCAGAAACAACGAGCCGTATTGGGAGATAACTGTCGGTGTACACAACATCTTCAAGCTGCTCGCCATCGACTACGTCCGCCGCATGAACTACAACGGACCGGGCATCAAGAAGAACGGCATACGCTTCGGATTCATGCTCACCTTCTAAAACGGGGAGGTGGGCATCGCCACCGACCATACAGGGTATAGAAAAAACAAAAGAGGTTGGCGCAGGATGCTGCCAACCTCAATGAATCGATTTCGTAATAGACGAAATCTCTAAAATGATATCGCAAATATATAGCTTTCCGACGAACGCGCCAAGTTTTTTAAGCTAAAAAGTTGGTTTTTTAACAAATAGAAACATAACATAAAAATGGGAAGGAACAAATACTCGCAAAGCGAATTTGACGCAATAGCGCGCCTTTTAAGTCTGAAAGGCTCGGCGAACCGCGCAAAACAGAAGGAGATACGCCACCAGTTGCGCGTGGGTTACGAGTTCAACATCTCCGACTTCAACGAGCCGGGCAAGGCGTTCGGACTTAAGGAGTTGCTCGACGCTCGCCAGCGCGGAGCTATCGTGATTCTCGACGACCGCACCATCGCCGACATGAAGGCGAAGCGTCAGCGCGACCGTGAGCGCGACGAGGCGCAGCGTCAACAGGAAGCCGTTGCTGCAGGCGAACAGACCGACTGGAAGGAGGCTATGAAGCAGTGGGAGGACTGGGAAGCGCAGGAGATAGCGAAGCTTGACAAGTAATCTTTTCATTGCCGTCCACCGTAAAACCATATACTTAGTCGTTGTACTGCGGACGCAATCCGATCGGATTCCGAACGCCGTCCGCATCGGTCGCGTTCGCAATCCAATCGGGTTGCGTTCGGTACACGATGACTAAACGTTGACATGGTTGTGATAAAGTCTAATTGTTCAGATAACAATATCACTACTGTTCGAATAAAGATATAGTTATCATTCTAATAACAACATAGTTATCATTCTAATAAAGACAAAGAGGAGAGTGTGTCAACGTTTAGGCTTGACACACTCTCCTCTTTATTTATATGCATTGCTTTTCACAGCTATGCCTCGCGGCACTTGCTCCCAGCTTTAATATGCTTCGCGATACTTGTTCTCGTCCTTATCCTCGAGCATCGAGAGATAGCTCTGATAGCGCGAAGCTGCTATGTAATGCTCCTCGACAGCCTTCAGCACAGCGCAGCCCGGTTCGTGGGTATGCGTGCAGTTGTTGAAGCGACATTCCTTCGAGAAGTGGAATATATCCTTGAAATAGCTTGTGAGCTCCTCCGGCTCCATATCGAACGTGCCGAAGCCCTTAATGCCCGGAGTGTCGATGAGATAGCCGCCATCGGGCAGCTCGAGCATCTCCGAGAACGTAGTGGTGTGCATACCCGTGTTGTGCGCATCGCTGATTTCAGACGTGCGCAGGTTGGCTCCCGGCAGGATGTGGTTGATGAATGTCGATTTGCCTACGCCGCTATTGCCGCTCAGCAGCGTCTTCTTGTCCTTCAGCATAGGCAGAATGGCGTCCATGCCCAAGCCCGTTGTAGCCGATACAGCCACGCACTTATACCCTACCGTCTCGTACAGACGCATCATCATCTCCTGATAATGACGCTCCTCGTCGGAGAGTATGTCGGTCTTGTTGAACACCAGCACCGTCGGCACGCTGTAAGCCTCAGCCGTAGCGAGGAAGCGGTCAATGAAGATGGTGCTTGTCTGCGGATAGTTCACCGTAACGATGAGGAAAGCCTGGTCGACGTTGGCAGCGATGATATGGCTCTGCTTGCTGAGGTTCTGCGACTTGCGTATGATATAGTTGTGGCGGTCGTGAATGGCGGTGATGAACGCCGTTCCTTCCTGATTGCGCACTATGTCTACGATGTCGCCCACAGCCACCGGATTGGTGCTGCGTATGCCTTTCAAGCGGAAGTTGCCCTTTATCTTGCAGTCTACGTCAAGACCTTCATCAGTACGTACTGTGTACCAGCTGCCTGTATTCTTTATTACTAATCCGTGCATCTACACAGTCATGATTTCCTTCTGCTTAGCAGCGAGCAAGTCGTCAACCTTCTTCACGAACTTGTCGTGAACCTTCTGGAGTTCGCCCTCAGCGTCCTTCTCGAGGTCTTCAGACAGACCGTCCTTGATAGCCTTCTTCAGCTTGTCCTTTGTGTCCTGACGTGCGTTGCGAATCTCCACCTTAGAGCGCTCGCCAATCTTGTTGCACTGCTTTACGAGTTCCTTACGGCGCTCCTCTGTAGGCTGTGGGATGCCGAGGCGGATAATCTCGCCGTTGTTCTCAGGAGTGATACCTACATCGCTGTCCATGATTGCCTTCTCGATGTCGCGGATCTGCTTCTTGTCGAAAGGACGGATAGCGATAGTACGCGGATCGGGCACTGTAACGTTAGCCACCTGATTCAATGGCACCATAGAGCCCCATGAGCTTACGCGTACACCGTCGAGGATTGCTACGTTGGCGCGGCCGGCACGGATACGTGCCAACTGCTCTTCCAGATACATAGCAGCCATCTCCATGCGCTCTTCAGCGCCGTTCAATGTTTCTTTTACGTCTATCATAATTGTTTTATTGTTTGTTTCCGAACTGTTTTAGTTATTCAATTTGCAAATTTAATGAAAATAGTTGATAATACGAAACAACGGATGTTGTTTTTAATTTTGAATTTTGAGTTTTGAGTTTTGAATTATCGGCTGCGCCGATTTTGAATTGTTCTTTTTTGAATTATGAATTCGCAACTCATAAATCCCAGCTCCTAATTCATAATTCATAAACTCAAAATGCGCGCAGCGCACAATTCAAAACTCAAAACTCAAAACTCAACTTTCAGACTGCGCACTGCGCCGCCCTTTGTGAGTTTCAGCACGTAGATGCCCTTTGCAAGCCCAGCAACGCTGAGTGCGTTCGCACGCTGTGCGCTTGCCACGAGTGCGCCGGTAGCGCTGTATAGACGAGCCTCGTCGGCGCATTCGTCGAAGAGCAGCGAGTCGCCAGAGCGCGTTACGCCGTTCTTGTCACCACCGATAGCGAAGATGCCCGTAGAGCCGTTGTCCTTATAAGCGATGCTGATGGTTTCCTTGATGAGTTTCGCCGCACCGATGACTATCGGTTCCGCACAGAACCACACCTTCATCTGCTCCATCACCTGCTCGTGCTTGTCGGGAGTCACCCAGTTGGCTGACGAGTAAGTGTAGCGCACCTGATAGGTCTTGCACTTCTCGAACTTCAGCGCCGGCGTGTAGAGCCAGTCGTCGGCGTTCTGGTCGCAGCGGTCGTATGTAGTGGTCTGCGTAGGCTTGTAGAATGTCCATGTGTTGCCGTCGTTGTTCTTGTCCGCAGTCACCCAATGGTCGAAATCGTCCTGCGTGGTGAGCGGCGAAGTGAACGGCACGCTGTCCTCGGGTCCGAAGCTCATGGTCTTGGATGTAGCCGAAGCGCCCACACCCTTCTTGTTCACAGCCGTCACGACGTAGCTGTAGCCCTTCTTAACGCTCACGGCGTCGGTAGCACGGAGCGATGTTGTGCCCTCTACAACCACCTTGTTGTCGGGCATGCGCACCACGTTGTACTTCACACTGGCGTTGTCGAAATAACCGCCGTGCTTACCTTCTGCGGGTGCCGCCCATGTTATCTCGGCATTGCCGCCGTGCGTGGTGAGCGTAACGTTCTGCGGAGCGCCCGGCAGGTCCTCGCCTACGTACGCCGCAAACTCCTTGTATACGCCGTCGCCCGCAGCGTTGTACGGCACCACCTTATATATATAGTAGCCGTCGGTCGAAGGTCTGTCGGTCCACGCTACGCTCTTGCCCTGCGTTGTCTCGGTAGAGGTGTACACGAGCTGGTCGTTGCGGTAGACCTTCGTGCCTGTGAGCGACGAGAGCTTCGCGCCGAGATAGCTCACGCTCTGTGTTGTCCACGAGAGCTGTGCCGAGAGAGTACACATTTTATCGGACAGCCGATGTATGGGCAGCTAATAAAATTGCTCAGCAAGGAAGAAATTCTCAAATTCAGCCGCGAACATAACGGAGAACGCTACGTGAAGCACTTTGATGCCTACCAGCATCTGGTCATTATGCTTTACGCCGTCATCAAGAGATTCGACTCGTTGCGCGAGATTACCGACTCCATGTTTCCCGAGGCACGCAAACTTGCCCATCTTGGCATAAGGACCATGCCAAGGCGCAGTACATTGTCGGACGCCAACGTTCTCAGGCCCGAAGCCGTGTTTGAGGACACATACCGCAGCCTGTATGTCAGATACAAGGACAAGCTTTCCTCGGACAGCCGAAACCGGCAGGTTCCCTCATGGCTCACCCGTCTGCAAATCATTGACTCCACTACAATAACCCTATTCTCCAACCTCATATTCAAGGGCGTGGGAAGGCATCCCAAGACGGGGAAGAAGAAGGGCG
>OGGW01000624.1_pt1 | contig 33149 bp, 26 predicted proteins | sample 1571291 | NCBI WGS metagenome assembly OGGW01 (sample SAMEA2582028, study PRJEB24529) | metagenome | biome: Human gut stool | place: China | collected 2011 | reverse complement strand
AAGTGATAAGGACCAGCTTTGGAATACACTTGAGAACACATTTAAGTTTGACTAAATAACACAGGAGATTAGGAAAACCCTACTAATCTCCTGTTTTTTCTTGTTTAGTATGTCTTTTTTGTCATTGTTAAACTTAATTAACAAGATTTTACCTACCACTCTACACTTTTCTATCATTTGTGTAGGTCATTTTCCTTCATTATTCTTTATTATCACCTCTGATACCCACTAAAAAGCCCACTCAATCACTATCTTTTCACCATTTAGTATGTTTTTTCTTAAGCAGCAATACATTTCCTTTTAAAATTGACCTACTACTTCGGAATAATTTTGGTTTTGTGTAGGTCTTTTCGCAGATTTTCTCAAATTAATGACATTTTATATAAATGTTGTTTTTAGTATTGATTTTCTTTCTTTTGTATTATATATTATTAATATATTTATATAAGGAGGCTGATATATGAATAACATCAATAACAATAGATTATTACCACATTGTCCTTTGACACCCGATACTGTGATTTCAACAATAATTAACAGGCAGTCAGAACTTTCTTCACTTCTTGACACTATTAATACGAGATTAGATGAGGCACCAGCCGGTACTCTTCGCATTGCTAACAGAGGCAACAGACCTCAGTATTATCACAGATTAGATTCTAATGACAGGAAAGGCTCTTATATTAAAAAAAAAAAAGAACTGACCCTTATAAAGAATCTTGCCCAGAAGGAGTATGATTTAAGAGTCAAAAAAGAGGTGGAATGCGAGCTGCAGGCCTTAACGGATTTCCTTAAGAATTATTCTCCTGAGCAGATTGAACAGGCTTACGATTCACTTAACACGGCAAGACAGGAACTCATCATCCCAGCATATATTGCCACCAAAGACGTTATACTTCAATGGAATGACATCCAGTATAATTCTTTGGATATTTCTGAAGACACCCCTGAATACTATTCTGATAATGGAGAACAGGTTCGTTCCAAGTCTGAATTGATAATCGCCAACAAACTGAAACAGCACAATATTCCATACAAGTATGAATATCCTCTTGTACTTTCTACCGGCATAACTGTTCATCCTGATTTCATCTGCCTTAATGTTAATACCAGACAAGAATTCATCTGGGAACATTTTGGCATAATGGGAGATTCTGAATACATGACTAAAGCATTAAAGAAAATTAATGATTATGCCAAATCTGGCTATGTATTGGGGAAGAATTTCATTGCTACCTTTGAGTCCTCCTCTGTTCCTGTTAATTCCAACATGGTTGATATCAATATTAAAGAATTTCTCTTATAAGATACTTTTATGAAAGATATCGCCTATATCTGATTGCTATTCAATTATCTATAACAAGCACTTTGCATCTTCCATTAACCTTTGTTCCATAAAACCTACACAATCACTAATTATGTGCAATTGCGTAGGTCGATTTACAGTATCAGAATCCCTATATCTAAGAAAAAACCTACTTAATTGCTTGTAACAAGACTTTGAGTAGGTCTTTCCTCTCCACTTTTTATCTGCTGCTATAGAATCGACCTACTTTTACCGAAAAAAGACCTACTAACACACCATATTGGCAATTGTTAGTAGGTCTCGTCCCATATCTTATTCAATTATTTCCTCAAAAAGACCCACTCAATCTACACAATCATCTTAGTTAGTAGGCTTTTCGCCAAAATCAGTTGCAGTACATGTATTCGCTAAACCCATCCACGCAACTTCCGCAACTTCCGCAACTTCCGCAACTTCCGCAACTTCCGCAACTTCCGCAACTTCAATGTTCCCCAGGATGATACGTAGGAACAACTTCTTTTATAAGTTCACGGATATTACCAGTTTCTGAATAAGCTTCTTCCTTAAGCTTCTCAAGGTTATCAAAGAAATTCTCTTTATCAAACTCAATTGGTTTTCCAATGTGGATAAGCTTGTTATCTGTCTCCTGAAGACCTTCTTCTTTCATAAGAAGCTCTTCGTAGAGCTTTTCGCCAGGACGGAGTCCTGTATATTTAATTTCCATGTTGACGCCAAGTGTGTAACCTGACAGTCTGATAAGGTTCTTTGCGAGATCATCAATCTTAACAGGCTCACCCATATCAAGAATGAATATCTCTCCACCTTTGGCATATGCACCTGCCTGAAGAACAAGTGAAACCGCCTCTGGTATAGTCATGAAATATCTTATAATATTAGGATCTGTAACCGTAACCGGTCCACCAGCCTCAATCTGTCTCTTAAAAAGAGGAATGACTGAGCCGTTACTTCCAAGTACATTACCGAATCTTACAGCAACGAAATCTGTCTTGGATATCTCGTTATACGTCTGAACAATCATTTCACAGATACGCTTTGTTGCTCCCATTACATTAGTTGGATTAACAGCCTTATCTGTACTTATCATAACAAACTTCTTAACCCCATACTTATCAGCCATCCTTGCAACATTCCATGTACCGACAACATTATTCTTAACAGCCTCATCAGGACTGACTTCCATAAGTGGTACATGCTTATGTGCTGCTGCATGATATACAATATCTGGCTTATACTGTGCAAATACGCTTTCAAGTCTTGAAACATTTCTTATCGAACCAATAAGAGTAACAACATTGGCATCAGGATAATTAATCTTTAATTCCTGCTGAATATCATAGGCATTATTCTCATATATATCAAATATAATGAGCTGCTTAGGCTTGTGACTTACAAGCTGGCGGCACAGCTCTGATCCAATAGAACCGCCACCACCTGTTACCATAATGACCTTATCCTTAACATAACCCATGATAGATTCAATATCTACTTCAATCGGGTCTCTTCCAAGAAGGTCAAGCACATCAACATTACGGATAGAATTAACATTAATCTCTCCATCTACCATCTGATATACACCTGGCAGAATCTTAAGAGTACAATCAGTCTCTTTACAAATGTTTAATATATCCCTTTTAACTTCATTAGATGCTGATGGAATTGCAAATATAATCTCATCAATATCATAAAGCTTTGCTGCTTCCTTAATCTTGTCCCTTGTTCCTATAACCTTGACGCCTCGTATGTATTTACCAACCTTGCGGCGGTCGTCATCAATAATACATGCAATATTAGAATTAGCAAGATAGCTCGAATTCTGTATTTCTCTCATAATGACATTAGTTGCCTCTCCGGCACCAATAATCATTACGTTGTTGGAAGTCTTAATATTTCTGTATTTGTTAAGCACAGTTCTTATCATTCTGTACATAAAACGACTTGCACATATTGCAATAATAAGGTATATTGCTGCATTAAAATAACAGCTTCTAGGAAGCATATTACCCATAATCTTATTACTTAAGAAATGCACTACTTCTACAATAATACACGCTTCAGCAATTCTGTACACCTCAGCTATACTCGCATACTGCCACAGACTGTGATAAAGTCTGAACAGCCAGAATATAATCAGAGACATTATCGTGTACGGAAGCATGTTCTCTACATAATTACTAATATACTGAGGTTCTATAGATACAATACCTACATCAAATCTCATAATAAGCGACAGATATACGCATGCATTCAGTAAAAATGTATCTGTTAAAAACAAGAAAAATCTTCTTACCAGAAGCTGTATTCTATCCTTTTTAGTCTCACCCATCATCTGTTCCTCGTTTCTTTAGCAGGCTTTTTAGCAGCTAACCCACATACTGTACCAATTCCATAAGAAATATGCAACAGGAAAAATAAAAATGGCAGTGCAAAACATGTTTTATTGCGTTCCTTTTTAGCTCCTATTACTGCAACTACCGACATAACCACCGCCAACAGCCAGTATGCTCCCCACATAAGTCCTGTAATTCCGTATACAATACGAGAAAAAAACGACTTCACAGCAAGCAGCTTACATGACACACTTGCAACTGTTGTAACAATAATAGCCATGACAAAAGCCCATGGAACAAAATGATATATAGAAAGGCATCCTGGACATACCTTGCTTGTCTTTCCAATCCAGTATCCATTAGCATATTTCTGCTTAAGCATCTTAGGAAGTGAACTTCTTGTATGCTGGTACGATATTATATCCGGACAGAATCTTAATTTAAACCCTGCTTTTCTCATACGGTAATGAATTTCATTATCCTCAGTTCTTGCAAGAGCCTCATTATAATGTCCGATTTTTTCAAAAACTTCCCTTCTATATGCAGCATGGAACAACGATTTCATATATATCTTTTCTTCCGTTCCATTCCCACCATTACGGTAAGGTGCTATGCTTGAGCCGAACATCGAACTCTCAGCAAGAAGCAGCGTATCCTTCCAAGGTGTCTCTTCATCAACTATATTAGGTCGGACACCACCAACAACCATCTCGCCTTCTTCTAAAACCTTAACATTCTTGCTAACAAAATCTTCCGGAATATGTGCATGTGCATCAACTCTTATAACAGCTTCCCCTGTATAATTATCAAGCAGCACATTCCATCCACACGGAAGCGTCTTCTTAGGATTGTCAAGCACGATTATCTGTCTTGCTCCCATCTTATTCTCATCAGCAAACTTCTGCATAACAGCCTTTGTTCCATCCGTGGATGCAGAATCAACAAGCACAACCTCCATAAGACTATGATCATAATCCTGCCTGCTTATGTCATCAAGAATATTCTTTATCGTACTCTCCTCGTTATATGCAATAACGGCAATTGTAATAAACATACTCTACCTACTTCTTAACAGTCATTCTTTCACTTCCAACTACTGATGTAAATGTATCCCACAATACAGCCGCATCAGCTTTCACGCCAAAATGTTTCATACTTTCAAGGTTATAACGCATTTTTGCCGGTAACACTTCATTCAGATATATATTATCTGTACTTTTTTCATCAACAGCCTCACCAAGAAGCTTGTCCTCATCCTTATAAGCAATACTTGTCCTTGATGTAAGTCCGGCAGGAAGAAGAAGTGTCGCATACATCTCCTTGGTGTACTTCTTAACATACTTAGGAACTTCCGGTCTTGTTCCGACAAGAGTCATATCCCCTGCAAGTATATTAAAAAGCTGAGGAAACTCGTCCATTCTGTACTTTCGTAAAAATGCTCCAACCTTAGTGATTCTTGAATCATTATCTACAGTCACTGCTGCCCCTAGCTTACTTGCATTGTCAACCATAGTCCTGAACTTGTATATACGAAAAATTCTTCCATACTGTGTTACTCTCGCCTGCCTGAAAAAAACAGGTCCCGGTGAATCAAGTCTGATTGCAAGTGCAATTATTCCCATTGGAATAATTAAAACTGCCAGCATAATACCAGCAACAATAACATCAAGCACTCTTTTCATCTCTAACCACATTCTGTGTTTCATAAGTATATTATAGTATTTTCTTACTTCCTTAGTTCTCATTTCATCAGGAAGAAGCTGCCATGGTCTTAACTCCATCGTAATCAATCCCCTTTTTGTTGTTGTATAACTAATGTCCGATTATTTCATTCTGTTAAACTGCTCTATTACATATTCTACCTGTTCATCAGTAAGACATGTATGAAGCGGCAGTGTAATCTCATTACGATACATATTATATGAATGTGGAAAATCCTTAATATCAAATCCCATGTTCTTATATGCCGTATGCATTGGAAGCGGCTTATAATGTACATTAGTTGCAACACCTGCCTCAGCAAGTCTTGTAATCAGTTCATTACGCTCCTTAACATCCTTTCCAAGAAGCCTTACAAGATACAGATGACCACTTGAAGTATATTCATCTGTAAAATGCTTCATAATATCCACATCATCGGCTGCAATCCCTTGTGTATATCTCTCAATTATATCTCTTCTTCTCTTAAGAAGTCCCGGATATCTCTTAAGCTGTACAAGCCCAATAGAAGCCATAATATCAGTCATATTGCATTTGTAATAAGTTCCCTTGATATCATATTCCCATGCGCCAAGCTTAGTCTTTGCAAGTGCATCCTTAGACTGTCCGTGAAGTGAGTAAAGCATTATCTGCTTATAGATATCCTCATCATCAACTCCCGGAATACTTCTCCATGTAAGAGCTCCGCCTTCTGCTGTTGTAAGGTTCTTGACTGCATGAAATGAAAAGCTTGTAAAGTCAGCCTTCATTCCACTCATAACACCACCCTCACTTGCTCCGAAACCATGTGCAGAATCAGCAACAATTGCAACTCTGCCAAGTGCCTCCTGAAGCGGTGTTGAAGCCTTAAATATATTCTTTTTACTCTCGACAATCTTTCTTATCCTGTCATAGTCAACCATAACACCACCTATATCTACAGGTATTACAGCCTTGGTACGCTCATTAATTGCAGCTTCAAGCGCATCATAATCAAGGTGATATGTGTCCTTTTCAACATCAATAAGAACAAGCTTTGCATTAACATGCGCAACGACACTTGCAGATGCTGTATAAGTGTATGCAGGAACAATAACCTCATCGCCCTCACCGATTCCTAACAGACGGAGTGCTGTCTCTAAACATGCTGTAGCTGAATTGAGACATGCCGCCCTGTTACAGCCTACAAACTGAGCAATATTTCTTTCAAACTCTTTAGTTCTTGGACCTGTTGTAATCCATCCTGACCTTAAAGCCTCAGAAACTGCCTGAATCTCTTCCTCGGTTATATCTGGTGGTGAAAATGAAATATTCATAACTCTTATCTCCTTTTCGTACTCTACTTTGTAGATGACTTTGTTGTTGCAGGAGTGACTGTTGGAACCTGTACCTGTGTTGTAGTCTCCTGAGTACCTCCACTTATCATTTCTGGAAATGCATATGTCAGGTCTCCTGCTGTATTAGCAATTGATATTGTATAACTAACTGTATTATATCCATTCTGCGAAAGTGTAATCGTCTTCTTTCCAGATGATTTGTCAAATGAACATGGAACAGTTCCTATGTATTCACTATTAACATAAAGAACCGCTCCCTTAGGTGCTGTTACTGATACCTTATATCCACTTGTATTATCTGCCGCTGTACTTGTCGATGTACCTGATGAAGTCATATCGATAATCTTCGTAACATAGGCTGAATTAACATTTATAATCTCAGAATATTCCTGATAGTGGTTGGCTACCAGCTTAACTCTGTGAGTTCCATAAGAAAGTGACACTGGAGTAGAATAATCAACCTCAACACCATCAATGCTCATAACCGCACCCTTCGGAGTAACTGAAAAATTAACAGCCCCCATCTTAACCGGATCACTTTGTACTTCAGAAAAATCAACTGATGTAGTCTCATCTTTAACTATAGTCACTGTCTTACTTGCTGACAGGTTACCATTACGTACATTAACCGTATATGTTCCAACAGGTGCAGTCACCAGCATATCCTTTGTAATACCCAGTAATTGTTTATTACCTATGCTTACATAACCACCAACAAGTGCATCTACGCCTGTAAGTTTAAGATATCCGTGTCCTGCAGTTACATTCACCGAATATACTTTCTCTCCAACGCCCCTGATAACCAGCTTATCCTGGTCAACGAGCTGTGCAATACTTATACGTTCTTCTCCTGAAAGCACAACTGTGTAACTTTCATATATCATATTGGAAGCCCCAATGCTTAACTTCCTTGAATTCTCATCTACGGTTATTCCTGAAACATCATATCTTACCCAGGCATCACTGTTTCCGTGTATCTTCACCGCCTTGCCCTTCTTATCCACATATACATCATATATTCCACCCATATCCATGGTAGAAGCTGCTTTTATCTTTCCGTAAGCATCCTGAATATCTGTACTGCCTGTATAAGGGACTTCATATTCTGTTCCTGTCTTTATATCTACAAACCGCATTCTGCCCGTATCAGCATCTCTCAATGTAAGAACTCCTGTAAGTGTAGGATTCTCTCCATCACCCTTAATCTCCTTTGCGGCACCTGGTGCGGGGGTAATACTGCTTCCTGGTATCACCGCCCTGTCATTATTTCTGGAAAATGTGCATGCTGTCTGACTTACAATTAACACCATAAGCATACACACTGCAATTATTCTTTTCATAAGCATTCCTCGCAAATACTTTTACCCTTGTATCATCAGATTTTATCACATACCACACATTTTATCAATTAATTCTCTTCTGCGCATATTCTGTTCAATAACAATCTTTAATTTATCTATATTCTTAGCAGGAACCCACGCCTTTCCTGCGTTATAGTACTGATTTATGATCTTCCAGAATTTTTCTGGAAAGCTCAATAATGTCACAAGCATGTCAATATCATCATCTTCAAGTGGCTTTAATCTGTCATATTCATCAACCAGTCTGTATGCCACATTAATATTCCAGTCATGCTTTTCCATAACCTTTCTTAAAAACTGGTAAAGATCTGCAACCTGACAGTCATTATGACATTTTTCAAAATTAGTCACTGCATTGCCGCCATTACCAACATCAAGAAACACATTATGATAATTATAGCTTCCATGCACAAGCTCATTAGTCTGTTCCATCCTGTCAAAGCGCTCATCAAAACGTTTTGAATTAATATTCCTGCTCGCTTCATCCGCTTCCCTGAAAAATGTATCAACCGCACCAAGCGCAATCTGTTCAAATTCATTTTTCTTTTTCTTGCCACGCATATAATTAGCTGCCTTTTTAATTTCTTTTGTATGTCTTTCCATATTGGTGCGTAACCCTGCTCCCCTGTCAAAATGTACGGCATTATGTACGATGCTTTCACTGGCCTTTAATTCTGACTCGGGCTGCTCATCTGCGGTCTCTGCAAGCGCCATACATTCCCATTGCTTTGTAATATTTGTATTTACATTATTTCTTAAATATCTTACACCATTAGACGAAACAACATTTAGACAAATATGAAGTCTTGCCAGAGTCCTTACCGCCTCCATCACGTCATTCACAGACTTGACATCACATTCCCTGCCTCCAAACCAGTTCTTCATTACATATCTGTGCCCATCATCTCCAACAGTAAAAAGCTCTCCATCCTGATTTCTCACATATGTATCCACATTTTCAAAGCCTGCATCACTAACTGCTTTTGTCACTGCCTCATCTCTCAGATAAAACCCATCATTTCTTGAACACTCGAGAAAAAGTCTGCATCCTCTGTCTGTAAAAAGAATTACTCCTCCACGACCTTTTACCATTTTATTAACCTGAATATCATAAAATCTAATACATTCCAATGATTTATCGTTCATATAATCCCCCATTTCCGCACTTAATACAGACGCCCTTTGCTCATACGCCTGCGTCTGCCTTATCTTATGACATTTATGGCTGCTATATTCCTTGGATTTAATGATACGACGAATTAAGAAAATCATAATCTTGATGAAAATGTAATTTTTTCTTATAATATATAGATGTGAACTTTTTTCACATTTATAATAAATATTATTATAGGGGGAAATCATGCCTGAAAACTTTCATATTGACATGCCGGAAGCTGTCAGGAACATTATACATACAATTGAAGAACACGGCTTCAAAGCCTATGCTGTTGGCGGCTGTATACGAGACAGTATCCTTGGACGAAACCCAGATGACTGGGATATAACCACTTCTGCTGTTCCATCACAGATAAAAACTTTCTTTAAAAGAACTGTTGATACTGGAATTGCCCACGGAACCGTCACTATAATGATAGATAAAACCGGATACGAAGTTACAACCTACAGAATTGATGGCGAATACGAGGATGGCAGGCATCCGAAGTCTGTAGAATTTTCAGACAGGCTTGTTGATGACCTGTGCCGCCGTGATTTTACGATAAATGCCATGGCATACAACGACACTGATGGATTTGTTGATGAATTTAAGGGTCTTGATGATTTGGATGCAAAAATAATACGCTGCGTTGGTGAACCAGAATTAAGATTTACAGAGGACGCTCTGCGAATGATGCGTGCCATAAGATTTTCTGCACAGCTTGGCTTTACCATTGATGAAGCAACATGGAATGCAATTAAAAAGCTTTCCCCTTCAATCAGTAAAATAAGCATGGAGCGTGTGCATGTAGAGCTTGGCAAAACGCTTATGTCTGCACATCCCGATTATGTTGCGCAATATTCAGAAGCAGGACTTTTTGCCCCAATACTCCCGGTAATTGACAATGCTCTAAAGAGCCGCTACAAGCGCAAAATACTTGCAACATTACAACACACACCTGATAATATATACTTACGCTACGCTGCACTTTTCATAACTTCTACACCTGATGAAGCAGCTAAGACTCTCCGTGCACTTAAGCTGGATAACAAGACAGTTGACACAGTATCAAAGCTTGTTGAATTATCAAAGATGGATATAGAAGAAACTGAGCCGGCTGTTCGTACTGCCCTTAATAAATATGGCAGAGATTTCCTGCCTCTGTGGCATGAGCTTATGATGGCTGTAATCCAGGCATCTGAAGACATCACAGGAATAAGTAATCCGGCGAAGGTAAAGCATCTTCTCACATTAAAGCGTCTTGCAACAGATATTCTTGCACGCGGTGACTGCTTTACAATAAAAGGCCTCGACATATCAGGAAATGACCTTATTGAATATGGCCTTCAGGGACACGAAATTGGTGAAACACTGAAATCCCTGCTTGATATCGTTATAGAGAACCCTAAGCTCAATGATAAAGCTACTCTTATTGCAATGATTGAACATATCAAATAATATAATCATAAAATAACCCTCACCGGCTGCCTTCTGGCAAATCCGATGAGGGTTATTATAATTAACACTTCATAGAATTAATATGCCTTACCCCAGTAAACCATAGCCTTAGCCGGCTTACCACAGCATACACACACATCACTTAACTTCTCCTGTGCAAATGGCATACATCTTGATGTACATGTAGTATCTTCCTTAATCTTGTCCTCACAAGCCTGGTCTCCACACCACATAGCCTTGATGAATCCAGCCTTATTAGCTGCTGTATCCTTAAATTCATCATAATTAAGAGCTGTATATGTATGAGCTTCTCTGTGAGCTCTTGCTCTCTCAAGCATATCCTTCTGGATAGTATCAAGAATTTCTGGAATTCTGTCTGCAAGCTCATCGATAGATACAGTAATCTTCTCTCTTGTATCACGACGAACAATAACAGCCTGATTAGCCTCGATATCTCTTGGTCCCATCTCAACTCTTACAGGGATACCACGCATCTCCTGCTCAGAGAACTTCCAGCCAGGATTCTTATCTGAATCATCAACCTTAACACGAAGCCCTGCTGCCTTAAGAGCCTGGCCAACTTCATAAGCCTTGTCAAGAACGCCTGCCTTCTTCTGCATAATAGGAATAACATCAACCTGAACAGGTGCAACCTTAGGTGGAAGCACAAGTCCTGAATCATCACCGTGAGTCATAATAACAGCACCAATAAGTCTTGTTGTTGTTCCCCATGAAGTCTGGTGAACATATTTTAACTTATTATCCTTGTCTGTGTACTGGATGCCAAATGCTCTGGCAAATCCATCACCAAAGTTATGGCTTGTACCTGACTGGAGGGCCTTACCATCATGCATAAGCGCCTCGATAGTATAAGTAGCCTCTGCACCTGCAAACTTCTCCTTATCAGTCTTACGTCCCTTAATTACAGGAATTGCAAGAACTTCCTCACAGAAGTCAGCGTAAAGGTTAAGCATCTGCTGTGTACGTGCCTCAGCCTCTTCTGCTGTAGCATGTGCTGTATGGCCTTCCTGCCATAAGAACTCTCTTGAACGAAGGAAAGGTCTTGTCTCCTTTTCCCATCTTACAACTGAACACCACTGGTTATATACCTTTGGTAAATCTCTGTATGACTGTATCTCATCTTTATAGAAATCACAGAAAAGTGTCTCTGATGTAGGTCTTACACACATTCTTTCCTGAAGTGGATTAAGTCCGCCATAAGTTACCCATGCAACTTCTGGTGCAAATCCTTCTACATGATCCTTCTCAACCTCAAGAAGGCTCTCTGGAATGAACATTGGAAGATAAACATTCTCAACACCTGTTTCCTTGAATCTTCTGTCCATCTCATTCTTAATATTCTCCCAGATTGCATATCCAGCCGGCTTAAAAATCATGCATCCCTTGACGCTTGAGTAAGACATAAGCTCTGCCTTCTTACACACATCTGTGTACCACTGAGCGAAATCCTCTTTCATGGATGTAATCGCTTCTACTAATTTCTTATCTTCTGCCATAATAAACCTCTTTCTATGACATTACAGACCCGTTTCATACGGAGCCTGATGCGAATGCTGCTTCGCATTGTCCGCCTGCCATTGACGGCACCACTAGAGTTTATCATGTTCTAAAATGCTTTTCAAGTAAAGAACAAGTGCTTTTATTATACAATATGATATTGGTCCAAGAATAAATCCGACAACCCCATACACAAGTATCCCGATATATATGACCGCAAGCATTGTAAATGGCGCAATTCCCATTCTGTCACCCATACATTTTGACTCCATAATCTCCCTCACAAAATATGTGACAATATACAACACCACAAGAATCACCGCATTTTTCACATGTCCGAAAAGCAGGCTTCCCACAGCCCATGGTATCAGTACCGTTCCCGTACCAAATATCGGAAGTGCGTCAATAATCCCAGTCAGCACACCAAGAAGAATCGCATATGGATTGCCTATCATTAAAAATGCTGTTGAACACACCACAATATTTATCGACATTATAATAAGCTGCACCCTGAAATATACATTTATCAAAGTCCGAAGTCCCACATGCACCGCCCCGACTTCGTCCTTAAATATAGTGTTCTCCCGCCAGCTTCTGTACTTCTCAATTCCAGCCGCCGCATATATCGTTCCAATAAAGCACACCACAAGTCCGGCAACCGCCATAACGCACCATGTTATAACCGGAACAGAATGTTTTCTCATAATTGTAAAGAACATCTGCTGTCCGTCTCCATCTATAATTATCCCTTTACATTTTTCAAAAAATGCGTAACTGCAGCCTTCTTTCAACTTAATCCAGCCATCAATACGGCAGCATACAAGCTTAAACTGCCCATCAAGGCTGTTAATGTTCTCATCAAAATTGGCTATGAAATCTTTAAGTTCGCGAAACGCCATATAACCGACATACAACAGCACTGAAAGAATTATAAGCGTCACCATTGTTACAACTATACTCGCGGCAAGCGTCTTTTTCTCCCTTAAAAGTTTCGCCAGCCCCACTATCGGCTTCTGAAGCAGCACCGCAAAACAGAATGCAAGCATGAACGGCCACACATAATAAAAAAGCACCTTGAATATAAAGAAAACCACCGCAATAATAACAGCACTGCCAAAAAGCAATGTCAGCCGCTTCCTGAAATCCCACACATTTTCACCCATATGCCACCTCACACCTGCTAATAATTATCGTTTAATTAGTGTGTGCGTGGCTGGGACATTTATTCGCCGAATGTTGTTGATTAATTATTAAAACGCATGTATTCTTAATAAAAACATTAAAAGGACACAACCATGCTTAATATAATACACGAAACTAAAGACATTATTATAGTTAATAAACCAGCCGGACAGCTATCCCAGGGTGCGAAAGGATTTGATTTAGACCTTGTAAGCGAAGTTATGACTTACAACGCTTCACAGGGAAAGCCTGCATATGCAGCAATAATCAACCGCCTTGATCGGCCGGTTTCGGGACTTGTGCTTATTGCAAAGAATAAGTCTGCAGCAGCAAAGTATTCCACACTAATGCAGAAAGAAGGCGGATTTAATAAACAATATGAAGCTTTAATATGTGGAAAACTATCCGAACTAAAAGGAACTTTTGTTGATTATTTAAAGAAAGATGGAAGAACGAACACATCAGCCATAGTTCCGGCAGACGCCGCCGCTAATGATAAAGAAGCAAAGCTTTCAAAGCTTGAATATGAAGTGATATCTTATGATGAAGTTAAAGACATTACACATGTAAGAATACATCTGATTACCGGCAGACATCACCAGATAAGAGTACAGTTTGCAAGCCGCAGGCATCCGCTTGTTGGAGATTATAAGTACGCCACTGCTGATTGCGGCATGGATAACGCCGTTAAAGCAGTGGCACTTAAAAGAAACCAGATTGCGCTGTGTGCTGTTTCACTTACTATTGATAATAAGACATACTCTGTTACGCCGGATTTTGCGCAAAAATGATGAGCTTAAGTGATGTATCTGGCTGGATTATTGAGTTGATATGTCGTGCACAATTTCAAAAACCTACGAAATCACAGTTTTGTGTGCATTTCGTAGGCTTTTTTCACATCATTCAACTTTTTTGCGTTACGAATCACCTACTCAATCCAGTTCTCTTGGCTATTTAGTAGGCTTTTTCGCTCACGTCACAGTCAGATACATACATTTATCGACAAAAAAGACCTACGAAAAGAGCTTATACATCTCTTTTCGTAGGTCTATGCCATATCAACCAGCAGAATAAGCTTCTAAAAAGCCTACTAAAACTAGATTTATTGGTAGCTTAGTAGGCTTTTGGTTAATTAAATCCGTTGCTTCACCAGCATACCAAGCATGCGGTTAGTCAATTACATCTTAAAGCGGTAGCCGACTCCCCATATAGTCTCAATATACTGAGGCTTGCTTGTATCAAGCTCAATCTTCTCTCTGATTTTCTTGATGTGGACAGTTACAGTTGCGATGTCACCGATTGAATCCATATCCCAGATTTCCTTGAAAAGTTCTTCCTTAGTGAAGACATGGTTAGGATTCTCTGCAAGGAACGTAAGAAGGTCGAATTCCTTTGTTGTAAATGGCTTCTCCTCACCATTAACAAATACTCTTCTTGCTGTCTTATCAATCTTGATTCCTCTGATTTCAATAATATTGTTATTGTTCTTAGAATTACTTACAAGTCTGTCATATCTTGCAAGATGTGCCTTTACTCTTGCAACAAGCTCACTAGGGCTGAATGGCTTGGTCATGTAATCATCCGCACCAACTCCAAGTCCTCTTATCTTATCAATATCTTCCTTCTTGGCAGATACCATGATAATAGGAATATCCTTAACTTCTCTTACCTGCTTGCATATCTCGAAACCATCAGTTCCGGGAAGCATAATATCAAGGATACACATATCAATATCCTCATGCAGTGCAGCCGCAAGGCCACTTGTTCCATCATTACATACCTCAACCTCATATCCGTTAAGTTCAAGGTAATCCTTCTCAATATCTGCAATACTCTCTTCATCTTCTACAATTAATATCTTGCTCATAGCCAGTCCCCTTTCGTGTAGTTTCATTATGCATTCTCAGGATTCTCTTCATCCTTTGCTTTAAGCAGATTAAGATGCATGGTCGTGCCTTCGCCCTCTACACTCTCTGCCCATATTTTTCCTTTGTGGTCCTCAACAATCTTCTTAACAATTGCAAGGCCTATACCACTTCCACCATGCTTGCTGTTTCTTGATTCATCAGTTCTATAGAAACGCTCAAATATTCTCTCAACATCTTTAGCTGCAATGCCAATACCGTTATCTGAGAATATTGCATGAATGTAGTCGCCTTCATCGTACAGGTCAATCTTAATCTTTCCCTGTCGTCCCTCAGCCATATACTTAACCGAGTTACTTATAATATTATTAACAACCCTCTTTAGCTGCTCCGGATCAACATTCATATATGCCGGCTCAGTAAGATGGTCATTATATTCCAGTTCAATCTGGCTTGCCTCAAGCTCAGTGCCTATCTCTTCACAACAGTCTCCAAAATAGTCACTTACATTACATCTGACAAATGTATATGGAACCCTGTTAGTATCAAGCCTTGAATATATAGTAAGCTCATCAATCAGCTTGTCCATATCATTAACCTTGTTAGCAATAGTCTGGATATACTTAGCCTGCTTTTCAGGCGTGTTGGCAATTCCGTCACGCAAGCCTTCCACATATCCTTTAATAGCCGTAAGCGGTGTCTTTAAGTCATGTGAAATATTTCTGATAAGCTCCTTTTCCTCGGCATCAGACTTAATCTTATCCTCCGCACTCTGCTTAAGTACGACTCTCATCTCCTCAAAATCCCGGCATACATCTCCGATTTCATTATTAGATACCTTTGGCATCTCGAAATCCATATTGCCTTCTTTAATATTATCAGTTGCAAGCTTCAGCTTATTAAGTGGCTTAACAATAGAACTGTATATCCACAGAGTAAGTCCAAGACTTGTAATAATTAACACCATAATTATAACAAATATAACCTGCATTATAAATGTCTTAACCTGTGGAAGAATCTGTTTCAATGAAGTAACAATTGACACGCTGTAAAAATTATCTTCTGAATCCTTAAAATTAAGCTGTTTTATAAGACTCTGGTACTCTCCACCCTTGTAAGTTCCAACATCAGAAACATTCTCTTCATCAGCAGAATAATCAGGAAGAATCTTTACAATTTCGCTGTCTGGTGCTTCTGTTGAATTATATATAATAATTCCATTCCTTCTTACAACAAGACAGGACATCTTAGATGACAGCTCTCCTGATAATTCATCAAGATATTCCTTATTAGTAAACTGCTCCGGCGAAGTATCAACCTCCGTCTTCATATCCTTATATATGCTGTCAGTAATCTTTCCAAAAAGTATTATAGGTGAATATACGCCAACGAGAATTGCCCCATCATCTACATTATATGTTCTCTCAATGCTTTCCTTCTGTACACAATACAGACCTCCCAGAGCAAGACCACTCAGCAGCACAGGAAGTATAACCATAATACAGAAAGAAATATACAACTTATTCTTTAGCTTCATAATTAACCCCTTTTCCTCTCAATACTACCATATACAGGGATATTTGTAACATTACAAATGTATTAATTTTATTAAATATAAATTAAAACAGCTGTAACGGAATATCCGCTACAGCCTGCAATTAACCTATCTTGAGCCTGAACTTCTGAAGTTCTCTCTCTGAATCAACTCTTTTAATAATTCCACCAAGGTTAGTAATCTTTCCTTCAAAATCCTCATAACCTCTCTGGATATACTCAATATCATCAATCTCTGATATTCCATCTGCTGCGAGCGCAGCAATAACAAGTGCCGCACCAGCTCTTAAATCCGGAGCATTAAGCTGCACACCACAAAAACTTTTAACACCTTCAATATAGGCTGTGTTACCCTCAACCTTAATCTTGGCACCCATTCTTCCAAGCTCATCTACATATTTGAATCTGTTCTCAAATATGCTCTCAGTTACCATACTTGAACCTTCAGCAAGTGCAAGTACAACTGAAATCTGAGGCTGCATATCCGTCGGAAATCCAGGATATGGCAAAGTCTTAACATTAGTACTCCTAAGTGTACAGCCCTCTGCTATAACTCTTAAGCTGTCATCACCTTCCTCAATCCTGCATCCCATCTCAATTAACTTTGCAGATATTGATTCCATATGCTTAGGAATAATATCCTGAATAACAACATCACCATGTGTAGCTGCTGCTGCCATCATAAATGTTCCGGCCTCAATCTGATCCGGAATAATAGAATAAGTACATCCGTGAAGTCTCTTAACGCCTTTGATACGGATTACATCAGTTCCTGCACCTTTAATGTTAGCACCCATAGAATTAAGAAAATTCGCTACATCAACTATATGCGGTTCCTTAGCCGCATTTTCCAGAATAGTGTCTCCCTCTGCCATACATGAAGCCATCATAAGATTAATTGTTGCACCAACTGTTACAACATCAAAATAAACATGAGCTCCTGTAAGCTTCTCTGCCTTTGCATGTACAACTCCACAATCTATATCAACATCCGCACCAAGTGCCTTAAAGCCCTTGATATGCTGGTCAATTGGACGGCTTCCGATATTGCATCCTCCTGGGAGTGCAACATGAGCCTCATTGTACTTACCAAGTAAAGCACCTAACAGATAGTAAGATGCTCTTATTTTTCTTATATAATCATATTCTACATTGGTATCACAGATTGAACCACCATTTATCTGAACGGAATTGTTATAAACATACTTAACCTTAGCACCAATTCCTTCTATAGCCTGAAGTAAAACTCTTGTGTCTCTAACATTAGGTACATTTTCAATTGTTACAGTATCATCTGTCATAATTGCTGCCGCAAGAATACCTAAAGCCGCATTCTTTGCACCACCAATGGAAACTTTTCCTCTGAGTGGCACTCCACCCTTGACAACATATTGTTCCATATAGCACCTCTAAACATAATAGTCACATCTTATAAAGTATATCACAGAACTTCGATTTGTAAAGATTTTCCCTGAAAATACATTTATAAAAATATGGCAATTTCACCCTTATTTTATTATATGCATTTAAAATACATTTATTTACATAATAAAGGCTGTCCTTAACAGGGCAGCCTATTTAATACTTATTAATTCTTATTAACGTAATTGAGCGGATTCACTACAGTTCCTCCAACCCATATTTCAAAATGAAGATGTGGGCCTGTACTATAGCCTGTATTACCTGATGCTGCAATAGCCTGTCCCTGAGAAACACTCTGACCAACGCTTACTTTCACTGAACTTAAGTGACCATATCTTGTCATAGTGCCATTACTATGTGTAATATCAACACAATATCCGTAATCGCCATACCATCCGGCTCTGGTAACCGTTCCTGCAGCGGCGGCTGTAACTGTTGTACCCTGCGTAACATACCAGTCAACACCCTTGTGGAAACTTCCCCATCTGTAACCAAATTCGGATGATAAGGTTCCTCCTGATATTGGTCTTAAATATGTTGGAGGTGTTAGCGTTCCGACTGCAATAGTCTTCGGAACGGATTCTTTAATAATAGTCTCCTTAACATATGTTCTGCCTGTTTCGTTACCATTAGTGTAGGTAACTTCTGCTATAACAGATCTGTGACCAACGGTTCCTTCAGAAATAACTGTATTAGTTCCTCTGTAATTAGTGTTGTCATCCTCATAATCAGGCTCTGCTTCATAATCTTCTTCATAAGTCATCTGATAAGTTGTAAGAACAGATATCTCTGATTTAGGAACTGTAACAACAATTGAATCCCCCGGTGCAATTACACTGTCCTCTGTAAGATTAGAATTAAGCTCAAGAAGCTGTGACATTGTAAGTCCATTATTCTGTGCAATAACCGATAATGTATCACCAGCTTCAACTGTATATACTGTCTTTTCTTCGTGTTCTTTAGTAATGCTCTCATAAGCGTCATTTACTGATGTTACAGTTGCATTATCCGTAGGAACTTCCACAACAACTACATCAACATCGAATCCAATTCCAATAAGACCATCTCCATTAGCTACTGTCTCTCCGTCCTGTGAAATTGCTGTACCACTAATTGCAGAGGATACAATCTCTGCTGCTGTAGTTTCCGTAGCCTTTTCATTCACACTTATTCCATAAGTACCTGTCGCTGCATCAACCGTATCAAGTGATACTGTAAAAGCATTATTGGGATCATATTTGGCAATAAGCTTCTCAAATAAAGAAACAACTGCATCCTTTGATTCCAATGTTACAACAAAATCACCAAGTCTTACTGTATAATTCATATGGAAATCAACATCCATAACATTATCAAACATGTAACTATATATTGCACCAGACAACTCGTCCACACTCATTCTCTGTGCAACTGCTTTATTCTCTTTGGCAATCTCTATATCAGGATCCATGTACACGATTTCTTCATACTGTGCACTCAGCTCCTGCCTTGCTGATGCCAGCGCAACAATAACCTCTTCTTCCGTATTAGCTGCTCCAACCTTGATTCCGTTAATTGTAATACTGTAATAATTAGCTTCCGTCTTTAATAACTTCTTTGATAAAAATGGAATAGCAATAATACATACAAAACAGGCAACCGTCATTGTCTTAATGAGTGTTATTCTCATTCGTCTGCCATATCTTGACAAGCGTTCCATAATGTCCTCCAAATATTATATTAATATATAGTCATCTTCTTGTAATATCTTTGTAACAATTTCGTAACATTTATACTAACATATGATATTTGGTTTGTAAACCCTATTTTTTCTTTCTGGAAGATTTTGTCTTAGACGGCTTCTGCACAGAATATCCGAACTTACCTATGAAATCACCAAGTCCATAATATCTTCCATGCGAATATGCGATAAGGTCTGCGTCTGACAAATGCAGTGTTCCCTTCTCGTCTAACAGGCTTTCATCTACATTTACAGCCATAACCTCTGCTATAAACATATCGTGGCTTCCAAGCTCTAACACCTGCTTTACCTTACATTCGATATTGACAGGGCTTTCTGCAATTGCCGGAGCTTCAATCTTAACTGACGGCGCTGCTGTAAGATGCATATCTGCAAATTTGTCAACATCCCTGCCGGATTTTACCCCACAATAATCAGTGGCTCTCGCAAGCTTTCTTGTTGTAAGATTAATAACAAATTCTCCTGTTTCCTTAATAATCTCATGGCTGTAGCGTTCTTTTCTTACTGATATCGAAACCATCGCCGGATCAGAGCATACAGTTCCTGCCCATGCAACCGTGATAATATTAGGCTTCTCTCCTTTTCTTGCGCAGCTTACCATAACAGCAGGCACAGGATACAACATGTTGCCAGCCCGCCATGTCTGTTTCTTAGCTTTCTCGTTCTTCTTTATCTTCTCGCTCATGCGTTAAGTGCCTCCTTAACATGATGGTATCCTTCCAGTATAATAGCCGCATGGTCTGCTGCCAGCCCATTGCCGTCAACAACCTTATATGTGCGGTTCTTAAGAATACCTTTTCTATAGGTAACTTCCACCCTTGCACAGATATTAATATTCTTATCAGCATTTGACAGCCTGCACAGCCATTCTTCTTTAACAAGCAGCTTATCCTCTGTCTTATTAATCAGCTCATCTGATATATCAAACCATCCGGCCTCTCTTGCATCATCACCTGCCTGTGCCTTCTGGCTGCCTTCATCTATCAATGCAACAAATGCTGTTGTAATAATCCTTGTTCTTGGGTCACGGTCATAATCGCCATATGATTTAAGCTGTTCTGCCTCAATATCATGCAGACCGGTTTCCTCCTGAAGCTCTCTTAAAGCCGCATCGTAGAGATTCTCTCTAAACTCAACAAAGCCTCCCGGACACGCCCACAATCCAATACACGGATGATTGCCTCTCTTTATAAGCAGAATCCTCTTAACCTGTGAATCTTCCTTTGTAAATACAAGTGTATCCACCGTGTTGCATGGGTTCTGATATTTATCAGGGTCGTATTTGTCAAGGAAAACGGCCAGACTATCACCAGCTTTATTAAGTTCTCCGGTTCCCACAAAGCATTTATTCTGCTCTTCACTTAAATATTTCATCGCTTCTCTCCCTTACCTGCACCAAACCATTTAATTCTTGTATCCTTTGCTCCACAGAACTTCCTGTGTATGAAATCATCCAGCACCTCATTAAAGCTGCAGAATTTATCTACAAGTACAATAACAAATGTTTCTTTATATTTTGGTGGTGTAACTGTCAATGGAAACATATGCTTTGCAATCATGTCTCCCTCTTTTTCTGTTATATCAAAATACTTTCCTGCATTCTTAAGTGCCTTTGTAGGATGCTCAAAACCATGAAGTCTCTCACCCTTCCCAGGCGAATACTTGTGCCAGTCGTACAGAAACAGGTCATGTAAAAGTCCTGCCTTAGCTCCTGCCTTCTCATCAAGATGTAATTTCTTGCACACAAGATAATTATAATAAGAAACATGTACGCTGTGCCCGAAAAGGCTTGTACGTCCATGATGCGAATATTTCTTCATACTCTGTATCACATCATCTGAAAACAGCTTATTCATCCTGTTCTTATATTCCCTGCCAGACTCATTCTGCTTAATGTGTCCTAACTTATATCTATTACATATTCTGTCAATTGCATTAGAATATTCATCCTTCTTGATTCTCTCCTTGTATACTGGTCTAATGCTTCTTCCTTTGTAAGAATTAATCTTAACTGACATATAGTTCTCCATTCCTGCCCATAAACATAATCTCGTACATACGGCATTAAAATCACCTTGAAAATTATATCATAAAAGCCTGTACATTTGCATAAATATAATTATTAATATATTCAACATTTAAGTTGTATGATTATAGAAATTGTGCTAAACTATGCACATAATCACTTGCATTTTTATGCAGAAATATGATTCGGAGGAGAATATAATATGGATGGTAATGTTATAGTTGGACAGTCAGGAGGACCTACTTCTGTTATCAACTCAAGTCTTGCTGGGGTATATAAGACAGCCATAGACAGAGGAGCTAAGAAAGTTTATGGTATGCTCCACGGTATTAAGGGACTTCTTGATGGTCAGTATGTTGACCTTTCAGAGAAGATTAACTCTACAATGGATATCGATTTATTAAAGAGAACACCTTCATCTTATCTTGGTTCATGCAGGTACAAGCTCCCTGAGATAAGCGAAGACAGAGAAACATTTGATAAAATTTTCAAGATTCTTGATGATCTTGATATCAAATATTTCTTCTATATTGGTGGTAACGACTCAATGGATACTATCAAGAAGTTATCTGATTACGCAATCGTTACCGGAAGCGATATTAAATTCATGGGTGTACCTAAGACTATTGATAATGACTTAGCTGTTACAGACCACACACCAGGATTTGGTTCTGCTGCCAAGTTTATCGCAGCTACTATGAAGGAAATCATCAGAGATGGTCTTGTATATGATTATCCTACAGTTACTATTGTAGAGATTATGGGACGTAATGCCGGATGGCTTACAGCCGCTGCTGCTCTTGCAAAGAGTGATGACTGCGAAGGTGTAGACCTTATCTACCTTCCAGAGAAAGTATTTGATATCGACCATTTCATGGCAAGAGTTAAAGAAATTGCAGCTAAGGGCCGTTCAATGGTTATCGCTGTTTCAGAAGGTATTAAGGTTGCTGACGGAAGATATGTATTCGAGCTTTCAGAGCATGTAGAGTTCGTAGATGCATTTGGCCACAAGCAGCTTGCTGGTTCAGCTAAATTCCTTGCTAACAAGATTGGTGCTGAACTTGGCATCAAGACTCGTGCTATCGAGCTTTCAACACTTCAGCGTTGTGCAGCTCATATGACAAGCCGTACAGATATCACAGAAGCATACAACGTTGGTGGTGCTGCTGTTAAGGCTGCATTTGAAGGCGAGACAGGTAAGGTTGTCGTTCTTAAGAGAGTTTCTGATGACCCATATATGTGCATCACAGAGACTAATGATGTTCACCAGATTGCTAACATCGAGAAGAAAGTTCCTCTTGAGTGGATTACAGATGATGACTTCGTAACAGACGACCTCATCCACTACATCAGACCACTTATCCAGGCTGAGCTTTCACCAATCATGGTAGACGGTCTTCCAAGACATCTTAATATTAATTCATAATAATATTATTACATAACAAAAAGCAGGTAGGGAATTTCCTAACCTGCTTTTTTGTTTCTGTCTCTACGCTGATATGCTCTTACCAGTATACAACTGATAATATCTGCCCTTCTCTTCCATGAGCTGGTCGTGTGTTCCACGCTCGATAATTCTTCCCTGTTCCATAACCATAATACAGTCTGCATTGCGGACTGTAGAAAGTCTGTGTGCAATAACAAATGATGTTCTTCCTGACATAAGCGCATCCATACCCTTCTGGACAAGTCGCTCTGTTCTTGTATCAATAGATGAAGTAGCTTCATCAAGAATAAGTACAGGTGGGTCTGCTACCGCTGCTCTTGCAATTGCAAGAAGCTGTCTCTGTCCCTGGCTTAAATTAGCACCTCCGCCATGAAGCACAGTGTTATAGCCATCAGGAAGTCTCTTGATGAATCCGTCAGCATTAGCAAGTCTTGCTGCTGCGATACATTCCTCATCACTCGCCTCAAGTCTTCCATATCTTATATTATCCATGATAGTTCCTGTAAAGAGGTTAGTATCCTGAAGAACAATACCAAGGCTTCGTCTTAAATCATCCTTCTTAATATTGTTGATGTTAATTCCATCATATCTGATCTTACCATCCTGAATATCATAGAACCTGTTGATAAGATTAGTAATTGTAGTTTTTCCGGCACCTGTGCTTCCAACAAATGCAATCTTCTGTCCAGGAGTTGCATACATTTTAATATCATGAAGCACCATCTTGTCAGGATTGTATCCAAAGTCAACTCCGTCAAATGTTACATCTCCTGCAAGTCTTGTGTACTCTGCACTACTGCCGTTCTTTGCCGGCATCTTCCATGCCCACATCTCAGTATTTTCTTTAGTCTCAATAAGCTCATTGTTCTTATTGTATCTTACATTTACAAGCTCAACGAAACCTTCGTCAACCTCCGGCTTCTCGTCACATAACTCAAATACTCTTCCGGCACCAGCCATCGCCATGACGATACTGCTCACCTGCTGGCTTATCTGGGTTACAGGCTGTGTGAAGCTCTTATTTAAACTTAAGAAAGCAACAAGTGTACCAATAGTAAGTCCTGAAAAATCACTCAGAGCAAGAATACCACCAACTATTGCACATAATACATAGCTGATATTACCTATATTACCATTAACAGGCATTGTGATATTAGCAACCTTGTTCGCATTGTTTGCACTCTCACGAAGCCTGTTGTTAATCTCCTTAAACTGCTCAATACTTTTATCCTCGTGGCAGAACACCTTGACAACCTTCTGTCCTTCCATCATTTCCTCGATATAAGCATTAACCTTACCGATATCCTTCTGCTGCTCAACGAAATATTTTCCGGAAAGTGCACTCAGCTTAGAAGTTACATAAAGCATAATAACAACCATCACAACCGATACGATTGTAAGCGGAATATCAAGCACAATCATACTTACAAATGTAGATACAAGTGTAATGCATGAATTGATAACCTGAGGTATACTCTGACTTATAAGCTGTCTTAATGTGTCAATATCGTTAGTATATACTGACATGATATCGCCGTGTGCATGAGTATCAAAATACTTAATAGGAAGTGACTCCATATTAGTAAACAGCTCTAATCTCAACTTCTTTAAAGTTCCCTGACCAACATTTACCATAATTCTGTTGTAGCAATATGAACATAATACACCGACCATAAGAACTGCAGCGAGCTTGATAAGTGCGCCTGCAAGCGGTGCATAATCATGTACTGCTGACTGTGTCAGCGGAATAATATAACTGTCAATAAGCTTCTGGATAAACAGCGTTGCTATCAGTGTTGTAAGCGCTGAAACAAGAATACACACAAGCACTGCTATACACGAAAACTTGTAATTCTTTAAAATATATCCAAGCAGCCTCTTCATAAGAGGAAGTGGATTTTCTTTATTCTTTTTATTCTTCATATCAATATTCTTATCCATATGCTGCCTCCTATTCTCCTGCCTCGTCAAAATCACCGCCGCCCTGTGTCTGGACCTCGTAGATTTCGCGGTAAACCTTATTGTTCTCAACAAGATTTTCATGAGTATCAAAACCACTCACACAGCCATTCTCAAGCACCAATATTCTGTCTGCGTCCTGAATACTTGAAATTCTCTGTGATACGATAATCTTGGTAGTTCCTGGTATCTTTGTTGCAAATGCTTTCTTAATCTTAGCGTCTGTGGCTGTATCAACAGCACTTGTTGAATCATCAAGAATAAGAACCTTCGGGTGCTTAAGCAGCGCTCTTGCGATACAGAGTCTCTGTCTCTGACCACCGGAAACATTGCTTCCACCCTGCTCAATCCATGTATTGTATTTATCAGGCATTCTCTCAATGAATTCATCTGCACAGGCCTGACGGCAGGCTTCTATGCAATCCTCCTCAGACGCATTTTCATCACCCCATCTCAAATTATCAAGAATAGTTCCTGAGAAAAGCACATTTTTCTGAAGAACAACTGAAACCTCATTACGAAGAGTTTCGAGGTCGTAGTCTCTTACATCAATTCCGCCTACGCATACAGAACCATCCTTAACATCGTACAGTCGGCTTATCAGATTAACGAAGCTTGACTTACCGCAGCCCGTTCCGCCGATAATACCGATTGTCTCACCCGCATTTATATGGATATCTATGTCTTCAAGAGCATCCTTGTCGCTGTCTTTCTTGTATGTGAAGTTCACATGGTTGAAATCAATTCTTCCATCAGGTACTTCCATCACCGGATTCTCAGGATTAGTTATATCTGCCTTCTCGTTAAGAACCTCAGCAATTCGTCTTGCACTCGCTGCACTCATTGATACCATAACAAATATCATAGAAAGCATCATAAGTGCCATCATCATGCTCATTACATAGCTGAACATTGATGTCAGATTACCCGTTGTCATAGTTCCATCTGTAATAAAATGTGCCGCAAACCACGAAAGTGCAATAATACTTCCATATATAACAAACATCATAATAGGATTGTTGAATGCAAGCCATGATTCCGCCTTAACAAATGTATTATAAAGATTCTCGGCAGCCTTACTGAATTTCTTATTCTCATGGTCTTCTCTTACAAATGCTTTGACAACTCTGATTCCTGTGACATTCTCCTGGACACTTGCATTTAAATCATCATATTTGGCAAAACCTTCTGTGAATATTGGAGTCACCTTATATATAATAAAGAAAAGTACAAACCCAAGAAAAATAAGCGCACCTAAGAATATAAGACTTAATGTAGGATTGATAACAAAACACATAACCATACTACATATCATCATAAGTGGTGCTCTTACTGCAATTCTTAAAATCATCTGATATGCATTCTGCACATTTGTAACATCAGTAGTCATACGGGTAATAAGACCTGCTGTGCTGTATTTGTCTATATTAGAAAATGCGAAGTTCTGGATATTCGAATAGATTCCCTCTCTTAAGTTACATGCAAATCCGGTAGAGGCCAAAGCCGCATATTTTCCTGCCTGAATTCCAGCAAACAGACTTATAAATGCAAGCACAAGCATAAGTCCGCCATACATTAACACCTTGCTCATGTCTCCCGCCTGAATACCCTTATCGATAATACTTGCCGTAACAAACGGAATAAGTATCTCCATAAGAACTTCAACAATTATATATATTGGCGTCTTTATCGAGACTCTTTTATACTCACCAATATATGCCGATAAAGTTTTTAACATTTCTTACACTTCCTTTCACAGTTATTCACATCATCGTATACTTTTTGTAACAGACGGTGTAATTCTTCTTTTTCATCAGCAGAAAGCGCTGAAAGAAACCATTTTTCTTTGTCATGCATTGCCTTGCCTGCATGAACGCACATGGCTCTGCCCTTGTCTGTTATTCTCACATGCTTGACTCTCTTATCTGAAGGGTCATAGAAGCTTTCTATCATCCCCTTCTTTTCAAGCCTTGCTGCTGTTCCCGCTATTGTCGCCTGGGCTACGCCAAAGTGCTTCTCTAGCTCCTTAAGCGTAATACATTCATCTTTAGTTTCATTAATTATCATAAGCATCTTAACCTGTGAAGATGTCATGTCATCTGCTCTTAACTCCTCATTGGCACATCTTCCAAGAATATCATTAAGACGCTTTATAAGTTCTCCACAATGGAGTGACTCTCGCTGCATATCTGCTCCCTTCGTAACAAAACGACATACGAACCTGCCATTCTTTTAATAAAAATCTTAAGTCGCTTTGCTATATTACAAAAATGACAGCACGCTGTCAATAGCATGCTGTCATTTTTATTTTTATTTAATATTTAATCTTATCTGTAATAAGCAGGCTTCAGATGAACCGGAACACCATCTGAGTATTCAGCAATATTAGTTCCCTGAATAAGTGGCCTTACATACTTAATATACTCATCAGAAATATCTGTTCCATCTGCGGTTATCCACTCTGCTGGGAACTTCTTTTCCTTATTGCATATATCGTTCACATCTGCAAGTCCGTAATTAACCTCATATCCGTTAGTATCATCTCTTACAAATGTAATCATTTTTCCAGTTTCACCATCAAGAGCTGCTACAACCGCTGCCTTTCCTGCTTTTTCAGCTTCATCAATATCTGTTGCTGAAGCAAGAAGTGATGAACATCTCTGTGGAAGATTAAGCTCAATACTTCTGCATTTAATTCCAAATTCTGCTTTAACATAATTTTCAAGATACTTTCCACAGCCTGTAAGCATCTTATGTCCAAAACCATCAACCGATGCTGCATCTGCATATTCACATATGAATCTGCCGTCTTTGTCCGCAATTCCTTCTGATACGCACACAACAACTGCAGTTTCCTGTTCAAGTGCCGCCTTAAGTGACTTCTTGAATTCTTCCATATCAAATGCATGCTCTGGCATATATATAAGATAAGGATTTCTGCTATACTCTGTTCTAGCAAGTACTGAGGCCGCTGTAACCCAGCCTGCATGCCTTCCCATAAGTTCAACAATTGTCACAGACGGATGTGCATAACATGTTGCGTCAAGTATAATTTCTTTTAATGTTGAAGCAACATATTTTGCAGTTGAACCATACCCTGGAGTATGATCTGTCATTACAAGATCATTATCAATTGTCTTAGGTACACCTATAAATCTGATGTCCGATTTCTTCAATAATGCCACTCTTGATAATTTTGAAACTGTATCCATTGAATCATTGCCACCAATATAGAACACATATCCAATGTTCATCTGTGCAAATGTATCAAACAATTTATCATACACCTTATCCCCTAAATCTTCTGGAAGCATATACCTGCAGCTTCCAAGAAAAGAAGCTGGTGTTATCTTTAATCTATCAATCGGCTCATTATCTGCCACTTCAGAAAGATTAATAAAATTGCCTGCCAGAAATCCCTCAATTCCATGCACCATGCCATACACAGTGCCAATCTTTTCCTTATTTCTAAGTCCTTCATCAATCACTCCATATAATGATGAATTAATAACCGCTGTTGGTCCGCCTGACTGACCTACCATAATATTCTTTAACATACTCATGCCTCCTATACCTTGTTGCTGTTGCTGTTGCTGTTGCTGTTGCTGTTGCTGTTGCTGTTGCTGTTGCTTAGATTGTATCATCTGTTGATTATTGATTGCAACATGATACCTATAGATAGTCGTACTTTTAATTCTCTTATAGGAACATTTTTGCTATTTTCTATCATTTAAGCTGTCTACATAACAAAATATTCCTATAAATTCTGTTTTTGAAGTCATCTTATAGGTCTTTTTCTGCATTTTCACAATGATTTTTTTAAAATACACCTATTTTTCTCAAATTCTACCTATAAAGTTAACTTATTTTTAAATTTTATAGGAAACGGCGGCTAAATCGGCAGGCAGAAGATAAAACTCATATAATAATAATGTTCCTTAACAAGTTGACACATTTCCACTAAGCGTATAATATTCAGTTATTCACACATTTAAGGAGATTAATATGAGATTCGTAATACAGCGTGTTAATCATGCAAATGTTAAGATAGATGACGAAGTTGTTGGAAATATCGGACATGGTCTTTTGATTCTTTTCGGGGCTGGTCAGGACGATACAGAAGAAATGCTTCCAAAATATGTAGACAAGATATGCAAAATGCGTATTTTTGAAGACGAGAATGGAAAAACCAATCTGTCTCTGGCAGATGTCGGTGGCGAGCTGCTTATTGTAAGCCAGTTTACACTTTACGCGGACTGCCGCAAAGGCAACCGCCCAAGCTTTACTAATGCCGGCGCGCCTGATATGGCTAACGCCCTTTATGAAAAATTTGTGGCAATGTGCCGTGAACGTGTTCCTAAAGTTGAAACCGGCAGATTCGGTGCTGATATGAAGGTCAGCCTTGAGAACGACGGACCATTCACAATACTGATAGATAGTGAGGATTTCTGATATGTTTAGAATGTGGTGTAAGCTCTTTGACGACAGAGGGCATCTTATCAAAGACACTGTAATTAAAAATGCGGATTCTGATTTAAACAGAACCCGCAAAATATTCGCTGCCATCCACGATGCATGCTATGAATTCGACCTTGCCGAGCCAATCTGGCTTGATTCCAATGTCACCGAATTCCAGCGTCACTCAAAAGTCCGCTTTACCAAAGACAACTTTGTTGAAGATATCGAATTTGCTTATATGGAAATTGAGGTTATTGAGGAAGATTAGAACAGGAGGGCTTATAACTGCCCTCCCGCTCTATTTGGTCTTAACTCTGACCTTCTTTCCTGAAAATGCAATTCCAAATTTCAGGATATCATTAATTCCTTCCTGCTTCATCTCAGAATCATATCTCATATTATCAATCTGAGTCAGTGCCTCGTTTGCAAATGTATCAAGTGAATCTGCACTCAATCCATTCTTCCATTTTAATTCCAATATAATTCCCGGATACCTGTTTTCTCTTGGAATAAGGCTGATATCATATCTTCCATCGCCTGATTCCCTGTTAGATTTAATCTTATACTGGTTATCCATCAATGCAATCAGACCAAGCATTAAACCATGATAAAAGCCCTCTGCTCCTCCATCATAAAAACTTATGGATTTATCCATGTATTCGGATATTGCAGCCTGCAATTTTTTATAATCATTTGCATAAAGACTCTCCGCAATCTTGTTAGCAGTAGTTCTTGTGATAGCACCTATCTGCAGCAAATGTGACAAAATTTCATTCTTGTAAACCGCTGCAATTTCCCTGTTAGGAATGGAAACCTCGCACAGATATGAACCATCTGCCTGCAAATTTTTTCTCGGTGTTTTCAAATATCCTGCCACTAACAACAGACTATATATATTAGCCGGATCTTCTGCAATCGACCTGTATACAACATTCTGATCAATTCTGGCAATAACAGGCTCTCCCTGTAAAAGTGCATAAAATCTCTCCGTTATGTCATCAGTAGCAATTTCAAGTACATCTTCAAGAATCTCATTCTTTCCTGTATTAACCCAATATGCCTGTGGAATACCGCCTTTAGAAATATAATTGATAACCGACCACGGATTGTATATCTCCTCGTTACCAAATAAATATCCATCATACCATTCTTTCAGTTCCTTTTCTTTACCTGACATACCATAATATTCAAGCATTGCTTTTACTTCATCACCTGTAAATCCGAAGAAGCTGTCATACGCTTCATCCATAACTGAATTAACTGTCAGATTATTAAGTCCACTAAATATACTTTCCTGTGCAATACGAAGAATTCCAGTAAGAAATCCATACGAAAGATTTCTGTTATCTTTAAATGCTCCTGAGAAGAAATTTCTCATAAATCCAATAATCTCATCATAGAAATCTTTTGAATATCCTTCCTGTATAGGCGTATCGTATTCATCAATTATAATAATCGGTGCTTTGCCATAATGCACAGCCAGCATTTTTGACAAACGCTCAAGTGCAGAAGTAAGTTCAACTTCATTGGCTGTGCCATTAAGAATCTTTAAAAAATTCTCCTTTTCATACTCTGACAGCTTATCACTGTTAAGCAATTCCTGATGTCGTCCAAATTCTTCCTGCAAAAGTCCACGAATCTTATCAATAGTTTCCTGCCATGTATCAAATTTAACATCTTTAAATGTGAGAAAAATCACCGGGTACTTACCCTGATGCGAACGGTACTCTTCTCCACACTGCCAGATTGCCTGATTTTTAAAATATTTGCTTGTATCCTCATCAGATATCTCAAAGAAAACCCTTAACATATCCATATTCAGGGTCTTTCCAAATCTTCTAGGTCTTGTAAACAATGATACCAATGGCTTCTGGTCAAGAAATTCCTTGATTAATAATGTCTTATCAACATAATAATATTCTGACTGCGCACGCACATAATCTGATATCCCAATCGGAAGTGCCTTCAAGCCCTTTCCCCCAGATTTCTTTACATACTTTCCCGTTGAAATCCTTTTATCAGCAGGTTTTGCTGCATCATCAGGAATTCTCCATGTTCCATTCTCCTTAACAGCCCCAGCCACTTTTCCTTTTTTGCACATATCATTCACAGATCTTGAAGAAATCCCCCATTCTGCAGCTTTCTCTTTACAACTTTTCATCTGAACCTCCTCTCTCATTCCCACCGTCAACAATATATCTTACGCAAATTATAGCATTTTATGCGAAGAATATCAACTTTCGTCCGCAATATATCAATTTTAGTGCGAAGAATATCAATTTAATTTGATATATTGCGTTATGAAAAAGCATTTTTTCTTTTTAACATCTAATTATAGTAAAAATGCGGACTCCTCCCGGAATCCGCATTTTTATATTAAAACTAATAAATCATACATTCAATCAGCACAACCACTCCATCATTCCACCTTGCAATCCTGCCATTATATATTTCATCAGCTTCCTGCTGTGAAACGAGCGACTGACCGCGGTTTGCTGACCTTTCCGCTGACTCTTCAGAAGCATAATAATCAACCTTGCATTCATCTACAACATTTTTCGTGCCTGAAGAGAAATCATAAACTGTGAACCTTTCAAGTCCATCCCCCTGCCATACGCCTTTTATTCCGTCCATAATATAATAATTACCATTCGCTGAAACTATCGAAACAAATCCATTTTGTGAGTGGCTGTTTCCAACCTCTTTTGTATACAAAATCTGACCTGTAATGCCATCTTTGACAGTTACAGTGACATATTTTCTTGTATCATTGAGTGCCTCTTTAACATCACTGATATCCCCGGCATATCCGTATATCTCCATTGCCACATCATCATCAACACCATCATGCGTAAGGTCGTACCTATATTCTGCTATGAGATAATTCTTCATTTTATCATCATTCTGATTGTCAGTATCTGTCTCAAACATGCTATCTGTCGATTTTTCAGCACTGCCTTTAACATTAGACCCGCCAAACGCAAAAACTGTAATTGCTGCCACCGTCACTATCATTACAAATGCTACGCTTTTGTATGTTTTCTTATTGCCAGCGATTCTCTCAATCCTTTTCTTAAGTTCACGAAAACCAGAGGACGCTCCTGATAAAAGATATATATCCGATAATCTGCCTGAACGTCTGGCGGCAGCATTTAACAGCACCTCACCATATTTCTGTCTCTCGCTTGCACTGCAATTTCTTACAACCGCTTCATCACAGAATAACTCGCAGTCCTCTTTGTGAAAATGTGCTGCCAGCCACACAAGCGGATTAAACCAGTATATACATACACACAACATTCTCACTAACGCC
>OGGW01000610.1_pt1 | contig 33449 bp, 31 predicted proteins | sample 1571291 | NCBI WGS metagenome assembly OGGW01 (sample SAMEA2582028, study PRJEB24529) | metagenome | biome: Human gut stool | place: China | collected 2011 | reverse complement strand
CGCTGGTACGCCACCAAGATCTTCGAGCGGGATGACGAGGGGCTGGAAAAGCTCAGCATCCCCGCCGATATCATGACCCACATCGAGACTGATATTCAGGCCGCCGAAAAGGAGTTGGACGATGATGCCGAGAGCATCATCACCAACGAGCGGTACGTCTACATTGCAGAGCTCATCAAGAGCTGCTACAAGAAACACAATCAGGGGCAGCTTTCCGCCTCCGATAAGATCGACCGGATCGTCACCAACCGCTGGCTGGGCCTGCCTATTTTCGCCGTGGTCATGTATCTGGTGTACTACATCGCCATGGTGACCGTGGGCTCCGCCGCTACCGACTGGGCCAATGACGGCCTGTTCGGTGACGGCTGGCATCTGTTCGGCATCGGCACCAGCGAATATACCGAGGTCGCCGACAATTATACCGCCGCCTCCGAGGCCATCAGTGCCTACTATGAGCTGGATACCGAGGCCGATGACTTCGACCCCGACGCCGCTCTGGCCGACATGAAGGCGGTTCAGCCCGCCTCCGCGTCCACCACCATCGAAGTGGAGGACGAAGAGACCCTGGCCATGAATGACATGACCGTTTACTATGACGCCATCCCCGCTGACGCTGACGAGGAAACCACCGTCGGCATGAGCTATCTGGACGCTGTCACCTACTTTGAGGAGAATGGCTTTGACGAGCCCGATCCTGCCGACTACGGCGTGTGGGTCCCCGGCGTGCCTGTACTGATTGGCAACGCTCTGGAAGCCGCCGGTGCTGCCGAGTGGCTCAATGGCTTGATTCTGGACGGTATCGTGGCCGGCGTCGGCGCGGTGCTGGGCTTCGTACCCCAGATGCTGGTGCTGTTCCTGATGCTGGCGTTTCTGGAGGCCTGCGGTTACATGGCCCGTATCGCCTTCGTTCTGGACCGTATTTTCCGCAAGTTCGGCCTGTCCGGTAAGTCCTTCATCCCCATGCTCATCGGTACCGGCTGCGGCATCCCCGGCATCATGGCCTCCCGTACCATTGAAAACGAGCGTGACCGCCGTATGACGATCATGACCACCACCTTCATCCCCTGCGGCGCTAAGGTGCCCTTTATCGCCATGGTGGCAGGCGCTATCTTCGGCGGTGCTGCCTGGGTGGCTACCTCCGCCTACTTCGTGGGCATGGCTGCCATCATCATCTCCGGCATCATGCTGAAGAAAACCAAGATGTTTGCCGGCGATCCCGCACCCTTCGTCATGGAGCTGCCCGCCTACCACTGGCCCACCGTGGGCAACGTGCTGCGCAGCATGTGGGAGCGGGGCTGGTCCTTCATCAAGAAGGCAGGCACCATCATTCTGCTGTCCACTATCGCCGTGTGGTTCACCACCTACTTTGGCTGGGCTGAGGACGGCTTCCGGATGCTCTCCGAGGAAGAGATCGACTGCTCCATCCTCGCCCACATCGGCAGCCTGATTGCCTGGATCTTCGCGCCTCTCGGCTGGGGCAACTGGAAGGCCGCCGTGGCCTCCATCACCGGTCTGGTGGCCAAGGAAAACATCGTTGGTACGCTGGGTATTCTCTACGGCGGCGGTGATGAGACTGTCTATCAGGCTCTGGGAGCTGTCTTTACCCAGATCAGCGGCTACTCCTTCCTGGTGTTTAACCTGCTGTGCGCCCCCTGCTTCGCCGCTATCGGCGCCATCAAGCGGGAGATGAACAACGCCAAGTGGACCTGGTTCGCCATCGGCTATCAGTGCGGCTTCGCCTATCTGTGCGCCCTGATGGTCAACCAGTTCGGCAAGGCCTTCACCGGTGACCTGAGCGTCCTCGGTCTGGTGGCTGCCATCGCCGCTCTGGCCTTTATCATCTACATGCTGGTTCGTCCTTACAAGGAAGCTACCAAGCTTTCCACTAAGGTCTGATTTTCCCCTCACCCTCCATTCTATATCTTCCATCTTCTATTTCTTTCAAAGGAGTGATTTTCCATGCTGACCTGGTTGAGTGCCAATCTCTCTACCCTCCTCATTTCTCTAGTCTTATTTGCCGTTGTCATTTCCATTGTCCGGTATCTCATCCGGCAGAAAAAGCAGGGTAAGCACACCTGCGGATGCGGCGGCGGCTGCGCCGGTTGTTCCGGCGACTGTCACTGCGGGCGATAAACACTCCCAAAGAGAACAGGCGCGTGGGGCATCCCACGCGCCTGTTCTTCTCTTTGCTAACTTGTTTACAATTTGAATTCCTGCTCCACAAAAGGATCAGATTTTGACGATCTTCCCGGTTTTCCACGCCTCCGTAGTGGCGTAGCCCACCCGTGTGGCATAGATGCCGTCCGCCACGCCGGTATCCGGCTTCCGCCCTTCTCGGACGCAGCGGACAAATTCCTCCATTTCCGTGAGGTACGCTTCCGCAAACCGCTCCGGGAAGGATTCCACACATTCGGTTCGGGCGCCATTCACATCGTAGACCATAGCCCGGTTCTTCTCCGGCACAGCAGAAATGCGGATCGTGCCCTCCGTGCCTACGATCTCCGTTTCGATATGGTAGCCGTAGGGGGCGGTGCGGCCCACATGGACCATGCCCATAGCGCCGTTTTTGAATTTGTAGACGGCGACGCCGGTCTCATCGTCCCCGGCGTCCTGAAAAGCCGGATGCTTAAAGGTGCAGCCCATGGCGTAGACCTCCGCAGCCTCGCTCCCCAGAAACCAGCGCATCAGATCCATATCGTGAATGGCGGAATCCAAGAAGATCCCGCCGGAGGTCCCGCTGTACCGGATGGCCCCCTCCACCACGGCTTCCGGGTCGATGCCGGTGGATTTCACCAGATAGGGCGTACCGATGGCCCCCGCAGTGATTTTTTCCTTGGCATAGGCGTAGGACTTGTCATAGCGCCGCATAAAGCCCAGCATACACACCAATTCCGGGTGCCGGGCCACGGCCGCCTCCGCCTGAAGGCATTGTTCCATCGTAACGCCCAGAGGCTTTTCGGAAAACACGTGCTTCCCCGCGTCCAGCGCCGCCTCGATCTGCCAGCAGTGCTCCCCGGAGGGGGACACGATGGCCACCGCGTCCAGTTCCGGATCGGCGACCATCTCCCTGAAATCGCCGTACACCTTTTCAAGTCCCAATTCCTGACGGGCATACGCCTGACTGTCCGCGCCGGGCACGCAGGCCGCCGTCAGGACCGCGCCGGGGATCTTGTGTGCAAGGTTGGCAGCATGGACCCGGCCCAGCCGTCCCAGACCGGCAATGCCAACACGCAGTTCCTTCATAAGCAGTCTCCTTCCATTCAACTTGATCGGTTCCAAATAAAATTACGCCGCCGCTTTCGCGGCGGCGTAATTCAACTCAACAGTGCGTCCGGGGACGATTTACTGTGCAGCCATCTTACGGGCCTTGGCCTCCATCTTATTGCGGAAGACGTCGATGGTAACAGCCAGGATGATAACGGAGCCGATGACGATGTACTGGACATCGTTCTTGGCACCGGCCAGGTTCAGGCCGTTGCGGATCACAGCCATCAGCAGAGCGCCGATCAGGGTGCCCCAGATGGTACCCTTGCCGCCGGTGAAGGAAGCGCCGCCCACGATGCAGGCTGCGATAGCGTCGTTATCATAGGTGGAACCGGCGTTGCCGTTAGCGGAAGCCAGACGGCCAACAGACACGATACCAGCCATACCGGCCATGAAGCCGGACAGGGTGTAAACGAAGGTCAGCACGTTTTTGGAGGGGATACCGGACAGACGGGCTGCCTCGGGGTTGCCGCCCACGCAGTAGATCTGGCGGCCCAGAGCGGTCTTGCGCAGGAAGATATCAAAGATGATGAACACAATGATGACCAGAACGAAGCTGAAGGGGATGCCGGGGAACTTCACCTTGGTGGTGCCCCCATAATAGGTGGTGAACAGAGAGCCGCCGCCGATCCACATGAGGCCGTCAATGCCAGTGTTGGTGAAGGCGATGGACTTGGAGCCGGTAATGACCAGCGCCAGACCCCACAGCACGTTCTTCATGCCCATGGTGGACACGAAGGGATGGGGCAGATCCAGACGGGTCAGCAGCGTACCGTTGATGAAGCCGGCCAGGGTGCTGACGGCCAGGCCGCAGAGCACCAGCAGGAAGGGGTTCGTGATGCCGGACTGGACCATAACGCCGATGGTGCAGGTGCACAGCACGCAGTTGGAACCAACGGACAGGTCGATACCGGCGGTGATCAGGGCGCACAGCATACCGGAAGCGATCAGGCAGTTGATGGACGCCTGCTTCAGGATATTCATGAAGTTACCGACCTTCATGAACTTGTCCGGCATGGTGATGCAGAAAATCAAAACCAAGATGGCAAGGGCCATCAGTGTACCGAGCTTTTGCAGAAGCTCTTTCATTTTCGTGTTTTTCATATCAGTCTAATTCTCCTCCCCAGGCCGCTTTCATGATGTCTTCGGAATTGAAGTGCGGCGTGTCCCGGTCAATATCAGCCATCACTCGGCCGCCGCGCATAACTACCACATGGTCGCTCATAGCCAGAATCTCCGGCAGCTCGGAGGAGACCATGATGACGCACTTGCCGGCCTTCACCAGATCGTTCATGACCCGGTAAACCTCGATCTTGGCGCCCACGTCGATACCACGGGTGGGCTCATCGAAAATAAAGATGTCGGCGTCGGTATTGACCCACTTGCCGATAACCACCTTCTGCTGGTTGCCGCCGGACAGCTGACCGACGACCTCATTCAGGGAGGGGGTCTTGATCTTCAGGGCGCTGACATTGTCATTGCCCGCCTGCTCAATGCGGTCCTTGTCCAAGAAGGGACCGTTGGAGAAGCCCTTCATATTGGCCAGGACCAGATTGGTCCGCACATCCAGATTGAGCACCAGGCCCTGACCCTTACGGTCCTCTGTCAGGAAGGCGATCTTTCTCTTGATGGCGTCCTTCGGCGTTCTGATATGTACCTTCTCGCCCTTGACGTAGATCTCGCCGCTGTCCAGCTTGTCAGCGCCGAACACCGCCCGCATGGTCTCCGTGCGGCCTGCGCCGACGAGGCCCGCAAAGCCGGTGATCTGGCCCGCATGGGCCTTAAAGCTGACATCGTGCAGGACGCCGGCCTCGTTGAGGCCCTTGGCCTCCAGCCACACCTCGCCCTTGGTGCCGAATTCCTTGGGATACAGGTTATCCAGAGTACGGCCCACCATGGCGTTGATGAGGGAGTCCTCCGTGAGGTTCACGGTATCCTCGGTGATGATGTGCTCGCCGTCACGCATGACGGTCACACGGTCGCAGAGCTCAAAGAGCTCTTCCAGTTTATGTGACACGAACAGGATGGCCACGCCCTTGGCCTTCAGGCCCCGGACGGTCTCCATCAGCTGCTCGATCTCTTCCTTACCCAAAGAAGAAGTGGGCTCATCCATAATAATGAGCTTGGCATCCAGGGACACAGCCTTGGCGATCTCCACCATCTGCTGCTGACCCACGCCCAGCTTACCGCACTCCAGGTGGACGTTGATCTCCGGATGTCCCAGTGTTTTCAGCGCTTCTTCCGCCTCGGCGTGCATCCGGGGATAATCCAGCAGCAATCCCTTCTTAACGGCACGCCCCATAAAAACGTTATCCGTGACAGGCAGCTGCTTGACGATGTTCAGCTCCTGATACACACAGGCGATGCCTGCCTCGCGGGACTGAACAGGGTTTTTGAAAACGACCTTCTGGCCGTCCACAAAGATTTCCCCTTCTTCCGGAGTGTGAACGCCGGTGAGCACCTTGATCAAGGTGGATTTACCTGCGCCGTTTTCTCCGATCAGACCGTGGATCTCACCGGGTCTGATGCCGATAGACATGTCTTTTAACGCGACAACACCAGGAAAACGTTTGGTAATATGTTTCAGTTCGACGACATACTCGCTCATGGAATTACCTCGTTTCTGTTTTTCCTGATTTCCGAACCGCTCCCGCCGCAGCGGAAGCGCTCTCTCGATCCCGATTCCCGGGGTTATTTTCGTTGAAATGTGCTTGCTGTTTAATCGTTTTCTTCTGTGCGTATTGTAACCGGGATCAGACAGAGAATGGTTCCTGCCAGATCCCGGCGCGCCGAAAATCCTCCGTTCCGCCGTGGGAACCCATCAGGTTTCCGCTTGCAGGCACGCGCATGATCGGCTTTTTGGAATACAGCGGCAGAAAACCTGCCGCTGTATTCCGGCTTTTTGCTTTTCAGCTATGGATAGCAGTCAGGCTGAATTAGCCCTTCATGGCCTCCAGGTTGTCCAAGTAAGCCTGGCCGTTCTCAGCGGTAACGACCTGAACGGGAGCGTTGATGACTTCGTCAACGGGCTCGAGCTTGACAGCCTTCACGGCAGCCTCGACCACCTGATAGCCCATCTCATAGGGCTGCTGAGCGACGGTAGCCTTCACCAGCTCGCCGTCCAGGATCAGCTTCACGGCGGAAGCGTTGCCGTCAAAACCAACGATGGTGATGTCAGACACGCCGGCGGACTTGCAGGCGTTCATAGCGCCGATAGCGGTATCGTCATTGTGGCAGAGCACGATGTCGATCTGATCGGGATAAGCGCTCAGCAGGTCTTCCATGGCCTTGGTAGCGCCGTCGGTCAGGTTGTTGCCGGACAGCTTGGCCAGAACTTCCACGCCAGCCTCGGTGCAGGCCTTCTCATAGCCTTCCATACGCATGTTGGAGGTGTTGTCGCCTTCCTGACCGTAGATGATAACGGCCTTGGCGTCGGTACCGGCCTGCTCGATGGCCCACTTGCCGCCCTCATAAGCAGCGTCCACGTTGGAGGTGCCCACGAAAGAGGTCTGGCCAGCGATGCCAACGTTGGTGTCAACAGCCAGCACGGGGATGCCAGCGTCGATGGCAGCCTGCAGAGCGCCCTGAGCGGCACCAGCATCGTTGGGAGCGCAGACGATGGCGTCGCAGCCAGCGCCAATCTGCTGCTCGATCATGGAAACCTGACCCTCGATATCGCTCTCAGCGCCGGGGCCGACCACGACCACGTCAACACCCAGATCATCACCGGCGGCCTTGCAGCCGGCCTCCACATAGCCCCAGTACTCAGAGGCCAGGGTCTTCAGGACAACAGCGACCTTGACATCGCCGGTAGTGGGGGTCTCGGTCTCGGTCTCGGTCTTGGTGTCGGCAGGGACCTCGGTCTTCTTGCCGCCGCAGGCAGCCAGAGACAGAGTCATTACCAGTGCGAGAGACAGTGCAAACAACTTCTTCATTCTTCATTTGCTCCTTTTCATTTTTTTCAGGATGTTTCCGGCAAAAAGCCGAATTCCTGACAGTATTAATTTAGCACAAACATAGCAAACATTCAATCTTAAACTTTGCTCAAAGTGCAAAACTGTTATCGTGCACATGGAAAATCGTTTTCGTTTGGCACTTTTCACAGTCCATTCGGGGGAGTCAGCCGCCGCAGCCATTAACCCCGCTTATGAATGTGCCGCCACAATTTATGGCTGTTTTCAAGCTGCAGTGCATCGTATGTCTGCTGCGGACATTCTTTGGTCAGTTTGCGCACACAGTATGTCTTGCCGTTGGTTTTCTCCGTTTTTTTGTCCGCTTTGTCAATAGGCACATCCCCGCTTTACCACTTATAATCAGGAATAGGGTGTCATACTATAAATGAGATGCATACCTGGTCCGATGGATACTTCGGGCAGAAAGGGATCTGATATGAACATTTTCTCTCTCTTTACCCTGTGCGGAGGGCTGGCCTTCTTCTTATACGGCATGACGGTCATGTCCAAAAGTCTGGAAAAAATGGCCGGCGGCAAGCTGGAGCGGCTGCTCAAGCGCATGACCTCCAACCCCATCAAAAGTCTGCTGCTGGGCGCCGGCATCACCATCGCCATCCAGTCCTCCTCCGCTATGACGGTCATGCTGGTGGGTCTGGTGAACTCCGGTGTCATGGAGATCGGACAGACCATCGGCATCATCATGGGTTCCAATATCGGCACCACCCTGACAGCGTGGCTGCTGTCCCTCACCGGCATCGAAAGCGAGAACTTCTTTGTCAACTTCCTCAAGCCCAAGAATTTCTCCCCCCTGCTGGCTTTGATCGGTATTCTGCTCATTATGGGCTCCAAGCGGCAGCGCCGCCGGGACGTGGGCCGGGTGATGATGGGCTTCTCTATTCTAATGTACGGCATGGAGCTGATGAGCGGTGCGGTGTCTCCGCTGGCAGATATGCCGGGCTTCACCCACTTCATGACTGCCTTCACCAATCCCTTCCTGGGTGTGCTGGTAGGCGCCGCCTTCACCGGCATCATCCAGTCCTCCGCCGCCTCCGTTGGCATTTTGCAGGCACTGGCCATGACCGGCTCCGTCACCTACGGCATCGCTATCCCCATCATCATGGGCCAGAACATCGGCACCTGCGTTACGGCTCTGATCTCCTCTATCGGCGTCAGCCGCAATGCCAAGCGGGTGTCCGTCATCCACATCTCCTTCAACCTCATCGGCACCGCTCTGGGTCTGCTGGCCCTGTTTGGCGGCGAGATGTTCCTGAATCTGCCCTTCCTGACAGAGCCCATCGGCGCTGTTGGCATCGCATTCTGCCACACGATCTTCAACGTCTGCACCACCCTTGTGCTGCTGCCCTTCAGCCGGCAGTTGGAGCGCCTTGCCAACAAGGTGATCTCCACGGAGGACAAGCCCTCTGACTTCGCCTTCCTGGACCCCCGGCTGATGCGGACCCCCGGCGTGGCTGTCAGCGAATGCGCCGTCATGACCAACCGCATGGGCGCTCTGGCGCTGGAAAGCATGCAGCTGGCTCTGGCCCAGTTCATCCAGTATGACGGCAGCCGGGAGGAACAGATTCTGGCCAACGAGGACAAGCTGGACACCTACGAGGACCGTCTGGGCGGCTATCTGGTCCAGATCTCTCAGCACGGCACCTCCTCCGCCGATATGCGCACCGTCTCCCGCCTGCTTCACGCCATCGGAGACTTTGAGCGCATCGGTGACCACGCTCTGAACCTGCAGGAATCCGCCAAGGAGCTTCATGAAAAGCAGTTGACCTTCTCCACCATTGCCCGGGAAGAGGTGGATGTGCTGACCTCCCTGCTGGAGGATCTGCTGAACAGCGCCCTGCGCAGCTTCCAGTCGGACGATCCCCAGATGGCCCGGCAGGTGGAACCTCTGGAGGAGACTATGGACCTCCTTACGGAGGAGATCCGCAGCCGTCACATCCGGCGGCTCCAAAGCGGCCAGTGCACCATCCAGCTCGGTTTCATCCTCAATGATCTGCTGAACAATGCCGAGCGTGTGGGCGATCATTGCTCCAACATCGCGGTCAGCGTCATTGAGGAGCAGGAAAAACAGGCCGCCTCCCACGCCTATCTCCACAGTCTGAAGAAGAATGACGAGTTCTCCTTCCAGCTTCAGCAGAACCTGAGCCGGTACGTCCTGCCTGCGGAAACCGCAGAGGACCAGCCTGCCGAATAAAAAACCTTGCCAGCGTTCCCTTACGGGAGCGCTGGCTTTTTGCGTTTCCGGCCGCATATTCGGTTGAAGATGGCCCGTTCTGTCCGGGAAATCGAAAAATCAGCAGTCTCAGCCGCCGAAACAGTCCCTTTCTGTATAAATATGTGCTTTACCTTCCGGTGTTTTTCTGCTATACTGTATGTTTGTTAATGTGGAACATTGTTTGTTCCGCCTGATTTGAGAATGGGGGTGTCCGAATGAAGTATCAGAAATGGCATATCGGTACGGCATCAGAACAGGACACTGCCCTTTTGAAGGAAGCCGGCTACCCCAGTCTGCTGGCCACGGTGCTGGCCGCCCGGGGCATCACCACCTCCGAGGCCGCTGCCGAGGCGTTGGAGCGGGAGACCTCTCTGACGATCTCCCCCATGCTCATGCGGGACATGGACAAGGCGGTGGCCCGGATCCAGAAGGCGCTGGCCAACGATGAGACCATCGCTGTTTTCGGCGATTACGATGTGGACGGCATCACCTCCACGGTGCTGCTTCTGGACTATCTGAAAAACTGCGGTGCCAAGTGCCTGCGCTATATCCCCCGGCGGATCGAGGACGGCTACGGCCTTTCCAAAGACGCCATCCAGGGCCTGCGGGACAAGGGCGCCACCCTGATGATCACCGTGGACTGCGGGATCACCGGCAACGAGGAGATCGACTTTGCCGCATCCATCGGCATGGACGTGGTGGTGACGGATCACCATGAATGTAAGGAAAACCTCCCCAGGGCCGTGGCGGTAGTGGACCCCCACCGTCCGGATGACACCTATCCCTTCAAATATCTGGCTGGCGTGGGCGTGGCGCTGAAGCTGGTGCTGGCTCTGGGCGGACCGGACCGGGAAAACGCCCTGTTCGCCCGGTACTGCACTCTGGCCGCCATCGGCACCATTGCCGACGTCATGCGGATGGAGGGGGAAAACCGCACCATTGTCTCCTGCGGCCTTGCCGCCCTGAACCACACGGATTTTGTGGGCATCCATGCCCTTTTGAAAGAGGCAGGGCTGCTGGGCAAGCCCATCACCTCCATCCAGATCGGCTTCGTTCTCTCCCCCCGGATCAACGCCGCCGGGCGCATGGGGGCTGCGGATCTGGCCGCGGACCTTTTGCAGGAGACCGATCCCGCCAAAGCGGAGGAGCTTGCCAAGCAGCTATGCGACCTGAACCGGGAGCGGCAGGCAGTGGAGCAGTCCATCTGCGCCGATGCCATCGCCCAGATCGAGCGGCTGCGGCCGGAGGAGCGGAACGCGCTGGTGCTTTCCAGCGAGGAATGGCATCAGGGCGTGGTGGGCATCGTAGCCTCCCGTCTCAGTGAAAAATACGCCGCCCCCAGCTTCATGATCCATCTGAAGGACGGCTCCGGCAAGGGCTCCTGCCGCTCCTACGGCGGATTCAACCTGTTTTCCGCGCTGGAATCCTGCTCTGACCTGCTGGACGGCTTCGGCGGTCACGAGCTGGCAGCCGGTTTTACCATCCCGGAGGAAAACATCGATACCTTCCGCCAGAGGATGAACCGCTTCGTAAAGGCTGCCTCCGGCGGTGAGCGGGCGGTGAGCTGTCTGGAAGTAGACGCCGCCATTTCCAACCCGGCGGATATGACGCTGGAGCAGGTGGACCATCTGGCCCAGTTGGAGCCTTACGGCTCCGGGAATCCCCGCCCGGTGTTCGCCCTGCTGGGCGCCACGGTGGACAGCGTTCAGGCCGTGGGCCAGGGCAAGCACCTGAAACTGCGGCTCAGCAAGGGCCCCAGCCGGTTTGACGCCATTTTCTTCTCCATGCCGGAGGCCGCCGCTCAGTTGGAGCCCGGCTGCCGGGTGGATGCCGCCTTCTATTTGCAGGCCAACACCTTCCGGGGCACCACCACCCTGCAATTGCAGCTGGTGGACCTGCGTCCCTCTTTGACTCCCAGCCGCCATGAGGCGGAATCCTTGGACCTGCTGCACCGCCTGACGGGGGAGCAGCCCCTCACGGCCCAGGAGACCGCCCGGCTCATGATCTCCCGGGACCAGTTTGCCGCCTTCTGGCGGATTCTGGACCGGCACCTGAAGCAGGGCAAGCTGGAAACAGATCTGCTGCCCTATCTCCGTTCTCTGGCGGCGCAGGTAGGCGGCTGCGACAGTTTTCTCCGGGCCGCGCTGGCCCTGACGGTCTTTCAGGAGCGGGGACTCATCTCCCTGTCCCGGCAGGAGGACCGGGTTACGCTATGTCTCAATCCCATTCAGGGAAAGGTGGATCTTTACGCCTCTCCCTGCCTGCGCCGCCTCCGGGGCGGTGCGGAGGTTAAACGAGGTGATTCGCAGTGACGATTGACGAACAGTTTGAGAAATTGGAGAACACCGTCCGGGAATACAATCCCGGCGCGGATTTCAAGCGCATCCGGGAATCCTATGAATTCGCCAAGCTGCATCACGGCGAGCAGCGCCGCAAAAGCGGTGAGCTTTATATCACCCACCCCTTAGCCGTGGCGCAGATCGTGGCGGAGGAACTGCATCTGGACTCCGAGTCCATTGAGGCGGCCCTGCTCCATGATGTCATTGAGGATACAGACGCCACCTATGATGACGTGGCCAAGCTCACCTCCCCCACGGTGGCGGATCTGGTGGAGGGCGTCAGCAAGCTGACCCGGATCCAGTACGCCACCAAGGAAGACGAGCAAATGGAGAACCTCCGGAAAATGCTCATCGCCATGAGTAAGGACATCCGGGTCATCCTCATCAAGATCTCCGACCGGCTCCACAATATGCGGACCATGGAGTATCAGACTCCCGCCAAGCAGAAGCAGAAATCTCTGGAGACCATGGAGATCTACGCCCCCATCGCACACCGGCTGGGTATGCAGCGGATGAAGTGGGAGCTGGAGGATCTCTCCTTAAAATATCTGGACCCTATCGGCTACGATGAGATCGTCTCCAAGCTGGACGCCAAGCGCCCGGAGTATGACGCTCTCATGAGCCGCACCCAGGCTCAGATCGATCAGCGGCTCAATGAAATGGGCATCAAGCACATTGTCTACGGCCGCATGAAGCACCCTTATTCCATCTACCGGAAAATGTTCAGCCAGAACAAATCTCTGGATGAGATTTTCGACCTCTTTGCGTTCCGGGTGGTGGTAGACACCGTCAGCGACTGCTACAACGTGCTGGGCGTGATTCACGACCTCTACAAGCCCATTCTGGGACGCTTCAAGGACTATATCGGCACCCCCAAGCCCAACGGCTACCAGAGCCTTCACACCACCGTCATGGGCAACGAGGGCATCCCCTTTGAGGTGCAGATCCGCACCACGGAGATGCACGAGATCGCCGAGTACGGCGTGGCCGCCCACTGGAAGTATAAGCAGAACGGTCAGGGTGCCGGCACCGAGGGCAAGTACGAGTGGGTACGCCGTCTGCTGGAAAATCAGGAGGGCGCCGATGCCGAGGAATTCATCCACTCCCTGAAGGTGGATATGTTCGCTGACGAAGTGTTCGTGTTCACCCCCAACGGCGACGTGCAGAACCTCCCCGCCGGAGCCACCCCCATCGACTTTGCCTATGCCATCCATTCCGCCGTGGGCAACCGCATGATCGGCGCCAAGGTGAATAACCGCATCGTCACGCTGGACCATGTGCTGAAAAACGGCGACATCGTGGAGATTTTGACCTCCAAAAACGCCAAGGGCCCCAGCCGGGACTGGATGAAGATTGCCAAGAGCAACGAGGCCCGCTCCAAGATCCGCCAGTGGTTCAAAAAGGAAAAGCGGGACGAGAACATCGCCAACGGCCGCTCCGCCTTCGACGCGGAGCTGCGTCACTGCGGCATCGCCATGAAAGACGTACTGGACCCGGAATTCCTGCCGGTGCTGCTGAAAAAGGTAGCTTATCCCACGCTGGACGATCTCTACGCTGCCATCGGCTATGGCGGCTTCACCGCTCAGAAGGCGGTGAGCCGGATCCAGGGCGAGCTGCAGCGCCGCCAGCAGCAGCGGCAGCAGGAGCAGATGCTGGCAGAGGCTGTGGCGGAGCCCAAGGAGGACCCCAAGCCTGCGGACACTCCCAAGCAGCCCAAGGCCGTCAAGAGCGAGCAGGGCATTATCGTGGAAGGTCTGGACAACTGTTTGGTGAAGTTCTCCAAATGCTGCACCCCCGTCCCCGGAGACGACATCGTGGGCTTCATCACCCGTGGCTACGGCGTGTCCGTCCACCGGGCGGACTGTCCCAACGCCTCGGAGGAAAAGCGGAAGGAGCAGCCCGGCCGCTGGATCCATGTCTCCTGGGGCACCGATACCAATGACAGCTATCCCACCACCATCGAGGCGGTGTGCAAGGACCGGCTGAACCTGCTGCTGGACATCTCCTCCGCCCTCTCCACCACCAAAACCTTTGTGCTGGGTCTGAACACCCGCAGCACGGAGGACGGCTTTGCCATCATCCGCATCGAGATTCAGATTAAAGACGGAGCGCAGCTGTCCACCCTCATGAACAAGCTCCATCAGATCTCCGGCGTTCTGCAGGTCAACCGGCCTGTGGGCTGATCTTTCGCGGCATTGGAAACGGGTTTTCTCCGCTGCCGCAAAGAACCGCTCTTGATAAAATGCAAAACACACGGATCTGCCCGATTTGCGGGCAAGGCCCATTACGAAGCATACCCTTTCGGGTATTAAATAAGGAGTTGCTACCATGCGTGCTGTTGTTACACGAGTCAAAAACGCCTCTGTTGTCATCAATGAACAGGTCAACGGTCAGATAGGCACCGGTTTTCTGGTGCTGCTGGGCGTAGGCCCCAACGATACGGAGGTCACCGCCGACAAGCTGGCGGACAAGATCTGCAATCTGCGGGTCTTTGAGGATGAAAACGAAAAGATGAACCTGAATCTGGAGCAGGTAGGCGGTAATTTGCTGGTGGTGTCCCAGTTCACCCTGTACGCCGATACCTCCTCCCGCCGCCCCGGCTTCTCCGGTGCGGCCAAGCCCGATCTGGCCATCCCCCTCTATGAGCGGTTCATGGCCCACTGCCGGGAGCGGGGCTTCGACGTGCAGCACGGCGAATTCGGCGCCGATATGCAGGTCTATTCCCAGAACGACGGTCCGGTCACCATCCTGTTCGACACGGAAGAGTAAACTGATTTCAATGAGGTGTGTCTTATGAAGATCCAAGCCTTGCAGGTGGGGTCCATCGGTACCAACTGCTACATTCTCTGCGATGAAGCGGCTAAGGTCTGCGCCGTGATCGATCCCGGTGCGGAGCCGGAGCTGATCCTCTCCGCCGCCGAAAAGCTGGACTGCACCGTGGATAAGATCCTGCTGACCCACGGCCACTATGACCACACCGGTGCGGTGTCGGCTTTGATGGAGACGCTGCCGCCGACGGCGGTCTATATCCATCAGGCGGATTTTGACAGTCCGCAGACCCAGCTGTTCCCGCTGAAAAGCGAACTGGCCCGGATCCCCTTCGGCGGCGTGAATTTCTACGGCGAGGGAGACCGCATCACGGTGGGCACGCTGGAGCTTCAGGTGCTTCACACCCCCGGCCACTCCGAGGGCAGCGTCACGCTGCTGTGCGGAGATACCCTGTTCTGCGGGGACACCCTGTTTGCTGGTTCCTGCGGCCGGACAGACTTTCCCGGCGGCGGCATGAAGCAGATGATGGCCTCTCTGGCCCGGCTGGCCGCCCTTCCCGGGGACTACCGGGTTCTGCCGGGACACATGGAGTCCAGCACTCTGGACCGGGAGCGGCGCTTCAACCCCTATATGCAGATGGCACTGCGGGAGCAAGGCTGATATGAAGCTGGAATTTTTAGGTCATGACGAGCGCTATATCGTCGAACAGAGCCTGATGACCCTCTTTCCGCTGGAAAAACCGACCTATGACGCGGTGCAGCCAGGAGACGAGGCGTGGTGCCGCCTTGCCGCCGGGGAAACGGCGGCGGACTGTCAGGTCACAGCGGAGCTGCACTATCACGGATACACCGCCGCCGGGACCTTTGCATCCTCCCTCACCGGCACGGACTTTGAAAAAGAAGGCCAGCGGCGCTACGCCGTGGCGGCCTGCTTCTATCTGGCATTTCTGGATCTGTATCCCAAGCTGCCGGAAGCGCTCCGCGCCGCGGAAAAGCTGACGCTGCCCCCCTGGGGGATGCTCACCGGCGTCCGGCCCGACAAGCCCATCACACGGGCGCTGATGGAGGGCAAGACCCCGGAGGAAGCCAAGCGGGAACTGAAGGCGCGCTATTTCGTCCCTGAGGACCGGGCGGCGCTGGCTTTGGAGACTGGTGCCGTGGGCTATCAGGCGTTGAAGCGGTTGGAAAAGCGGGATATCGACCTGTATGTGGGTATTCCCTTCTGTCCCACCCGCTGCGCCTACTGCTCCTTTGTCAGTCAGAGCGTGGAGCGAAGTTTTTCTCTGGTGGAGCCCTATGTAAAGGCCCTGATCGGGGAAATTCGCTCCGGCGGGGATATGGTGCGTAGCAATCGTCTGCGCCCCCGCGCCTTTTACATGGGCGGCGGCACCCCCGGCATCCTGACGCCGGATCAGATGGATGCCATCCTGACGGCTCTGGAAGAATCCTTCGACCTCTCCGCCTGTCCGGAGATCACGGTAGAGATCGGCCGTCCGGATACCATCACCGCCGAAAAACTGGCTGTTCTGAAAAGTCACGGCGTCACACGGGTCTGCGTGAATCCTCAGACCATGGAGGATCACGTCCTCGCCGCCATCGGCCGCCGCCATGTCTCTGCGGATACGGTGCGGGCCATGGAGCTGGTGCGGGCCTACCGGTTCCCCCACGTCAACATGGACCTCATCGCAGGTCTGCCGGCGGATACACCGGAGGGCTTCCGCCGTTCTCTGGACAAATGTCTGGAACTGGGGGCCGATGACATCACCATCCACACGCTGGCGCTGAAAAAGGGCAGCCGCATTCTCATGGAAGGTCTCTCCATTCCCGATGGAGCGGCCGTGCAGGCCATGCTGGACTATGCCGCCCCTACCCTGCGGGCCGCAGGTTTCGTCCCCTACTACCTCTACCGGCAGAAGTATATGTCCGGCAGCTTTGAGAACGTGGGTTGGAGCCGCCCCGGCGGGGAGTGCTGGTACAACGTGGACATCATGTCGGAGCTGTGTTCCATCCTGTCCTTCGGTGCGGGCGGTTCCACTAAAATGGTAGAGCCCGGCACCAATCACATTGAGCGGGTCTTTAACCTGAAGTATCCCAAGGAATACACGGAGCGGCCGGAGAAAATTCAGCAAAACCAGGCTGCTTTCGCGGAGTTTTATCAAAAATACGTTCCCGAAACTTAAACGGGCGGCCACGGCCGTAAGGAGGGTCATTCATGGAACATAGCTGTGAAGCGTATTGGACCAAGGCGGAAGGACTGGCGCGGGACGCCATCTGCACCATGAGTTTGGGGGCCAAACGGCTGACGGACGCCGCCAAGCGGCAGTTAGAGATCGCGGATCTCCGCGCCGGCGTCAACGTCGGTCTCCGGGAACTGGGCGAGCTGTTGTATGCCACCCACACCGGCACCCCTACGGATTCTGAGCTGCTGCTGGAAAAAATGCGGGAGATCGATGAGCTCAAGGCCCGGCTCCGGGAGTTGGAGGGAGAACCCATCATCCATCTGATTTGCCCCCGCTGCGGACATGAGGTCCAGCCGGAGGACGTATACTGCCGGGACTGCGGCGAAAAGCTGTAATGACGGGTATGTTCCGCTCCTGCGGCGCATACCTAACCAATAGCGAGGGTGGTACGCCGCCGAAAGACTGTCGATAAAGCGATAAATTCTCCGCAGCGGTAAGGTAGGGCAGCCGTTAGCGGCTCCGCCGCTCTACGGATGCCGCATACCCCTTGCGGGGGAAGGGTGTGTGCGGGAAACCTAAGAGGGGTTTCCTGCGCCATTGAAAACCTGCTCAGCGGGGATACGCCCCGCCCCTCTCAATCTGAAAATTCGAGGTAACATCCATGGCAACTCCTGCGAAAAAGCAATCCTTCTTAGGCGGCGCCGCCATTCTGGCGGCGGCTGTGGTCATCGTCAAGCTCATCGGCGCGGCCTACAAGATCCCTCTCACCAATATTTTGGGCGGAGCGGGAAAAACTTATTTTGACACCGCGTATAAAATTTACAACTTCCTGCTGACCTTCTCCACAGCGGGGCTTCCGCTTGCCATCTCCCGCATGACCAGTCAGGCTCACGCAAAGGGGCTGGAAAATGAGAAGCGCAAGATCTTTTCCACCTCCATCTGGCTGTTCTTTCTGCTGGGTCTGGTCTGCTCCGTGCTGATGTTCACGCAGGCAGACGCGCTTGCCCGTTTCCTGAATAACTCCCTGGCCGCCACTGCGGTGCGGGCGTTGTCCCCCGCCGTGTTCTGCGTCTGCCTGCTGGCGTGTATGCGGGGCTACACGCAGGGGCAAGGCAATATGAAGCCTACCGCCGTCTCGCAGGTGCTGGAAGCGCTGCTGAAGCTGGGTATCGGTCTGCCGCTGGCATGGTATCTCCTGCATATGGGACGCCCCGCCGAGATCGGCGCCGCAGGCGCCATCATTGGCGTCACCGCCGGAACCGCCCTGTCCATGCTGTTTCTGGTAGCATATCTGTCGGTCCACTGGAACCGCACGGAATCTCTGGACGCCCCCTCCTCCAGCGGGCAGATCATTAAGCAGATCCTACTCATCGGCGTTCCCATCACCCTGAGCAACTCCGCTATGAGCATCATCAACATCATCGATACCAAGATCGTCATGGGCCGCCTGCAAAGTGCGCTGGGCCTTTCCGAAACCGCCGCTGCCGTTTTGAACGGTCAATACAGCATCGCCATGGATATGCCTAATATGGTGGCCTCTTTCATTTACCCCGTCACCATGAGCCTGATCCCCTTCGCAGCGGCGGCGCTGGCCCGGAAGGACCACGCCGAGGCGGACCGCATCATTTCCTCCGCCTTCCGACTCATCGCCATTCTGGCGCTGCCCGCGGGCGTGGGTCTCTCCGTGCTGTCCACCCCCATTGAGCGGCTCATGTTGCCCATGCAGCCGGAGGACGCGCTGGCGGCGGGTCCCCATTTGCAGATTTTAGGCATTGCCCTGATCTTCATCTGCCTGATGATTTTGACCAATGCCATTTTGCAGACCTACGGCAAGGAGAAGCTTCCTATTTTCACCGTCATCGCCGGCGGCGTGGTGAAGGTGGTCATGAACTACATTCTGGTGGGCAACCCGGACATCAGCATCCACGGCGCGCCCATTTCTACCCTGTGCTGCTATCTGACCATCTGCGGACTGAACCTCTTCTTCGTGTGGAAATATTCCCCGGAGAAGCCCCGGTACACGCGGCTGTTCGGAAAGCCCATCGTAGCCTCCGCCGTGATGGGTGCCGCCGCCTGGGCGGTGTACGGCCTTGTTGCCAGAGTCCTCAGCAGCCACAGCGCTTACGGTGCCAACGCCCTCGCTACCTTCTGCGGCATTCTGGCCGGTGTAGTGGTATACGGCGTTCTGGTCATTACCCTGCGAATCTTACGGGCAGAGGACGTAAAAGCTCTGCCTAAAGGCGAAAAAATAGCCAAACTTTTGCGCTTGAAGTGAACGATTTATAAAAAATCCTGTTATATCAACGTTTTCAGGATAAAATAGCTTGCAAAGGCAGTGGAGATATGGTAAATTTTCAAAGGAAACAACGCTATGGGTGGGAGGATCTTCTCACCATCATGCACCTGCTGCGTGCCCCCGAGGGCTGTCCTTGGGACCGCGAGCAGACCCATCAGTCCATCCGCCGGAATTTTCTGGAAGAGACCTACGAGGCGCTGGACGCCATTGACCGGAATGACACCCCCGGTATGTGCGAGGAATTGGGGGATGTTCTGCTTCAGGTGGTGTTCCATTCCGTGATGGAAGAGGAGCAGGGCCGTTTCACCGCAGATGACGTGGTGGACGGCGTGGCTCAGAAGCTGGTGTTCCGCCATACCCATGTATTCGGCGCTGCCGAGGCCGCCGACAGCGCACAGGCGCTGGAGGGCTGGGAGGCTCAGAAAAAGAAGGAAAAGGGGTTCACCTCCCCGGCGGACGCTGTGGAAGCCGTCCCCCATACGCTGCCGGCGCTGTGGCGGGCGGAAAAGATCGTCTCCCGCTCTGTAAAGGCCGGATTCAACTGGGACTCCGCTGCCGGTGCGCTGGACAAGCTGGATGAGGAAACCGCCGAGCTGCGGCAGGCCGTGGAGGCCGGACAGCCTGTGGACAGTCCTCACGGCATCCGGGAGGAGCTGGGCGACGCCCTGTTCATTCTCTGCAAGATCGCCCAGATGTCCGGTGTGGACCCGGAGGACGCTCTGCACCGGGCCTGTGACAAATATCAAGGTCGGTTCCGCCGGGTGGCGGATGCCGCCGACCGTCCGCTGAGCGCCTATACGGAAGCGGAAAAAATCACTCTTTGGGAGCAGGCCAAAGAAAACTAAGATCTTCATTGCGGAAACGCGATAAAAGATAAATGGAATTTTAATTATTTTACAGGAGGATATACTCATGAACAAAGCTGAACTGATCGCCGCCGTGGCTGCTGCCGCTGAAATTTCCAAGAAGGACGCAGAGACTGCTGTCTCCGCTACCCTGGACGCCATTACCGCCGCTCTGAAGGAAGGCGACAAGGTCCAGCTGGTTGGCTTCGGTTCTTTCGAGGTCAAGTCCCGCGCTGCCCGCACCGGCCGTAACCCCCGTACCAAGGAAGTTGTCGAGATCCCTGCTTCCAAGGTGCCCGTGTTCAAGGCCGGCAAGGCTCTGAAGGACGCTGTGGCTGAATAAATTCACACCGTAAAGGGGGCGTTATGCCCCCTTTTTCATTTTTCAAGAAAGGAAGCACCATGCGCTTAGACAAATATCTCAAGGTCTCCCGGCTCATCAAGCGGCGGACCGTGGCCAATGAAGCCTGCGACAATGGATTGGTCACCGTCAACGGTAAGCCCGCCCGGGCCTCCTACGAGGTGAAGGAGGGAGATCAGATCACCCTTCGCTTCGGCGTACGGACCGTCACCGTGGAGGTGCTGTCCGTTCAGGAAACCGTGCGGCAGAGCGATGCCGCCGCCCTGTACCGGCAGATCCAATAAGTTCTTCTATCTCCCTCCCTGTCCGCATACACTGAGGGCAGGGAGGGATCTTATGACCAATGACTTCAATATGCCCGTCACCCCTCATCGGCTGGAGCTGATGGACCGGGCGCATCTTACCGTTTCCGGCGTGGAGGATGTGGAGCGCTTCGACGAGAGCGGCGTCATCATGACCACCTCCGCCGGGACCCTGATCGTCACCGGGGAGGACCTGCACATCGGCAAGCTGTCCTTAGAGGGGGGCGAGTTGTATGTGGATGGCCGCATCACCTCCATCTCCTATGAGGACACTCCGAACCGTCAGGGCGGCTTTTTCAGCCGTCTGTTCGGATAGGCCATGGCCATCCATGTCACGGAGCAGCTCCGCACGTTCCTCCTGTCGATTCTGCTGGGTCTGGGCGCCGGGGTCCTGTACGACCTGCTGCGGGCGGTGCGGCTGCGGCACCCCCGACTGACGGCGCCGCTGGACCTGCTCTACTGTCAGGCCGTAGGTCTGGCGGTCTTTCTGTTCGTCCTGCGGCAGTCGGATGGCCAACTCCGGGGGTTCATCCTGCTGGGAGGTCTGGGCGGCGGCGTTCTGTTTTTTTCCCTGCTCTCACGGCCCCTGCGGCCGGTTTGGGACTTCTGGATGGACCGGTGGATGGAATTGTTCCAATTTCTGAGTCTACCGGGACGGTTTTGCGCCGCAGTTTGTAAAAAATTTGCATTTCAGGCAAAAACCCTCTTTTATTTTCTCAGGAAATACGCTACAATACATATTGAAGGAGTATGGAAGCCCCTTCGCAAAGGAGGGATGTCCCATGGCAAAGCCCGTCAAACCCGCAAAAAAGAAAAAATCCGGTAATCTGCTGGTCCATGTGGTGCTCCTGCTGCTTCTGGCCACAGTGGGCTGGCGGCTTTATGCCCTTCAGGGGCAGGTCCGGGCCGCGCAGGCGGAACGGGATCAGTATGCCCGGCAGGTAGAGAATGTCCAGCAGGAAAATGAGACGCTGCGGAGCGACATCGCAGAAGGTCCCACCGAGGAGAAAATGAAAGAACTGGCCCGGGAAGAACTGGGCATGATCGACAGCAACAGCTATCTGTTTTTAGATCGATCCAACTGAGCATTACCGGCACAGCCGGTTACTATTATTTTAACAAGAATAAGAATAGGAGTAACACAGCACTTATGGAGTACGAGGTCGGAACAGTCTTAGAGGGCAAGGTCACCAGTATTACAAAATTCGGCGCTTTCGTGGCCTTGGAGGGCGGCAAGTCCGGCCTGGTACATATTTCGGAGATCGCCAACAGCTATGTCAACGATGTACATGACTTTTTGCAGGAGGGGCAGGACGTTAAGGTAAAGCTCCTTGCTATCAAGGACGGAAAGCTGGATCTTTCCATCAAAAAGGCGTTGCCCGCGCCGGAGCGCCCCGCCCAGCGGAACTTCCAGCCCCGTCCGGCAGCAGTCCCCCGTCCCGCGGCGGCTCCCCGGCGGCCCGCCGTTCAGGCAGCGGACACCACCCCCTCCGGCGATCTGGCCTTTGAGGACAAGCTCAAGCAGTTTCTCTCCTCCTCGGAGCGGAAAATGGCGGACCTGAACCGGAACATCTCCGGCAAGCAGGGTGGCCGCAGAAGAAGATAAATCCATTTTAAACTGATAACAACGCAGCCGTCTCCGGGAGAGCATCCCAGAGACGGCTGCGTAAACTTATATGTGTAAAAAACACGCAGAAAAAGCGTCCACGCCCACAAGGGCACATTTGATAGGGCCGATCCTCCGCGCCCCTTTTACGCCAGTCTGCGGAAGCACTCATTCTGGGTGTTGCTCCAGAAGTGAGTATCATCGATGCCGGACACGTAGTAAACAAGTGGAACGGAAAAGTCATTTTGCAGATAGTCAATGTCCAACTCCGGACAGTATCCCACGCTGCTGCGGTCCCGGACGCGGAAGGGATAGGCGGTTTCGTCAAGCAGCTCCAGTTCCGGATACACGATGCGGCAGCCGTCCTCGGAAAACAGCAGAACGGTGGTACCCGCATCGTCCACCCAGATACCCGCAAGGGCTTCTTCCGTCACAGCGCTGTAATCCCCCGGCGCTTCGTAGCGGTACTCCGTGCGTTCCGTACGGTCTAAAATCTGCGTAAACAGGGGGAGCAGCTTCCACGCCGCTCACTTCACCCGGCCCGTGCTGCGGTACGGCTGTTTCATGGTATAGCCCGCGTCATCCAGTGCGTCATAGGCCGTCTCATCGCCCCGCATGAGGGCCTCCGCCTCCGTCAGCACCGCTGCCCATGTCCGGGCCAGCTCCGCAGAGCTTTCCAAAGGCACGTTTTCATCTATCCACCTGAATACGTCCTCCTGCTCCACCGAGTTCACATCGATCCAGTCCAGCAGTTCTCCGGCGGCATAGGTGGCCCGCAGAGAGCTGCCCGCCGTGCCGGGTGCCACGGTGTAGATGTCCGTCAGCAGGTTTTCCAGAGTCAGCGGCTCTTTTTCCTCCGGCTTTGCAGGTTCAGGTTCCGGTGTTTCATCGGGAGGTTCCGCTGCCTCCTCCCCCGGTGCCGATGGCTTCGCAGCCGGCGGATTCTCCGGCTCCCTGTTCTGCCCGCCGCAGGCGGTCAGCAGCAGCGCCAGCAGCAAACATACCTCAAGATTCTGCGTTTCATCCCATTCACCTCTCGATTTTTTATTCCGCGGCCATGCCAACACACGCAAAATACAAGACCTCCACTGGTTCCGGCCATGGCCGAAGCCGGACGCCGCACATGGATACATTGGAGCAGGCTTTCAAAGGAGACCTCAATGCCATAAGCAAGCACATCTGTATATGCTTATTATATCAATACCATGCGGAAATTCAAGCGGGCCCCACAGATCCCCGCTTCAAGACGGCAAAGGAGGCACAGAAAATTCAGAATCACGGCTCCCCCGCCGCTTGCAGTCATGCGCTCTATCGACCTAAAAAACCACGCGGTCAGCCTCTCGGCTGACCGCGTGGTTCCACAAGTATTCTATTTTTACTGTACGGAATTTTTCATTCTCCACACGATGGCAGAGACCTGACCGCGGGTCAGGGTGTTGTTGGGCTTATAGGTGCTGGTGCCGTTGGAGAAGTACCCCTCAATGATACCGGCGGCATTCAGCGCCTGCACATAGACGTCATTGGTGTCGGTAAAGGGCTTCTTGCTGGGCAGGCCGGTGGTAGAAAGCTTCAACGCCTTGGCGGCGATCTGCGCGATCTGCAGACGGGTGATAGGCCCGTTCAGCTTGGGATTGCCGGACACCAGTCCGGCAGCCTTGGCCTTCGCCAGATAGCCGCTGAAGGGGCTGCCCTTCACCGTGGGGGCCTGCTCGCCGTAGCCCGCCGCCAGCATGATGAGCTTCAGGGCCGCGCCGTAAGTAATGGTATTCTTCTCTTGAAACGTTCCGTTGCTGTAGCCGGAGATAACATTGGCGCTGGCAAGTTCCGTAACATACTTATAGCACCAGGTGGAGGTAGAGATATCCGTAAACTTCTTCACGCTGTCCACCACGCCGATGGAGACCACACCGGCCCCCAAAGCGGTGCCGCTGCTGCTCAATGCCACATAGGGAATGGAGACAGAACCGGTGAACCCACTGTTGGGAATGAAGCGCAGCTGGCTCATGGAATCAGTGTCGCTGCCGTAGCTGTAAGCGCTGGTGGTATCCGCCGCATAGGAGCCAACGTACAGAACACCGGCAGTGGAGGCAGGCAGCTCCAGCAGCTGGATGCTGCTAAGGCCGAAGCCAGTGGCGGATGCCACCGCGGAATACACAGAGTTTGCCGGGAAGTTCACGGAGGTACCCTTGGTGGTCACGCTGTAAACCTCAGACACCGGAGAAGCCGTCACACTGATCAGAATGGTTGCAGAAACAGCCGTTCCGCTGCTGCTGTATCCGGTAAAGGTGAGGGCTGTGCAGTAATTGCTGCCGCTGGGGATATAGGTCAGCTCGGAGAGGTCATATTCCGATGCAGAGGCGGGACTGTAGGAGAAAATCATACTACCCGCCATAGAAGCGGTGAGCTGCGTCCGCGTCGCGCCGTACTTGCTGGCATTGTAATAGTTGTAGTATAGACTGCCGGTAGCGGGTACACTGGTCAGCGTCAGATATTGCAAGGCCCCGCCGGAGGTGTACTTACGGAAAAGGCGGGCAATGTCATTGGCGTTGATCTGCAGGGCGGTGTTGGGCGTGGTATTGTAGCGGATGTTGCCCACATATCGGGATGTTACCGCAGATGTACCGGTGGTGATGACCAGTGTACCGGTGGCGTTCTGGTTGGTCCGGGTACCGGTGCCGCCATAAACAGTGAAGTTCAGCTCCACACTGCCCGAGAAGGTCCGATCCGCCACAAAGCTCAAATCGTCCAGGCTGTAATCCGCATCTTCGTAGCTGTCATAACCAAATGTGGTTCCGGACAGGCTGGAACGGGTAAAGGCTGTCTCATTCCGCTTGCCATACCGGGAATAGAGGGTACCGGCATTGTTGAACGCACTGTCAGGCCGGCTGAATTCCACATACTTGAAGCTACCGGTGCAGTTGCTGCTATCGTAGACCTTTTTAAAGTCATCCTCGTCAAAGGCAACTTCGTCACCGGCCTTCACCGTGTAGGTAACATCGCCCTTGGCCGTGGAGGAACCGGTCTTATCGGTGGTGATGACCAACGTACCGGTGACATTCTGGTTGGTTCGGGTGCCGGTGCCGCCATAAACAGTGAAGTTCAGTGTAATGCTGCCGGAGAAAGACTTGTCCGCCACAAAGCTCAGCTCGTCCAGATCGTAGTCACCATAGTCGCTGTCACCGTAGTAGAACTTGTTGCTGCTGAGGCTGGAACGGGTGAAGGCAGTCTCATTCCGCTTGCCATACCGGGAGTAGAGGGTACCGGCATTGTTGAACGCGCTGTCGGGCCGGCTGAATTCCACATACTTGAAGCTGCCGGTGCAGCTGCTGTTCTCATAGATCTTCTCAAAATCGTCATCGTCAAAGGTAACTTCCTCACCGGCTTTCACCGTGTAAGTAATGTCACCCTTGCTGGAGGATGCAGATTTAGAAGATGTGATTTTCAGGGTTCCGCTGACAGAATCATTCTCCTTGCTGCCTCTCCCGCCGTAAGCTGTAAATGCAATCTCAATACTATCGGAAAAAGACTTATCCGCTACAAAGCTCAGTTCGTCCAGATCATAGTCACCATAGTCGCTGTCACCATAGTAGAACTTGTAATCGTCCAGTTCAGAGCGGGTAAAAGAGGTTGCATTCCGCTTGCCGTACCGGGAATAAACGGTACCGGCATTGCTGTAATCAGAGGAAGGCTTTTCAAATACCACATACTTCATCGTGCCGGAGCCGCCAGCCTTGTCATAGGCATTACTGAAATCTTCATCGCTAAATACAACTTCCTCGCCGGGCTTCACCGTATAGGTGATGTCACCCTTGGAGAAACCGGAACCGCCGCCGACTTTGATATCCATCGTGCAGGACACATAATCTCTGCTCCGCTCACCATGGATCTCAAACTCCATGCGCAGTGTACCGCTGTCAGCCCGGCGGTTGGCTTCAAAGGTCAGGTCATCCAACGCGTAATCCACATCTTTGGGCACATCATTGCTGTCATAATAGAACCAGGTGTTATCCAACGCGCTTTCATCAAGGCTGATGGTCTTGTCACGATAATTTTTAGCGGTCAGATAACCATAGTCATCCAGATCATCGTAATCGGTAAATACAATGTAGCTTGGATTTTCATCGCTATACTCATTTCGATAGAGGGAACGGAAGTCCCGCTTGCTGAAGGACACAGATTCGCCCCTATCCACTTCATAGGTCAGATCCGCCGAGGAGCGGGCGGACACAGCCGGGGCCATCGTCATGACCATGACCAGCGTCAGCAGAAAGGCCGGAAGCCGTTTTCTGAAAAACCGTCTCATAAAAAACCTCCTAAATTCAGTTTAACATCCATGTATACTTCTATAAACCTACCATAGCGGAAAGTCACTTTGCAATCATGAACAAATTGTGAACAAGATGCTACAATCCGGTTAAAATTTATCGCTGCGAACAGCCGGAATTTTTTACACCACAGCGGGCATTTCCTTCTCGTGAAACAATCCTCCAAGCCGGACCCGCTTTTCATGCCGCGCCGCCCTTCCCCAGCCGCGGAAAAGGGGTTTGTATTTTGAGGAAATATCTGCTATAATAAAGGTCAACCTTAGAAAACTTGGCGGCCGGACGCTGCTGCGGGCCGTGTGCCCCCGGCGAACACGCCCGGAGAAATTCCGGGCCGCAGCTTGGGACGATAGGAAGTAATGCGATGATCGATCAATATGGCCGGACAATTGATTATCTGCGGCTGTCGGTAACGGACCTTTGCAATTACCGATGCCAATACTGTATGCCGGCGGACGGCGTGGAAAAAGGCCCTCACGGGGCCGTCCTCTCCGTAGAGGAATACGGTGAGATCGCCCGGGCGGCGGTGAAACTGGGGATTCGGAAGATCCGTTTGACCGGCGGAGAACCGCTGGTGCGGCGAGGGATTCTGGACATCTGCCGAACGCTGCGGGCCATCCCGGAACTGAAGGAGCTTTGCCTCACCACCAACGGCAGCCTGCTGCCGGAATTGGCAAAGCCCCTGCGGGAGGCCGGAGTGGACCGGCTGAACATCAGTCTGGACACCCTGCGGGCGGAGCGATTCCGGGAAATCACCCGCCGGGGAGATCTGGATGACGCCTTTGCGGGCATCCGGGCAGCGGAGGATGCCGGATTTCAGAATTTGAAGCTGGACACCGTGCTGATGGGCGGCGTGAACGATGACGAGATCGAGGATTTTCTGAACCTGACGAAAGAGCACCCCTGGGAGGTGCGGTTCATCGAGCTGATGCCTATGGGGCCCTGTGCGGCATGGCCAAAGGAACGCTTTCTGCCGGTAACTGAGATTCTGAACCGATTCCCGGCGCTGGAAGAAATCGAACCCAATGGCGTGGCCCGGCGGTACCGTCTGCCGGGAGCCATGGGGACTGTGGGGCTGATCACCCCCATGAGCCACGAGTTCTGTGGAGCGTGCCGCCGCATCCGGGTAACGGCGGACGGCAAGCTGAAGGGCTGTCTCCACAGCCGGGAGGAAATCTCCCTCCGGGGACTTCACGGCAGGGAATTAGAGGACGCCATCCTCCGGGGCATCCTGCAAAAGCCCAAGGGGCACCACCTGACAGAGCATGCCAGCGACACGCCCCGGACCATGAATGAGATTGGAGGCTGAACCATGGGAGAACTGACCCATTTCAACGAGCAGGGCCGCGCCCGGATGGTGGACGTGACGGAGAAAGCCGTGACCCACCGGCGGGCGGTGGCGGCGGGGGAGATCCGCGTATCACCGGAAACTATGGTCCATATCAAAAACGGTACCCTGAAAAAGGGAGACGTGCTGGCGGTGGCGCAGGTGGCGGGCATCCAGGCCGCCAAGCACAACTGGGAACTGATCCCCATGTGCCACCCTCTGCCCCTGACAGGTATCGACATCACGTTCCATCTGTCGGACCAGCCCTGCATGGTGGAGATACAGGCGGCGGTCACCTGCACCGGCGTCACCGGCGTGGAGATGGAGGCACTGACCGCCGTTTCCGTGGCGGCCCTCACCGTTTACGATATGTGCAAGGCGGTGCAGAAGGACATGGAGATCACCAACATCCGCCTGCTGGAAAAATCCGGCGGCAAGAGCGGAGACTATAAGCGAGAGGACTGATAGAACCATGGCAAGGGTCGTATCCGTCAATATCAGCGAGAAAAAGGGAACGCTGAAAAAGCCCGTTCCGGAAATTGAATTGAAACTGCGCCACGGCATCGTGGGGGACGCCCACGCCGGAGACTGGCACCGGCAGATCTCTCTACTGGCGGAGGAAAGCATCGACACCATGCGGGCCCTGAGCCCCGTCCCGCTGGATTCCGGCATTTTCGCGGAGAATATCAACACGACGGGCATCGACCTCAAACATCTGCCGGTGGGCACCCATCTGCGCATCGGAGAGACGGAGGTAGAGGTGACCCAGATTGGCAAGGAGTGCCATAACGACTGCGCCATCAAGCAGGCGGTGGGCCGGTGCGTCATGCCCACGGAGGGCATCTTCGCCGTGGTGGTAAAAGAGGGCGTTGTCAGGCCCGGAGACGAAATTGAGGTGCTGAAGTGAAGCTGATCCGAACAGAGGAGGCCGTGGGCCACGTGCTGTGCCACGATATGACCCAGATCATCAAGGATCAATATAAGGACGCCCGGTTCCGCAAGGGCCACATCGTCACGGAGGACGATATTCCCGTGCTGCTGAGCATGGGCAAGGAGAACCTGTATGTCTGGGAGATGACTCCCGGCATGGTCCACGAAAACGATGCGGCGGAGCGGCTGCTGGCCCTGTGCGGTCAGGAGAACATGGTCCGCAGTGAGACGAAAGAGGGCAAGATCGAGCTGCGAGCCGCCTGTGACGGCCTGTTCCGGGTGGACAGCCAGCGGCTCATCGCCGTCAACTCCCGAGAGGATGTGATGATCGCCACCCGGAAGGGCAATACCGCCGTGAAAAAGGGCGACAAGCTGGCGGGGATGCGGGTCATCCCTCTCATCATCAAGGAGGAAACACTGCAAGCCGCTGAGCAGGCGGCGGGCGCCGGCCCTCTGTTGGAGCTGCTGCCCTATGTGAAGAAAACCGCCGCTATCGTGGCCACCGGCAGCGAGGTGAAGAAGGGTCTCATCCAGGACACCTTCACCCCGGTGGTGAAGGAGAAGCTGGCGGCCTACGGTATCGAGACCATCTCCACCGCCTATTCCGGCGACGGCGTAGAAAATGTGGCCAACGCCATCAGCGAAGCCCGGAAAACCGGCGCGGACCTGATCCTGTGCACCGGCGGCATGAGCGTGGACCCGGACGACAACACCCCCGGCGGTATCCGGGCGAGCGGCGCACGGATCGTCACTTACGGCGCCCCGGTGCTGCCCGGCGCCATGTTTCTGCTGGGCTATTTTGAGGACGGCACCCCCATCTGCGGCCTGCCCGGCTGCGTCATGTATGCCGGGGCGACCATTTTTGATCTGGCGCTGCCCCGTATCGCCGCCGGTGTGGAGATGACGAAAGTGGACTTCGCCGTGATGGGCGAGGGCGGACTGTGCCTTGGCTGCAAGCCCTGTCACTGGCCCAACTGCCCCTTCGGAAAATAAAAGCGAGAGCGCCCAAGCGCGCTCCTGCTTTTCCGAACCGTTCATCTTGGTTGAGTATCACGCTTTACTCTGTAAAGTCGAGATAGATTTTTCATCGAATCAGAAAGGAAGAACCAACATGAAAAAGTGTTTGTCTCTGCTGCTGGCCCTGTGCCTGACCTTGTCCCTCACCGCCTGCGGCGGTAAAACCGACACCAGTGCCGACGCCGCTGACGGTTCCCAGACGCAGGACAACGCCTCCACGGAAGCCCCCGCCGGTGAGCCGGTGGAGCTGATCGTGTTCGCAGCCGCCTCTATGACGGAGACCATGAACCAGCTCAAGGAAATGTACGAGCAGAACAACCCCAGCGTGACCGTTACATATAACTTCGATTCCTCCGGCAAGCTGCTCACCCAGATCACCGAGGGTGCGGACTGCGATCTGTTCATCTCCGCCGCACCCAAGCAGATGAACGCCATGGACGGCAGCCTGATCGGTGATGCCGAGAAGAACCCCGACGGGCTTGACCTCATCGTCACTGACAGCCGTGTGGACCTGCTGGAAAACAAGGTGACGCTCACCGTTCCCGCCGGCAATCCCAAGGGCATTGAGAGCTTTGATCAGCTTGCCGAGCTGCTGAAGAACGGCGATGTGATGCTGGCCATCGGCAACAGCGACGTGCCTGTGGGCCAGTACACCCTAAAGATCTTCAACTACTACGGCATCGACGAGACCGCCGTCGCAAATAAGCTGACCTACGGCAACAACGTGAAGGAGGTGGCCGCTCAGGTCAGCGAGGGTGCCGTGGACTGCGGCATCATCTATGCCACCGATGCCCACTCCGCCGGTCTGACGGTGGTGGACAGCGCCACTGCCGAGATGTGCGGTCAGGTCATCTACCCCGCCGCCGTGCTCAAGGGGGACAAAGAGGATGCCGCCCAGGACTTCCTGGCCTATCTCCAGACCGACGCGGCCATGACCGTGTTTGAATCCGTGGGCTTCTCCGCCGCTTGACCGAGAACTATTTCTGAAAAGGCCGACGATAAATCGCTTGCCCGCCGCTGATACGGCGGCGGGCCGTCGGTCTCCCATCCCTTCCCCCTCAGGAGGTAACTTATGGACCTGTTTCCCCTATGGAACTCGCTGCGTGTTGCGGCTATTTCCACGGCGATCGTCTTTTTCGCCGGGGTTTTCGCGGCGTACTATATCGCCCGCCTGCCCCGGCTGGTGAAGGGCGTTCTGGACGTGGTGCTGACGCTGCCGCTGGTGCTGCCCCCCACCGTCATCGGCTATCTGCTGCTGCGGCTGCTGGGGCCAAAGCGGATCCTCGGCGCGTGGCTGCTGCGTCATTTCGGCGTAAAGGTGGTGATGACCTGGTGGTCTGCCATCTTTGCCACCGCCGTGGTGATCTTCCCGTTGATGTACCGCACCGCCCGCGGAGCTTTCGAATCCTTTGACGAGACGCTGGCCTACTCCGGACAGACACTGGGCCTTTCCAACGCCTATATTTTCTGGCACATCCGGATGCCCTGCTGCCGGCAGGGCATCTTAGCGGGAACGGTGCTGGCCTTCGCCCGGGCCCTGGGTGAATACGGCGCTACCAGCATGATCGCCGGGTACACCCCCGGCAAGACCGCCACCATCTCCACCACGGTCTACCAGCTTTGGCAGACCAGCAACGATGCGCTGGCTATGAAATGGGTAATGGTCAACCTAAGCATCTCCGCCGTGGTGCTGCTGACGGTGAATATGCTGGAACGCCGGGACTTTCTGGTGTCCGGCGGGAAAAGGAGGGGGACGGCTTGAGCCTGCTTGTGGAGATTGAAAAGCAGCTGGGGAATTTCCATCTGAACGTCCGCTTTCAGGCGGAGACGGAAACGCTGGCCCTGCTGGGGGCCTCCGGCTGCGGCAAGAGCATGACCCTCAAATGCATCGCGGGGATCATGACCCCGGATCGGGGGCGGATCGTGCTGAACGGCCGGGTGCTGTTTGACAGCGAGGCCAGGATTGACCTGCCGCCCCAGCAGCGCCGGGTGGGGTATTTATTCCAGAATTACGCCCTGTTCCCCACCATGACGGTGGAGAAAAACATCCTCTGCGGCATCCGCTCCGGTTCCAAGGCGGAAAAAAACGCTGCACTGACGGCGGCCCTCCACCGCTTTCGGCTGGAGGGTCTGGAAAAGCGGTATCCCGCCCAGCTTTCCGGCGGACAGCAGCAGCGGGTGGCGCTGGTGAGGATTCTCTGCTCCCAGCCGGAGGTCATTTTGCTGGACGAGCCGTTTTCCGCGCTGGACAGCTATCTGAAATGGGACTTGGAGCTGAAGCTGTCCGATTTTCTGGAGAATTTCTCCGGACCGATTTTATGGGTGTCCCATGACCGGGGCGAGGTGTTCCGCAACTGCAAGCGGGTGTGCGTACTGGATCAGGGGGCCTCGCAAGGAACCTTCACTCTGCGGCAGCTGTTTCACGAGCCAGAAACGGAGGCTGCCGCCCGACTCTCCGGGTGTAAAAACATCGTGGAGGCCGTACCGGCAGGCAGCGCCGTGACGCTGCCTGCGTGGGGTCTGACGCTGCACTGCGGCAAGCCGGTCCCGGCGGACATCCGTCAGGCAGGCATCCGGGCAAGACACGTGATGACGGTGCCGGAGGGCACCCCGGACGCCTTCTACTGCACGGTGGAGCGGGTCATTCAGGATGTATTCACCACCATCGTCCTGCTGCGGCCGGAGGGGGCCGCGGACGGTGCCCCCCTCCTGCGGATGGAACTGGAACGGGACGATTGGCGGCGGCTGAACCGCCCGGAGGGGCTTTGGATCGCCATCCAGCCAAGGGATATTCTACTGTTGAAATGAGGAGATGATCGTATGTATCGTGCTGCTGTATTGACGGTCAGCGACCGTGTTTCCCGGGGCGAGCGCCCCGACGAGGGTGGTCCGCTGGTGGCAGAGCTGCTGAAAAACGCAGGCTATGAGGTGGTTCGGACCGATGTGGTGCCGGACGAGCAGGCACAGATCGAAGCGGCGCTGCGGCAGATGGCCGACGATGGTGACATTCAACTGCTTGTGACCACCGGCGGCACCGGCTTCGCTCCCCGGGACGTGACTCCGGAGGCCACCCTTGCCGTGTGTGACCGGCTGACTCCCGGCATCCCGGAGGCCATGCGCTATGCCTCCATGCAGATCACCAGCCGGGCCATGCTGTCCCGGGCGCAGGCGGGCATCCGGAAGGGGACCTTGATCCTAAACCTCCCCGGCTCCCCCAAGGCGGCTCAGGAGAATCTGGAGGCGGTGCTGCCCGCCATTGGTCACGGTCTGGAAATGCTCTCCGGCCGCCCCGCCGACTGCGCCAAGCTGACGGACTGACATAGAATTTTTCAGAATCGGATACTTTCCCGGTAAGCAAAAAAATCGGCACCTGCTTTTGGCAGGTGCCGATTTCTGTTATCCTATCATGCGCTTGAATTTTTGGCGTAAGTGGCGTAAGTTTGGCGTAAATCCGCTTTTGCACATTCAAAAAGTCAAGCAATTTCAAGGCTTTGCGGTTATTGCTTAGTACATACCGCCCATGTCGGGAGCGGCGGGAGCGGGAGCGGGGGGCTCGGGCTTATCAGCCACCAGAGACTCGGTGGTCAGCACCATAGCGGAGACAGAAGCGGCATTCTCCAGAGCGGAGCGGGTCACCTTGGCGGGATCGATGATACCGGCAGCAACCATGTCGAAGTATTCTTCCTTATAAGCGTCGAAGCCGCAGCCG